>ERZ651768.2182-NODE-2182-length-13815-cov-6.996652_pt1 | contig 13815 bp, 14 predicted proteins | sample MGYA00514754_ERZ651768 | MGnify/ENA metagenome assembly ERZ651768 | reverse complement strand
GATTGGGATACAGATTATGACAGGTTTTATCATGAAGTTCCGGAGGGAAAACTTCCTGAGCCAGAAGAGGGAAAAGAGTTCATTCTCAGTTTTAGCTACAACTGGTTAAATCGCCGTCCCCATGCAAAAAATATCATGCTTCCTATACAGGGATACGGTATTTCTGCTAGCGCGGATTACGCAAGTAAATCCCTGTTTGGCGATTTTACATATACTCGACTAGGAACAGATGCCTTTGTAAATTTTAACCTACCAGGCCCCGGGGTTCTTTACGGACGATTGAAGACACAGGCAATGTTTGGTGAACCCCCGGCGCAGGATGCGTTAGCACTTACAAGAGATCCCTCTGTTTATTTAGGATTTCTGGTTGCCCAGGAAAGCCATAATCCCCGCGGTTGGGACGAAGTCCGATTGGGTGATCGTCTTGTGTTTGGGACAATGGAGTACAGGATTCCATTCATTCCTGAGTTCCCAATAAATATTCTTGGGTTTACTTTGGGATCAACAAGTATCGCTCTTTTTTCTGATTTTGCAAACGCATGGTTCTCTGGTGAAACATTGCAAGGCTGGGTAGCGACAGCGGGCTATGAGATCAAAATAGCATTACAGGCTGAAAAGAGTCCGATTTTATTTTTCTCTGTTGGTCAGGCTCAGGAAATAAATGATTGGCAGGATGAAGTTGTACCGGATGATTGGTACATGAGGTTTGCACTAATTAATCCATTCTAATTTAAATCATTGGTACAAATCGTACGGGAAGGGATTTTTTAGTTTGGGTGAATCCCTTTTTATTTTTTGTGATAATTTGCAGATACTGGCAATTTACATCTGGACCTACTGGAAGAATCATTTTTCCTTCTAAGCCTAATTGACTTATCAATGCAATCGGAATTTTGGATGGGGAAGCTGTGGCGATAATCCTATCATAAGGAGCAGAATAATCCCATCCGTTTTTTCCGTTTCCACAGAATATATCAACATTATTGTATTGAAGTTTTTCCAGTCGTGTTTTTGCTGAATCTGCAAGATTTTTGATAAGTTCAAGAGAAATTACTTTTTTCGCCAATAAAGACAAAACTGCAGTTTGATAACCGCACCCTGTTCCAATTTCTAAAACTTTATGGTGTGGTTGTACATCCAAGACTTCGGTCATAAACGCAACAATATAGGGCTGGCTGATTGTTTGTTCATGCCCAATTGGAAGAGGATTATCACCATAAGCGAAAGTGCGCTGAACATTACTCACAAAGAGGTGGCGGGGAACCTTTTTCATCGCTTCAAGTACGTTTTTATCAGCAATATTTCGCTTTATTAATTGATTCTTTATCATGTTTTTTACATCTAAGTCCATGATTTTGGTATTACCTGAAATATGCTAGTAAAAAGTCTAATTGAATTTTAACAGGGATCACGAATGAAACAAGTTTTCATATTTCTGAATTTTTTTCTGATGTGTTGTGGAATCTTCGGACAAATGAACACATCCTATGTTTTACTGATTTCTTTTGATGGTTTTCGTGCTGAATATCTGGACTGGTACCATACTCCAAACTTTGATCGCCTGGCCCAACAGGGAGTAAAAGCAGAAAGTATGAAGCCGGTTTTCATAACCAAGACTTTTCCCAATCATTACAGCATAGCGACAGGCATGTACGCCGATCATCACGGACTAATTGCCAACACATTTTACGATTCTGAATTTGATGCCACCTACAGGATACGTGATCGCTCTGCCGTTGAAGATGCACGCTGGTATAGTGGGGAACCGATTTGGTGTACGGCTGAAAAGCAAGGAGTAAAAACCGCATCCTATTTTTGGGTAGGATCAGAATCGAAAGCCGGCGGTTGTCAACCATCGGTCTGGAAACGGTATGATCATGATTATCCGTTTGAAGCACGGATAGATTCGGTGGTGGCATGGTTTCAGAAGCCCCCCAAAACCCGCCCGCATTTAGTTCTGCTGTATTTCCATGAACCGGATGCTGCTGGGCATGTTTTTGGTCCAAACTCGGATGAAACCGAGACTGCAGTTGAAAACATGGATAGTGTAATGGGAGCAATATTAGACAGGGTAAAAAATCTCCCAGTGTATAAACAATTAAACATAATTGTTGTGAGTGATCATGGCATGGCTGGGATTAATCCGAAACGTATAATTAACTTGAATGATTATACTGATTTATCAGGATTCACCCAGGAAGGGACTGGTCCCACATCTTTTTTATATGGTGGAGGGACAAACCGTTTACATCAAGTTTATGCGGATTTGAAAACTGCCCCGCATATTTCTGTTTATTTGAAAACTGAAATCCCCAACAGGCTCTATTATAAAAATCATTATCGAATTAAGGACCTGCTCTTGATAGCTCATGAAGGCTGGTCAATTCTTAACTTTAAACGCCCCAATCCAGAACGATATACAGGTGGAACTCATGGCTATGATAACGTGCTTCCAAGTATGCACGCTATTTTTCTTGCTGATGGTCCTGCTTTTAAGAACGGATACTTACGTGGAACGTTCGAAAACGTGAATATCTATCCTTTGATTGCTAACATCCTTCAGTTAACTCCAAACACTGATATAGATGGAAATTTAGAGAATATTGCAGATATTCTTTCAAAAGACAAGTAGTGATTAAATTTACAACTTGATTTTCCTTCCGCTTTTCATTAATGCAACAGCTGAAAAGAAGAAGATTAAAGCCATAGCTAGAGCCATCCAAAAGCTGATAATGGGGGGAGAGTCGGAGAGGCCAAGAATGGTGAATCGAATCCCATTAATCATATAGTAGATTGGGTTGAAAAAACTGAGTACCTGTGCCCACTCTGGCAGCATCTTAATTGAGTAGAATATACCCCCAAGAAAGCTAAGCGGAGTGAGGAAAAAGTTTTGCATCATGGCAAGTTGATCCCAGCTGTCTGCAAGTTGTCCTAATAAAAGACCCATGCTGGAAAATGTCCAGGCAACTATGAAGATATATCCCAGAGAAAAAATCGGACTGCTGACCGGCAGACCAATTAAAAGAACACCAAGCAGCAAAACAAGAGTACCGTTTACAAACCCCCGTACCGTTCCTCCAATAATGTAAGCTAAAGAAATTTCTAGGCTGGAAAGGGGTGCTGTTAAAATATCCGGCAATTGTTGAAGCAATTTCATTTGAAGCATGGATGAAGCAGTGTTTGAGCTTGCATTGGTAAGGGTATTCATCATAATGAGTCCGGGCAGGATAAACAAGGTATATGGAACCCCATTTATTTCAGCGATCCGCTGTTGGAGTGTAAATCCGAATATGAGAATATACAGAGCTGACGAAATAAGACCAGGTAAAATGGTCTGGCGGTATACACTAAAAAACCGTCCTACTTCACGGCTTGTTAATGTCCATAATCCGATCCAATTCATGTGGTTTATTCGTTAATCCCTCTTCCTGTAAGACTGAGAAAGACATCTTCAAGAGAAGATTTTGTTGTCTCCACTCGCTGTATTTGACAGCCATTTTTTGAAATGAGGCTGATTATTTTAGATATCTCCGTTTCAGCATCTTTCACGGTAAAATGCAGCTGACTATTATTTTGGGTATACGAGTATGATTGAAGTAAAGCAGGCAGAGTGTCATCCCATTTTGTGAGGTGAACGGTAATTCCTGCTTTCCCCAGCTGGCTAATAAGATTTTTTGGGGCTCCCTCTGTGATAACTTTTCCCTTGTGAATAATAGAAACATATTCGCACAGGAGTTCTGCTTCTTCGATATAGTGTGTGGTTAAAAGAATTGTTTTTCCCTGCTGGTGAAGCTGCCTGAGATAATCCCATAGTTCATGGCGCAATTCCACATCTACACCTGCAGTTGGTTCGTCGAGTATAATAATCTTTGGATCATGAACAAGGGCTTTCGCTATTTGATAGCGACGTTTCATTCCCCCCGAGAGTTGTCTTAAACGGGATTTTCGTTTTTTCCAGAGGCCAAGGCGGTTCAGGAGTTCTTCTATGCGTTCTTTGGCATTTTTTGGTGAAATTCCATAATACCCGGCTTGATACTGGAGGAGTTTTTCAATGGGGAAAAACCAATCAATGGACAATTCCTGTTGTGCTGTACCTATCTGGGATCGTGTGAAACGATAATCCTTTTCAATATCTTTTCCAAAGACAGCAATGTTACCGCTGTCTTTTCGCACTAAACCGGTCAGGATATTAATTGTGGTGGATTTCCCGGCACCGTTTGGCCCCAGAAGGCCAAAAAATTGTCCATCTAAAATGGTAATATCTATATCTGAAAGGGCTTCAGAACCATTATATGATTTGGACAGTTTTTGTATTTTTACTGCAGAAGTGGTCATTTGACTTCTGATTCAAACCCAATATGTTTTTCGAAAGGGTTAGGAAAATCAAACCCTTCAACGTTTGGAAAATGAACGACTGAAGCAATAAAACCCCAGGGAATTAAAATGGAAGCAGTTACATTTTGATACGCAGGTTTTTTGGGTGTGGAATTAATATCTGCTTTGGGAATTCGGAATTTTGGATGTTTCATCCATATTCCAAACTCGTCATAGCCGGTTATATGGGCATAAATTCGGCCTTCGTTGATTCCTAGTCCTTTTAGAGGTTCATAATTATCCAGGACAATCAGGACAATGTCATTAACAATATCTTCAATTTTCATCATGGCTAGAATTCCTTTTTGTAGGGTTATGAGTTTTTATAGTATCACACCGGAGTAGTTTTCAAGAATCAAAAGAAATATTTATAGAATGAAAGACAATTTAACATTGGGTTATGGTACAGTAGATTGATATGCAATATTACCGATGGTAAAACCAATAAGCCAACCTGAGAGCACATCTGAAATAAAGTGGTTCCCCGTATAAATCTGGCTATATCCTGAGAGGAGAGCATAGAACACGGCATAGGGAGAATATCCAGGATGAATTAACGAGAGAACAGTTGCAAAACCTGATGAAACCGCAGCATGACCAGAGGGAAAAGATGGCGTAATGCGGGTATTCCACAGCCTCGGGTGATAAGTGCGTTCAGGCCGCTTTCGATCAACTGAATATTTTAACACTCCTACCAAAATACCTGTTAGAGGAATTGTAGTGATTAATGCTTCTTTTTCTGTACTTGTTACTGAGTTTAATGTTTGAAGAAGGGTAATCCCTTCAAAGGGCAATGAGGCAAGATTTATAGTTTCCATGGTAAAATCTAAAAATGGATGTTGGTTGGATCCCTGAAGTGCCAGGGAAAGATTTTTATCTATCTTTAATAAGGAACTTTCAGTTGCAAAACATTGGTAAAAAATAAAAAATACGGTTATAAAATACTTCATCAATTTATATATATCATTTTTTGAAAATCATCTTCGGACAAGATTGGAACACCAAATTCCTGTGCTTTGGTTATCTTGGATCCGGCTGATTGCCCCGCAATTATGAAAGTGGTCTTTTTACTTACAGAACTGCTGGCCCTTCCCCCAAGGGACTCTACTAATTCCTGTGCTTCTTTCCGGGTAAATTTTGTTAAGACGCCTGTGAACACAAAAGTTTTTCCTGCCAGCACTTGGTCCTTTTCCTTTAATTCTACCGGTGACAATGTTACCCCCAGGGAAAAACATGAATTTACTACATCCACATTGGATGAATCTGACCAGAACCGGACAATTCCGTCAGCAACAATTCCGCCCACCTCAAAGATAGATTCTAATTCTTCTTTCTTTGAAGATATAAAACGGTGGAAATTGCCTTCGTAATGTTTTTCAAGTACTTTTGATAAGTATTCACCCACGTTTCGAATACCAAGGGCGAATAGGAACCGGGCAAAACCTGTTTGTTTTGAACTCTCAATGGCGCTGATAGTATTCCGGGCTGATTTATCTGCCATACGTTCCAGCGGAATAAGATCTTCAAGTGTCAATTTGAAAAGATCATCTACGGTCTGAACCAGGCTGGTTTCCACCAGCTGGTCTACTAATTTGTTTCCGATTCCATCAATGTCCAGGGCGTTTTTGGAGACGAAATGTTCTATCCGTCCTTTCATTTGTGCAGGACAGGACAAGTTCTGACAGCGGGCAACCGCTTCACCTTCGGGGCGATACACATTATGTCCGCAGCTGGGGCATGAGTCAGGAAGACTATAAGGTTTGGAGTCATTCTGTCGTTTTTCATTAATCACTTTCACAACCTTTGGGATAACATCTCCAGCGCGTTCAATGATTACCGTATCACCTATCCGGATATCCTTTCGGTTGATTTCATCCTGATTATGGAGTGTAGCATTGGTTACTGTAACCCCGCCGACAAATACCGGATTCAACCTGGCTACTGGTGTTACAGCACCGGTTCTCCCAACCTGGGGCATGATGTCCTGTATTACAGTTGTGACTTGTTGAGCCTTAAATTTATTGGCGATTGCCCAGCGTGGCGAACGGCTCCGGACGCCTACTTCTTCCTGCAGGGTAAGTGAATTAATCTTCATTACAGTACCGTCAATATCATAAGGCAAGGTGTTTCGTTTATCTTCCATATCCCGGTGGTATTCAATAGCTTCTTCCACCCCGTTTACTTTTTGGATCATTGGATTAACAGGGAACCCCCACCTTTTTAGGTCTTCCAAAAACTCAAGATGGGTTTCGTAAACTTTATCACGTATAGTACCGGGCTGGTAGCAGTAGGTGGAAAGGGGACGGCTGGCAGTGATTGAAGAATCCAACTGCCGCAGACTCCCGCTGGCAGCATTGCGTGGATTTACAAACAAAGACTCACCGTTTTCTTCTCGTGTTCTGTTGAGGGATTCAAATCCCACTTTGGAAATAAATACTTCTCCCCGAACTTCAAGCAGATCAGGGCTTGGTAATTCGTCTGTTCTTAACCGCAGGGGGATACTCTGGATTGTTCGAAGATTCTGAGTGATATTTTCTCCGGTAAACCCATCTCCGCGAGTTGAACCTGAAATGAACATGCCATTTTCGTACACTAATTCTATCCCGATGCCATCCAGTTTTGGTTCAGCGACATATTCAATTGGTTCATCCGTTTCTATCTTTTTTTTTAATCGTTTATCAAAGGCTCTGATTTCTTCTTTATTCATTGCATTTTCTAATGATAACATGGGCAATTGATGAGGGATTGACTCAAAGTTGGATAACGGCGGAGCACCAACTCTTTGAGTGGGTGAATCAGGGGAAATCAGGTCAGGGTGTTGTTTTTCCAAATGTTCAAGTTCACGAAGGAGCCGGTCGTATTTGTCATCCGAAATAATGGGATCGTCCAATACATAGTAACGGTAATTGTGGTCCACGAGCTGATCCCGTAGAGACAGGATTTGCCTTTTCGTATCCATCAGTGATCAGAATTCTTTTTTATAGTATTCAACGGGATTAATCAGTTTGTGGATAACAGGCTGGATAACCCCATTGTTATTAATGGGTGTTGCAAAAATTGAATAGTCTTTCAGGCGAACAACAAAAAAATACTGGAGAAGCAAACCGGGGAAAACAGCAGGATCATACCGGACAGAATAGCGTCCCCGGTTCAATTTCATGGGGATTTCCTGGTATCGGCTGGTTGTATCGGTTCTTATAAACAGGCTCACAGATTCCAGGCTATCTTCAGGGAAATGAACGAAAAGTTCTAAATCATACACACGGCCCTGAAACATAATTTCTTCCGGGTGATGGATAATTCTAACTGTTTCCAGGAAGCTCTCAACGGGCAGTTTTTCGATCGTATCGGCTGGTTCAGATGATAATAAAAAAATGGAGAGAAGTGTAAATACCGACAAGTAATTAGACCTGTTTTTGATTTACATAATGGTCTACATAGGATTTAATTGAAAATTCTTCAAGTCCATTCATTTTAAAGGAGGAATGTACATAATTTCCCTTTTCATCCAGGCTGTATAGGGCAGAATAATAATCACGATTTTCAGAAATATTTTTTATGGCTTTAACTAATTCTTCTGCATCGTCATCAGTATTATAAATTCCAAAAGATGCCCGGACCATTCCTGACTTAAGTTTAAAAGCATCCTCAAAATCCTCCTCATTTATTTTTGTTGTGGCTTCCAAAAGATCATCCAGGATCATTTCTTTTACATAAGGGTGAGCGCAAAAGCACTCATTCCGAACGGCAATATTGTGGTAATCATTCAAAATTGCTGCTACAAGGCCGTGATCCATATCCATGATATTAAAAGAAATACAAGCTGACCGAGGACAGATGGAATAGTCAGTTTCACCATAGATTTGCACATTGGGAATTTGCTTGATCTGTTTTAACGTATTATTAATCAATTGGGATTCTACTTTAAAAATAAAATCCATTCCAATGGTATCAAGGACTTCCAGAACAGCAGCCAGACCGATAGCGCCTGCAATGTTTGGAGTGCCTGCTTCTTCACGGGTGGGAAATTCTTCTGAAATGATGTATCGATCGAGAAAGACATTGTCAACCATCCCTCCACCCACTTCCTCCGGTTCAATGTCCCGAAGGATGTCTTTTCGGCAAATAACAGCACCAGGCGATCCAGGTGCATAGGTTTTATGTCCGGAAAATATAAAGGCATCTAAATTTCGATTTGAATTTTTATGTCCACTAATTTTTACAGGTAAATGAGCAGTCATTTGGGCACCATCCACTATTATGAACGTATCATGATCATGGGCTAATTCGGCAATATCATAGATCGGGTTGATAATTCCAGTGACATTACTGACCCCTGTCACTGCAACATATTTGATCTTTCCGCGATTCGTTTTCAAGACATTTTCCAGATAATCCAGGTCTATACAGCCGGGTTGGCCATCGTGATTGTCTAAAGGAATGTGAATGACTTTTTGGGCATATTTTCGATGGGGAAGGTCATTTGAATGATGCTCCATAAGTGATACAATCGCTATTTCCCGTTCGGGATGGTACTTACGGAAGACCCGGGCAAGCCTGTTTATCCCAGCGGTACTTCCGCTTCCAGTGAAAAAACAGGTGTAGGTTTCCTGGTCAGCCTGCAGAAATGATAACACGCGGTCATGTGCCCATTGGTATTCCTGGGTCGATATTTTAGCAGAAAAATGAAGTAAACTATGAGTATTGGCATAGTGATTAAAAAATTCCTGGATTGCACTGTGGGCGGCGCCCATCATGAGAGTAGATGCAGTTGAGTCAAGATAAATTCGGCGGGTTTTTCTTCCATCGGCCAAGGTATACATTGTATCGAGACCAATAAAATCTCCCTGGATCTTTTGAAATAAATCCATCATTTTATCTTAAGTAAAAACAGTAACATCTACATTGTCTCTTTTAAAAAAGTTATATGATCCTGATACATTATGTTTCTTTGAAATAGAGACAATTGCTTTTCCATTCCTGGTATGTTGTATGCTGCCGGATAAAACAATCAAAACTGCAGCGGACTTTCCCCACAGCAATTTTCGGAGGCTGTTTCTTTTGAGTAGAATGTATTACAACTATGTATTTTTTGAATGGACGTTTAGCATACTGCCCCATATTCGACAGGGCCGAAAATGAAAAAATCAGATCTTCGTCAAAGCGGTTTCGATCTGCTTGAATATCTAAGCGGAATACTCGACCTTTGTTGGTCTTATAAATATTTGCGCCCAGCAGTGTAGGTGAAGAATGATCTCTGGAAAAATAATTAGGTGTCATGGCTAATAGTTGAGAATCTTTGAAAAGAGGTTTTCCAATAAGAAAAACAGGAAGGATCAGGATTATACAGTTTTTTACGAGACTCATACTAGCGATACCATTTTAAAAGAACGATTAAAAAGATACAAATCCCCAAAATTGCAAACAACACCAGTTTTTGAAACCGTGTTTGTGAATAAATAACGGATTTTGAAAAAATCACTTTGTCCTCATTCAGAAAATCTTTGAGTCCAAAAGCCCACTTCAAGGTGTCCCCTTTAACAGAATCAGCATTTGTTTTTGTGATCATTCCAGGCAGAACCAGGGAGAACTGAAAATGATCATCCTTTAAACCATGAGTCACGCGGATCTCTTCTGCAAAGGGCTCCATGGCCAAGCTCATTTTCTGGATAAAATCCAAAGGGAGTTGTTGCAGAAAAGGGCTTAGTGCAGTTTGCAGCATTTCCGACCGATTCTGTTCCAGTTCTTCCATTAGCTGGATTGTTTCAACATGAATAAAATAATTTTTTAAGTGGTTGTTAATTCGTTCTAGAAGTCCTAATTCTAACTGAATAGAGGTATCAAATTTTAACCTGTTCAGTGCCTGTGAACAAACATAAACCATTGCTTCCGGAAGCCATTGAATTGAGTCAGCCTTTTCTGAATCCTGAAGAGAATCCCCGAATTTTGGATATTTACGATACACTTCCCGTCCTCTAAATATCTGCTGAACGGTATAGGTTGTAGAAATCCAGTTTTCCTCCCTTTTTACCGTGATGGGATGCTGGAGGGGCACAATGGAGGATGTATCTTTTGTAAACAATGTTATCCCTGACAGGAGCCCCTGTGTCTCCAATGTCCAGGTTTCTTCTTCAGAATTCTGGCTTCGTTCCTTGTGTTGAGTTGAAGTCCAGATGGAATTTGGTTTTGGGTGCAGGAAATCGTCATCAAATACATCAGTTGAATCACCTTTTGTTACAATATGCATTTTATATTTACCGTCTTGGTGGACGTGTACAGTGATCAAATGTTCAACACATCCTGTCAAGATCAGACCCTGAAGAAGGAGAGTATAATTAATAATTTTTTTCAACATTAGTTATTTCTTAAATCAAACGAAATATAAGAAAAAAGGGACATATATTGATATGTCCTCTCCTATAAGATATAGGATAATAGATTGCCCCTGTTCATGTCACTTCATCATGGATTTTCACCCAGCGCTTTCAAAAGTTTAAAAGTAAAAATTCCTGTGTCATGGTGATCTCCCCAGTGTGGGCGCAAGCCGTAATATCCAATTGATTCGATTTGTGTAAGTTTATAACTGGTTTCTGTTTTCATTTTTGGGGGACCTTTATAAATATTACCAAACACGTCCGTTTCTCCTGCACAGGAAGCACAAGGGCAATTATCCCGTAATGTTTTGGATGAAATAATGCTTTCGGTTTCGTTAGACCATTTGATCAGTAGAAATTCGTTGACCAGTTCTGTATAGGCAATTTGAAGCTGGGGTTTTTGACTCATGATTATTTGTATACCTTGTAAACAACCTGTAAATTTGCGGTTGTTTATTCATGGGACACAACTGAATATGGGCGATTAGCTCAGCTGGTCAGAGCGCCGTCTTCACACGGCGGAGGTCGGCAGTTCGAACCTGCCATCGCCCACAATTGAAACTTACCATTTCACTTTGGTGGAAGCCCCCGTTTTAGAACGGAGGCTTCCTATTTCTATTATCAATATCTAAAAGTTAAAAAGTAGTCAATCTTAATCAGATAAAGTCAAATATACCTAAAAGCGGAATACACTTTTGTGGGACAAACTCCATAGGGTGTATGGGGATTTACATTGGATGGTAATTCACCTTTCCAAAACAAAATATGAAATATATTTTTTTTAATTAAATTAATTATTAAATTTTGTCAAACTAAGGAGAAAAAATGAGCAAATATCGTTTATTACCTATTCTTTTCATTACCATTCTTATCTTTCAGGGGTGTGGTGCCACTGCGGATAAATTGTACGATAAATCTGACAGTATGATGTTAAATAATATATCTAAAAAGATAGGAACATCATATAGTGAATATACTTCAGGTGCGGTTGGAAAGTTGTCATTTGGGAAGGCCCAGGTTACAACAGACCTAAGTGATGGTTCTGTGTTTTATTTACACGTAAAAGGAAGTGGTGCCGGCGGATGGACTGTTTTAGGTTTAATTGGTCGCGTATCCAAGAGATTTTCGATCTATGGGTTTAAAGTAAAAGATGGAAATATTGAGGATGCTGCCTATGGTGCTTTCCTGCCAGATTACCAAGGTTGGAAATTAGGTTTTATAACTATCTATAATGATGAAGGAATGATTGATGAAATAAAGGATCGTTATGGTGAATTTCTTAAAACTTCAAAAGGACAAAATGTATCTTCTTGGGAATAAATAGATATATTTTTCATAACCTATATTAATTCATAGAAATAATATAAAAGCCCCCAGAAATGGGGGCTTTTTGATTGACGATTTTCCCACTTTGGCTGAATAAGTTGAGCAACGGTTGGAAAGGCATTTTCAGAATAACTACTGGCTTAAGCTTTTGAATAGTGAGTCAGGGGTAAAAAATGGGTTTTGGGATACGGAATCGTTGGATATAACAATACCTTCCTCATCCTGATGGTGCTGTCTTCACATGGCGGAGGTCGGCAGTTCGAACCTGCCATCACCCACATTTCAGAAAACATAGTGTTATGAGAAAAATTCTAGTTTTTGAAATAATTATTCAAATGCAGTATATTACTACAACGACAAATCATGTCAACTATTTTTAGGTTTGTAAATAGACCAATATTGGGAAAACGTAACAAAAAGGAATAATAAAACGATGAAAAATTTATTATTAGCACTGCTTATGGCCACCTGTATGTTTTCCATTCAGGTATCCATTACTGGTTGTGAGGATAAAACCGATGATAATTTATGCAACGAAAGCAGTGATTCAGAGGCACAAACATATACTCCGAGTAATGATTATCTGGTAAAAGGGAGAATCTTGACTCTAGGAGGTCTAGGGAGCTGTGCTGATGTACGCATTACAAAAAATGGAGAAGATGTATCCGATGCACTAGTAATTATCAATACAGATACAATTCCATATTCTTTTGGAACCTATCAATCTTCAGGTACACTTTCCTCAGCTAATAAGTATATGCTAACTATAACACATGAAGGCAATACTGTTGCCACCGGGACTGCCAGAGTGCCATCGGATGTTCCAACAATCACAAACCTGGATTCTGGTGACGTCCATCAAAAAGATTCTAATTTGACCGTTGAGTGGAATGCATTGTGCAATATCACATCCTATCAGCTAAAAGTAAATCGATCATTCTCAGGTGAAATTTATTCATCAGATTTTCTTAACACAAGCACTAGCAACTATGAACTCCCCGGAAGCATTTTTTCATCCGGAGATAACACAGAGTATACCATACAGTTAAATGCCATTAATGGTCTTTATCCAGGAGATGAGAGCGCTTCAGACGAAGAGCCAGAGCTGGGCTATGAAATTGAAGGTCCAAAGGGTTATTTCATTGGTTTAAGCCAGACAGAAGTAAAGATATATGTTCCTGATTGACAACAGGAACGGGTTTTGGATAATTATTAGGAGTTTGTTATAATATAATTAGCGATAATGAAATCTTTTAATAAACAAATATTTGCATCTACATCTTTTATTAGGGCCCATTTTCTTATAATAATGTTTTTCCCAGTTTTATTAGCTGTGTGTGGCCAAGATCCTGATTTCAATTTCACAATCAATGTGAGCGGCGGCGGTTATGGTTATGATCTCGTCATTGGATTTTCCCTGGATGCTTCAGATAAATATGATCCAGGAATTGATAAGTATGCACCCCCGCCATCACCGCCTGGAACTTTTGATGCAGCTCTGTGGTGGAATAATGATCGTTGGTATTCTCAAATTGTGCATGGAGATACTTCAGATCTTATAGAGCATGCATGGAACATACAACTCCAGTATCCAGAAAATGATTTCATTAGTCTGCATTGGGATAATGGGTGCATTGCTCCTTTAGGGACATTTATTCTCCAGGATGCATTTGGAGGAGAATTGGTTAATGTAGATATGACTGCTGTAGATAATGTAATGTTGGATAATCCTGAGCTTAGA
>ERZ651768.2181-NODE-2181-length-13820-cov-26.099178_pt1 | contig 13820 bp, 11 predicted proteins | sample MGYA00514754_ERZ651768 | MGnify/ENA metagenome assembly ERZ651768 | reverse complement strand
AAAAAATATCGACGTTTTCAGCGAGATCGTTTTGGGGTGGTAGTCCGTTGTAATGAAGCCAAGCTTGAGGAGTTTGAATCAATCATGAAAAAGAACGGTGCAGAGGAGGTGCATGTTGAAAAAGAATGAGTGCGCCTCAAAAAAGTATTTATACGTAAGTATTTTAGCGTTATTTTTGTTGACGACTGCTACTGTTGGAGCAATGGATCAGTATCCATATTTTGACCCACAAAAAGGTTATGGGATCGAAGATGATGCACGCCCCTGGTTTGACGGGAAAGATTATCCGTACTTTCGTGAAATGTATAATGGGAAAAGCCTCAAACCACAGGAAGAAGGAAGCTATCAAAGGTTTCCTGAAAAATCTGTTCCTGTGAGAGTGGTACTAGGCAAAATTGTAAAGATTTATGATCCATTTATTCCTGCTGTTTACGGAGATGGTGCTGGAACTAAGGGAAACCCAAGAGAATTTATTCCAAAAAATCCCACGCAGGCAACTGCAGATTCGATAAAGCGAGGACAAGCACTTTTTAACACTTATTGTGCCGCTTGTCATGGTGAGGATGGATTGTCACAAACTGTGGTAGTGGAGAAGGGTGTTCCGGCACCACCAATCAAATATTTTTTTCAAATTCCAACCGCTGCTCCCCACCTTTACAACAAAATTAAATACGGAAGTTTTTTCCAGGAACCACGTGGTTTTATGCCCGCATACGGAGCACAGACTTCAGTCAGGGACCGATGGGATATGGTCAACTACATGATGAGTGAGTCGTTTGGTAAAGGAAGAAGTCAATGAAAGATATAGCAGAAAAATCTCTTTTTATTATTCCAGAAAATATTAAGCGACTCCTTTGGGCCTTCGTTATTTTAGGTGCAGGTATGTTTGTCGCCGGCCTGATAACTGGAGGAGAAGATAATGTGATACGCACATGGCAGACATTTTTGATCAACACAGTTTTTTGGGCCGGTATTGCTCACGCCGGCATCTTTTTCAGTGTCATTTGGCAACTGACTGATGCTAAATGGGGACGCCCATTTAAGCGTCTAGCTGAGGCATGTGCGGGATTCCTCCCCATTTCTTTCCTGATGTTCGTCATCGTTTTTTTCGGCAGTAACGTTCTTTATGAATGGACGCACAGTCCATTTTTGCATCATGGAATTGCGGTGAAAGCAGGTTGGCTGAACTTGCCGTTCTTTGTCAGCCGTAATATAGCCTGGCTTGTCTTAATATATGCAGTTTCCTGGTGGTTTGTAAAAACATCGATCAAGCCGGACATTGCTCTTGCCCGTAAGTTATTAGGCTCAGACTGGGGTGGAAAATTTGCCGACAAAATGCTGAGTGGATATGGAGAACACGAAGTTGAAGTGATACGCCTAGAAAAATTATCCAGAAAAATTGCTCCTGGACTGGCTTTGCTTTATACCTTTGGCGGAACATTTTTGGCCTGGGATTTTGTTATGACTCTTGACCAAGAATGGTTTAGTACTTTGTTTGGAGTCTTTTTCATCATCGGCAACATGCATGCTTTCTTGGGCTTAATGCTTGCCATTAGTGTTACCGTAAGAAACAGGTTTGGAATTGAAGAGTACATCACAATTAACCGTTTGCATGATTTGGCAAAGATGGTTTTTGCGTTTGCACTGCTTTGGGCCTATATGGGTTATTCGCAGTATCTGGTTATCTGGTACGCAGATTTACCGGAAGAGACACCATATTTAGTGATTCGCTCCATGGAGCAACCATGGGCAACGATGTTTTTGCTGATAATTATTGGAGTATTTGCAATCCCTTTCCTCGGACTTTTGCCTAAAACTTTTTGCCGTATGCCAAATTACACCAGAGCAATGGGAATTTGGGTTGTAATAGGTCAATGGTTTGCTATTTACTTAATGGTGGTGCCTTCTTTGCAACACTTCGGACATTATCATGTAAATATGGGTTTGCACGAAATACTGATCACTCTTGGCTTTATTGGCATATTTTTTCTCAGCTACTTCACCTTTCTCGGAAAAGTACCAATCCTACCTATATCAGACAAACACCTGTGCCGTTCCTGGCATGGCCATTGATCCGACACAAAGGCACACGTGGTTCTTCAGAGACGAAAGTAGTAAGCAGCATAAAGTCTCTGTTCTTCTATCTGTTTTCTCGTGAGTTCATTTTCCAAAGAGAAAACTCTTCCCGCTTTTTCCATATCCAGTTTATTAAGTTTCAGATTCTGGTTACAGGGTTACTCTGCTGCATCTTGGCTTCATCAGCAGCACGCGGCCAGGATGTTGGTAATTCTGAGGACGATGATCCGTTTATCGACCCGGATGCAGCAAGTGAAGTTCTTCAGCCTGCTGAACGAACAGAGTCTTCATGGGCCTACATGCTGGGAATCGGCTATGGATTAAACCCAATTATTCTTCTTGCTCCTGCAGTAAGTGTTGGAATGTATTTGGATCCAGTTGTAATTGGTGTAGAAATTAGTGATTCCGAGCATCTTGGAATTTGGGAAAAGGAGCGTAGAGAAAATTTTGGAACCTCCAGGTTTAGTGGAGAAACACAGTTCGTGAAATGGTTTTTTGGAGACAACTTTTATCTGATGGCTGCAAGAGAGCACCGGACTGTAAAATTATGGAACCGTACTTATAATCGTTCTGGTTTCGGAAAAGCACTGTTTGATATGCATTTTGACACAACATTAACCAGTTTGGGAACGGGTTTGCTGCGTTTTAACGATATTGGATTTTTAGCCATAGACATTATACGTTATAGTTTTCTGCAGAAGCAGTCCGTTGAAATAGTTGAGCATTGGGAAACATGGAGCATTATTTCCGGATCAAGAGAACCCCTGGATAAAAATATCCGGGAACGGCAAGAAAATTGGGTAGACATATTGGATTCACCCACAGGCCTTTTTGCGACTTTTGGGTTCTATTTTTGAAATGAAGAACGACTGTCTAGATCCACAGTTGAGAGTTCTTTTTTTTGAGCATAACCGAAGATATACCAGAGAAGAGCAATGGACGCCAGACCTAACAATGGAATCGAGCTTAAATTTACGGCCTCCCATCCCAGTGAGGTTTGCAATGTGCCTGCAAGCAATGATGAAATGGCAGCAACCCCAAAAACCAAAAAATCATTCACTCCCTGTACAATGGCTTTTTCTGCAGGATGATAGGTTTCTGTAACCATTGTTGTGCCGGCCACAAACATGAAATTCCAGCCCATTCCCAACAAGATCAATGCCGACCAATAATTAAGAACTTCGCTCCCAGAAATATTAATTCCAATACACAAAATATTTAGCAATATCCCTGTAAAAATAATGGGAACCGATCCAAAACGATGAATTAGAGAACCTGTAAAAACTGATGGAGCAAACATTCCTACTACATGCCACTGAATAACGAAAGCCGCATCACTAAACGGATGTCCACTGCCTTCAGTCATAGCCAGCGGAGTAGCAGTCATTATCATCGCCATGACTCCATATCCCACCATCGAAGACAGTGCAGCAACAATAAATTTTGGCTGGCTGAAAATTTCCTTCAAGGGACGTGTTTCTCCTTTTTGTTCTACAGCACTAGGCCGGGGAAGCCGCGTCCTCAGCAAAATTGAAAAAATCAAAAAATGGAATAAAATAACAAACAGATAACTTCCGGCAAACTGAGCATTCGGAATCAGATCTTTCGCCTTGGATGCTACAGTCGGTCCAATAAAACCAGCAACGATTCCTCCGAACATAACTAAAGAAACAGCTTTTGTTCGAAACTCTTTAGTGGCCACATCTGCCGCAGCAAAGCGATAAAGTTGAGCAAAACCGCTCAAAATTCCCAGACAAAAAATACTCAGACAAAAGAAAGTAAAATTGAAGTAAATAATTGACAATGCAGCAGACACTGCACCAATTGATCCGATTCCAGTACCAATCATGAAACCGTAGCGCCTTCCCACACGTTTCATCAGGAATGAAGCCGGAATCCCGGCCAGCATGGTGCCAATCAAATGAAATGCAAGAGGTAATGTTGCCAAAGCTTTATTGTCGGCAATTTGAAAACCAACCAGTGGAGAAGCTGAAACCGTGAGGCTGCTGGTACTTCCTGTAAGTGCAAAACAAACACTCAACAGCAAAATGGTTTTCAATAAATCAAATTCAGCTCTGGACATGCATAAAAATAAAGAAATATGTTTAAATTAAAGAGCGGTTATTCTAACATGATTCTATCCTTCCTCCAAGCTGGAGAAGACTAACACTTCAAATAAAAAACAGCATGAACGAATTTATTGAACAATACTGGTCGTTTTACAATGCAGGAGTAACTGTCTTTCTCTTTGCAGGTCTGGCATTGGTGATCAAACTCCTTTTTTTTAAACGTAAGCGTCACAAAAAGGAGCCCCACCTCGCATTTAAACATTGGAATCATCGCTTCGAAAATGATTTCGGGCGCCTGGAAAAAGAGCTGCATGTTAAGCCATTTTTGCCTAAAGAAGCGACTAAGATGTTAATGAAAGCCAGAAAAAAAGAAGACAAGGAAGAAAAAAGAAAAGACAAAGAAAAAAGTGCAGAAACCATAACTACAATCCGCGAAAAATTAAAAGGCGGCCTTAAAACTGAGGAAGTTTTAAAACAACATTCAAACTGCGTTTATGTGCTCACATTTATCGGCAGCATCATGGCTTCAGAAGTTGAGCAGCTTCGGGATCAAATTTCATTTCTCTTACAAGTAGCACAACCTGCGGACGAAATTGTTGTTCGCCTTACCAGTCCCGGAGGCGCAGTTCCTCAATACGGATTAGCGAGTTCTCAACTAGAGCGTCTTAAGCAGGCAGGATTGCGCTGCGTAGTCTGCGTGGACACTGTGGCGGCCAGCGGAGGATATATGATGGCGGCTGTTGCAGACAAAATCATTGCTGCTCCATTTGCTATTATAGGATCCATTGGGGTTGTTGCCGGGATTCCCAACTTCCACCGTGTTTTGCAAAAGAATGAAGTGGACTATCACCTCTTTACTGCAGGAAAATACAAACGCACTGTAACACCCTTTTCAGAAGTTACAGATGAAGGCAAACAAAAAATGCAGGACGACATTGTGGCCATTCACGAGGCATTCAAGCGCCTGATTAAAGATGGACGGCCTGATGTTGACATAGAGAAAATTGCAACTGGTGAATATTGGCTTGCCTCACAGGCGAAAGAAAAGGGACTGGTCGATGAAATAATGACCAGCGACGACTATCTTTGCAGTAAACTCGATGATTGTGAAGTAATTGAAATCAAAACAGAATTTGAACAAAATCGCCTGGAAAAACTAATCGAAGGAGGGGTTTCCTTGTTCCGGCAATGGACCAGTTCCAGAATTCCTGGAGTTGGAGAAGAGCTGGATGATGTTCGTCAACGGTACCAGTGAAAAGGCGAATATTAAAACTGGAAAAATGAAGACGGTCTGATCACTTGCCTTACTTTCACAATGTTTTAAAGCAAACAGCTTTCTGCCAAACATTAAATTTCTCCAAGGAAATAACCGCATCCTGGTAATTTCAACTTATCATTTTTGATTGTACATCTGCGCATCAGAGCTTTGGGAGTGAGATCTTTCAATGTTTTGTGCGGCAGGTTGATGTCATGATCTTCTGCAGAAAAATTGGCTGCAATCAGCAATGTTTCTTTTTCCAGTTTTCTTTCAAAAACATAACATTCACCTTCAATCAGTACCTCTCGGAAATGCCCGCTATGTAGTGCAGGATGTGCTTTGCGAATTTTTAGCATTTCTCGCAGAACATTATAGCTGCTGTATGGATAAGCCAGTGCCTGATCAAGAGATAAATTATTTTTTGCCGGCAGCCAAGGTTTTGCCCCAGAATTGAAACCCTGGTTTGGTGCAGTGGAGTCCCAAGGAAAAGGAAGACGACATCCATCACGTCCCTTAATGTCAGGCCAGAAGCGAATACCCTGTGGATCCCTCACCTCGTCCTTTGAGATTGGATACTCCTCCATATCAACTTCTTCACCATAATAAATAATCGGCGTGCCTCTTAAAGAGAGTAATAACAAGAGCATCATTTGCTGAAAGCCCTCACGCTCAGCAAAGCAATTGAAACGGGTTATCATGCGAGTACAGTCATGGTTGCTCAAAGACCAACACGGCCAACCATCTTCGATCATTTCCTCTGTAAAACGTACCACATGATCAAAGTACTCAGCATTCATCTCTTTACTTAACATCGCAAAGGTATATGCCATGTGCAATCCATCACCGTGCTTGACATAATCAGTCCCCAATTTAAGCGTAGTATCCAAGCCTGAGCCACTGCCGATTTCAGCAATCGAAGTTATGCTTGCTTTCTCATTAAAAATATTGCGCAGAAAGTGAATAAACTCCAGATTTTCAGGACGATCTTTAGAATATTTGGTAATGTACCCGCTTAGCGGATTTGCCTCTTGTCCGTCCTCCATAGGCAGAGAAACAGCAGGGCGTTTGGGATTATCGCGCAATTGTCGATCATGGGCATAATAATTTGCTGTATCCAAACGAAACCCGTCTACACCGAGATTCATCCAGAATCGCACAACATCAGCCAGTGCTTCCCTTACCTCAGGATTATACCAGTTCAAATCCGGTTGCTCAGGCAAAAAATTGTGTAAATAATATTGTTTTCTTTGCGGTTCATAAGTCCAGGCGGCACCGCCAAACACTGCGAGCCAGTTATTCGGCAGTGCTCCGTCTGGTTTTGGGTCAGCCCAAACGTACCAATCTGCTTTGGCGTTAATGCGATTTTTTCTGGATTCTTGAAACCATTTGTGTTGATCAGAAGAATGGTTCAAAACCAAATCCAAAATAATTTTGACTCCGCGCAGATGAGCCTCATTCACCAAACGATCAAAATCTTCCAATGTTCCGTAATCCGAATCAATATCGCAATATTCACTTACATCGTAGCCAAAATCCGCCTGTGGCGAAGGGAAAAAAGGTGATATCCAAATAGCATCAATTCCTAAACCTCCACCATTTCCGTCATTGAGATGATCTAATTTTTCGATAACGCCTTTCAAGTCTCCGATCCCATCGTTGTTTGAGTCGTAAAAGCTCCGTGGATAAATTTGGTAAATAACTGCAGATTTCCACCAGTCTTCATTGAGTGTCCCTTTAATGTAATTACCTGCATTACTCATGTTTATCTCTTGAAAATGAAGTTATTAATGACCAATTAGCATTTCATTGCATCAGGCCTTCACAGAACCAGTTACCAGTCCACGGACGAAGTAACGCTGCAGAGTAAAGAACACAATCAGTGGTACAATAATCGAAATGAAAGCACTGCTGGTTAAAATCTCCCAGTTATCACCGCGTGAACCCAACAGTTCCCTTAATTTTGAAGTCAGTACGATCTGGTTATCTTGTTTACCAAGGAAAACGAGTGCCACCAATAAATCGTTCCAAACCCACAAAAATTGAAAAATACAAAATGAAGCCAAGGCAGGAACTGATAACGGAAGAACCAGTCTGGTAAAAATCTGGAAATGCGTTGCCCCGTCAATACGGGCAGATTCTATGATCTCTCGGGGCAGACTTCCCATATAATTACGCAGAAGATAAATTGCCAGCGGCAAACCAAATCCGGTGTGTGCCAGCCAGATCCCTGGATACGATTTAGCCACTACGCCAAAATAGTTTCCAATTTCATTGTACATGCTCAACAGCGGAATCAAGGACATCTGTAGAGGTACAACCAGCAACCCAACAACACTAACAAAAAGAAACCGCCGCCAGGGAAACTCCATCCAGGCAAACGCGTAAGCAGCAAAAGAGGCTATCATTATAGGAATGACAGTAGCCGGAATCGTTACTCTCAGCGTATTGATGAATGATTGTCCAACACCCTCTGAAGATAATACTTCACGATAATTGTCTAATGAAAAAGTGGGGGGAACTTTGGCAACATAAAAAATCCGTTTACCTCGTTTATGTTTGAAAGGAACATTAGAGACCCATTCGTAGTCACCGCTTTCCTGCAGAGTAAAAAGACTGCTGTCTTTGAATTTTACGGTATCTCCAGCTTCATGGGCAGTCAGATTACGATAATTTGTACTGAAGGTTTGGATTTTTTTACCTCCTGGTTCAAGCAAGTTTCCGGCAATGACATATTTTCCATTACGTTCGACCTGATCTTCCTGGATTCCAGTTCTCCTGAATTCGCTCCTTTCTGCAGTAGAAAGTGCGGTCCACCATCCTGTAAGTGCCAGCTGATCCTTGTCACGGAATGAACTCACAAACAGACCTATAGTTGGCAATATCCAAAGCAGCACCAAAATCAGCAGTCCCATTGAGTTAATTATCCGCCCAAAAGAAAATGATTTGCGTTTCATAGGAATCATCGTGACTCCTCTTCTTTCCGGAAGTTCTCGATATTCCATATCATAATCGGAATTACCGCTATCATTATCATCAGTGCAATCACACTTCCCCGTCCGGAATCTCCACCGCCCCGGAACATCCAGTCAAACATCAGGTTTGCCAAAACTTCTGTGCCCCACTGCCCATTGGTCATGGCAAGCACAATGTCAAATATTTTAAGGACAATTATCGTTATTGTGGTCCAAACAACCAAGATGGTTCCTATAATTTGGGGAATCATTATTTTGAAAAAAATTTGAATTTCGCTGGCTCCATCAATGCGTGCAGCTTCCAACGTTTCTTCCGGAATGCTGCGTAGCGCTGCACTGAAAATCACCATCGCAAAGCCAGTTTGAATCCAGACCAAGATCACCATCAAGAAAAAATTATTCCAGAAAGGAAGTGTTATCCATGCTTGTGGTTCACCACCTAATAACATTACGAATGCATTCAAACTTCCGATTTGATCGGCATCCGGACCTCGGAAATCATAAACAAACTTCCAAATCACGCTGGCTCCAACAAATGAGATGGCCATCGGCATAAATATTAAGGACTTGGCAAGCGTACCCCATGAAACTTTATCTGCAAGTACTGCCACTACCAACCCAAAAACTACACTCAAGCTTGGTACAAACACCAGCCACAGGAGATTGTTCAAAACCGCATGCAGGAATTCAGGATTTTCAAAGGCCCATATGTAATTTTTAAGACCTACAAAGTCAAAGCCTCCAAAGTTAAAAAAACTCAAACGGATGGTTTCACAAACCGGATAAACAAGATAAACGCTGAGCAGGACCAAAGCCGGAGTCAAAAACAACCAGGGCTGAATTGCTCTTCTCCATCGATCTTTACTGTGGGAAAAATCATCTGTATCAGGGAAAATCTGCTCAAGCATAAAATTGGTGCCTGCGAAATAGAGCACGCAAACTCCAATACCTAAAACAACAGCATATAATGCATCCAAGAGTTGTTCTAACATAACGGATTTTTTGGGAGAGGGAGGGGTGGTAACAAGGACTCGAATCGGCAGGGCCGCCTTACATGGCGGAAACTAGGCTCTTTTCATGCTGCCTTTCACAAGGCTACACACAGGCATAATCCCACTTTTGGCCGACACGTTGGTCAGCCCTACCGAAAATTTTGGATCCCTTACTTAATGGAATCCCAACTGGACTGCACATTATCGGCGACTTTTTTGGCAGAAGCACCGCTCACAAAGTACACCATTTGACTCCAGAAAGAACCGGCACCAATAGAACCAGGCATCAGGTCGGAACCATCGAAACGGAAGGTGGTTGCGTTTTGCAGAATTTCACCTTGCTTACGCAAAATACCACTGGAGTATTTGCTCAGGTCTACGCCTTTATGTGGAGTCAGAAATCCAGCGCGTGCCATCCAAATTTCGTGAGATTTTGGATGCTGCAGATACTCCATAAAAGCACGGGTAGCACTGCTGTCTTTGGTTATTGCAAGCAAAGTTCCGCCACCCAGAACAGGGTTCCCCAATTTCTTCGTGGAATAAGAGGGGAAATAGAAGAAATCTGCGTCAACTCCAACTTTCACACTTTTTGGAAAGAAAGCCGGAATGAAGCTAGCCTGGCGGTGCATATAGCAGCGAGGCGGTACAGTGAACAAGCCTTTTGGACTGTCTCTGAAATCAGTCGATCCGACAGCAGCCATACCGCCGTCTACAAACTTGCTGTTTTTTGCAAACTGACCAAAAGTTTCAATTGCACTCACTACACGTGGGTCATTGAATTTAACTTCATTGGTCACCCATCCATCATAAACTGAAGGAGACTGTGTACGCAGCATCAAATCCTCGACCCAGTCAGTTGCCGGCCAGCCTGTGGCGTCTCCGGAACCAAGACCGATGCACCATGGAGTTCCTCCATCTTTAACAATCTGATTGCTCAAAGCAATCAACTCTTCCATGGTCTTCGGCAAAGAATATCCTGCAGACTCGAAGTTCTCAGGAACATACCAGACCAACGACTTCACGTTCACGTTGAAGAAAAATCCGTAGAACTGGTCTTTTCCTCCCTTGTTTTTGTATGTACCAAGGTCAACCCAGGACTGTCCTGCTGCATAATTTCTCTTGACCCAGTTCTCAGTTTTGCTGCCCAAAGGAACCAGCCCTCCGATTGCAGCCATGTTTGCCGCAAGTCCGGGTTGAGGAAAAGCAGCAATGTTTGGTGGACTACCAGCCTTGATGTCTATCACGATTTGCTGCTCGAAACTGTCCGAACCAGCATATTCAATCTTGGCCCCGGTGGACTTTTCGAAATAGGCGGTAACAGCTTCAAAGCTTTCCTCATCTCCGGTCAACCAAGGACCTGAAATCGAAACTGTCTGTCCATTAAGATTCGGACCTTTGTACTTTCCCGCCAACGCAGGCAGGCACATTAGCGTTGTGGAAACAACTGCCAGCAACGCAACTTTCATAGCATTCATAAAATATTTCATATCCCAACTCCTTTTCTTCGATTAGCAATTACGGTATGGCAACTAACCAAACCGTAAACAAGGATTCAATTACTTTTCAATACGTTTTGGTTAGTAATTAAAACACTACTCATTGTAGAACGTATTCCAGAAAAATTAATAAGTCAACTCATATTTGATATTTTGTTATTTTTTCAGGAAAAATCTCGTCAGTGCTTGACATATAAACTGATTGGGTGCTAGATGAAAGGCCCAGCCAAATTTCAACTAGAGATAAGTAAACACCATGAGTAAATTCCCAGAAAATTTCGTATGGGGAGTTTCTACTTCCAGCTATCAAATTGAAGGTGCTGTAAATACGGACGGACGGGGACCAACGATTTGGGACACCTTTTGTGAAGTCGCGGGAAACATTGTTGATCAAACCAACGGTGCAGTTGCCTGTGACCATTATCACCGTTATCCGGAAGACATCCGTTTGATGATGGAACTTGGAGCAAAAGCCTATCGCTTTTCCACAGCGTGGTCTCGTATTCAGCCTGAAGGATTTGGGGCAGTTAACCAAGCTGGAATCGATTTTTACAAATCTCTCATCGATTTTCTGTTGAAGAATAACATTGAGCCGTGGCTATGCCTGAATCACTGGGATTTACCACAAGGTTTAGAAAATCTCGGTGGCTGGCGTAACCGGGAAACCGCATTCCGTTTTGCCGAATATGCAGAAATCATGGCCCAGTTTTTCGGTGATTCAGTTCCAAATTTTATCACGCACAATGAGCCGAATGTGGTGGCGTTGTTGGGTCATGGATGGGGCTGGCATGCTCCTGGATTGCAAGATGCCGAAGCAGTGATGTCCACAACTCACCACCTGAATCTGGCACATGGTTTGGCGGTTTCCGCAATTCATAAAACAGTTCCGGATGCAAACATTGGAACGGTGATCGCAATGCAACCCGTAGTGGACTGGAACAGAGATTCAGAGGGCAGCGCACGGCTTGACGCTCTTTACAACCGGGCTTTTACAGATCCAGTGCTGTTGGGAACTTATCCGGAATTGCTTCGTGAAGAGCTTGCTCCCTTTGTGCATAATGGTGATTTGGAGACGATCCACCAGCCGCTTGATTTTTTTGGTCTTAATCACTACACCACCATGCGTGCCCGCTCTGCGCATGGAACGGCACTTGGAGTGGAAATTCTTCCTCCTCCACGGGAAATACCGCAAACCATCAAAGGCTGGGAGATCAACCCGGCAATGCTCCACCAACAACTACTCGAATTTAAGAATCGCTACGGGAATCCGCCGATTTACATAACTGAAAGCGGTTGTGCGTCTCCGGATGTATTGGATGCCGAGGGGAAGGTTTCCGATCCAGATCGAGCGGACTATTTTCGGGATTATTTGAGCGCCGCTTCCCTTGCAATTGAAGACGGCGTGAATTTAAAAGGCTATTTTGCCTGGTCGCTCCTTGATAATTTTGAATGGGCAGAAGGCTACACTCAACGTTTTGGAATCGTTTATGTGGACTATCCAACACAGAAACGTATTCCCAAAGATTCATTTTATTTTTTGAAAAACATCTATCAAAATAATGAAGTTTAGTTTTTACCTTCATAAGCAATCTATAATCCTCTTGACAGCAAACCCGATTTGTGGAATTCTGCATTGAAATAAAAGAGAATTTAATTGTTCACATCTCTTTACATATTTTCAGATTCGCAAACACAGGAATAAGAAATGGCAGATGTAAAAATGCAGTCCATTTTTAAGCAATTCGGCAAGACCGAGGTTATACACGGAGTCGATCTAGAAATAAAAGATAACGAATTTGTTGTCTTTGTAGGACCTTCCGGTTGCGGCAAATCAACTCTTCTGCGTTTGATTGCAGGCTTAGAGGACGTGACCAGCGGTGAAATTGAAATCGATGGCGTCCGGGTCGATTACCTGCCGCCGGCCAAACGCGGAATTGCGATGGTTTTTCAGTCTTATGCCCTCTACCCGCACATGAATGTTTACCAAAACATGTCATTTGGTTTGAGACTGGCAAAGACCGACAAAAAGGTAACTGATCAAAAAGTCAGGGAAGCAGCAGAGATTTTGCAGATTACAGAATTGCTGGAACGAAAACCTAAAGAACTTTCAGGAGGACAAAGACAAAGAGTTGCCATCGGCCGTGCCATAGTCCGGGATCCAAAGGTTTTCCTTTTCGATGAACCACTTTCAAATCTGGATGCAAAACTTAGAGTACAAATGCGTATTGAGTTGACAAAATTGCATCGTGAACTGAATGCCACCATGATTTATGTAACCCACGACCAAGTGGAAGCCATGACGATGGCTGACAAAATTGTGGTACTCCGGGAGGGCTACGTGGAGCAGATTGGAGCGCCCTTAGAGTTGTATCATAAACCTGTAAACTTGTTTGTAGCTGGGTTTATCGGATCTCCGGCAATGAATTTTTTAGATGGAAAAATTTCAGGAATTTCAGAGCATGCTGTTGAGTTTGAATTAGAAAATCTGGAAAAAATTCAAATCCCATGTTCCCCCGGAGAGGATGCAACTACAGGTAACCTTGTTAGAGCTGGAGTTCGTCCAGAACACCTGGAACTGACAGGAGAAGGAAACGCGAAATTACGTGGTGAGGTTTTTGCTGTCGAGCGGCTCGGCGGGGAAACATACCTTTATGTTCACACTGAAAAAGATAAAGCACTGACAGTTCACGCTCCTGGTGACAAAGTAGTCAGCGTGGGAGATTTGGTGTCAATCGAATTTTCTCCTCAAACCTGCCATCTATTTGACAGCAAGGGACAGGTTTTTGAAAAATTGGCAGCCTGATTTTTCTGCAACTACGGAATAAATTCTGCTTCGGCGGTAACTGCCAACTGAGACTGATAATCCAGCACACGCAGTTTTGCAGTATCGTTGCCGTTGCTGTCTCCGGTAAGAGTAAAATCATGCAGGTCAAAAACCGGGCGCTTCCCCCTGAACC
>ERZ651768.2180-NODE-2180-length-13824-cov-10.084891_pt1 | contig 13824 bp, 11 predicted proteins | sample MGYA00514754_ERZ651768 | MGnify/ENA metagenome assembly ERZ651768 | reverse complement strand
GATAGAAATGATGAATAAACGTTCACCATTAAAATCCGGTATAACCATCAGTGAGTTAAACCAGAAGGCGCAGTCAATTTTACCTGGACTGGTTGAGTTGTTGATTCACGGTTATGGTGATAAGGATGGAGGATGGGAAAGCAGTCTGTTTTCTCACTAAAAATTTCTGCCTGATTTTGTGATTACATCTGCTCTATATTTGATGTTTGATTCCGCAGATGTTTTTGCCTGATTTTTTTTTGCAAATCCCCAAAGCTGGTACCTTTCAAAGACTGCAATCTGCGTAATTGTTTAACATGTCTTAGTGCTTGCAAAGATCGAACATCAGCACCTTTTCCTGAAAAATGCTGAACAGATAAATCACGAAGTTCATTAGCACTGATAGGTGGAAGTTTATGTTGTACGAAATATTTGTTTAACATATTTTGCAATTGAGCTGCAGTCAAAAACCTGCCTTTGTTGTTGACCCAGAAAGACTGATCTCCGTCTATATTATCGATCAATTTCAAGTATGATTTCAGTACCATGATAGAAACAGGACTGAATGGTACATCACGATACTTTGAATTCTGAAAATATAAGCGGACCTGTCCTTCATCCAGTTCAGGAATCGCAGTTCTTATCTTGATAATTTTCGCAAGAGACATCCCTAAACCGTAAATAAATTCCAGCAAAAGTCGTTGTTGGTGCCCTTGTAATGAGTCTTCAAATGAATACTCAAAAAGTTGATTTATTTCACTTATTTCAATGCTCCGCTGACCAATTTCATTAATATCCCTTGGAAGTTTAAAATGCTGTATTGGATTTTTAACATTTTCGGATTCTGCCAAGAATTGATAAAAAATCTTTATGCCGCAGATACAGGTTACCATGGTGCTTCTTTTCCAATTCAGTACATTCATTTGATGCTGCATAAATGCTTCAATTTCACGAACTCCAAGATTTTCAATTAGCCATTTATCCGGAATTGCCAATTTTTGATGAAATTTTTCGCAAAAACTGACAAACATCTTTATTGAACTTAGATAAAGACTTATAGTGTCTGGAGCCAACAACTTTTTTACTTGCAAATGTGACTTATAAAGACCCATAATCTTATCAAGTTCTGCCTTATCCATAAATCAATAGAGATATTAAATGAAAAAAATTGAAGCGATAATTAAACCGTTTAAACTTGAAGAAGTAAAAGAAAACCTGGGTTTGATTGGAATCCACGGCATGACAGTAATTGAAGTTAAGGGCTTTGGACGACAAAAAGGCCATACAGAATTATACCGGGGGGCAGAATACATAGTTGATTTTCTACCAAAAGTTAAAATTGAAATTGTCGTAAGAGATGAAGATTTGGATAAAGCTGTTGAATCAATACAATCAACTGCAAAGACCGGCAGAATTGGTGACGGTAAAATATTTGTAACGGATTTGGAGCAGGTAGTCCGCATTCGTACTGGTGAAGCTGGTGAAAAAGCTTTATAAGCATATGTTATTTGCGAGTTTTTTTTGCCATAAAACTCTGGCAAATATGTCCGGAAATTTGAATTACGTAAGTTGATGGTTCGATTCTCGACTTGAATCCCAACTTTGAACACCCATAAGGCCTGTCAGCATCCCAGGAAACCTGATAGAATTTACAATTTATGCAACGTACCCTCGAATCCTGTTCCATCCAGACCTATAAAGATTCTCCTCCTGTAGTTTTAATAACTTTATCGAGTGTTTTTGATAGCGTAAATACATCAAATGGTTTGACAAGATAGTCATTCATTCCAAGTTTCTTACCATCAGAAATTAAATCATCTAAAGGCTCCAGCATTGTCAGAACAACTGGCAGATCCTTCATATTGTCGTCTGCTCGAATATCTTTCAAGAGTTCCAGTCCATTCTTTACAGGCATGTTAACGTCTGCAATCACCAAGTTTAATGTTTTCTGCTTAATTAGGGCTATTGCCTGATTACCGTTTTCTGCTTCAAGACATGTAAAACCCATTTGCTGGAGTGAGTCTTTTATTAATCTGCGTGCAGTACTATAGTCATCTGCAACTAAACAAATGTGATTGTTGAATTTTGCCATTTATGATTTTAAATTATATATTTACTTTAATATACATAATATATTTATAATTATAAAATTATTTTACAACCATATATATGCAAATAATTATGACAAGTATAACGGATTGAAATATAAATTGTTTGAATCATCATATTATTTGGTATACACAACGTCCTGTACTAATACTATTTAAAATTAATAATCATGATTTGAATGAATATTATATCCATATTGAGAAAATAAATTGTTTAAATACGTTAGTAGAATTCTCTTAATTATATGATTTATAAAGTTAATTATTATATTATTTCAAATTTCAATTGAATGTTAAATTGTATCTGTATTCATAAAAATTTAGTTATCGTATATCATAATATTTAGAAAAGATGTTTAAACTTTTTATATAATATTGTTTGTTCTTTAAGTATTTAATAATATTTCTTTCATTTTATATTTAAATATACATAATATTATTATAAATTATATTGCAATAAACATCAACAAATATTGAATCATGTTAAGATTTATTATATTTCACTACTTATATAGTCAATTTTTGAAAATCTGTACCAGAAGGTTCCTGAAAAACCTGCAAATCAAATTCTGGCACGACTGCCAATATATGGTCAAAAATATCTGCCTGAACAGATTCATAAGCAGTCCAGTTTGTGTCTTTACAGAAAACATATATTTCAATAGGTAGCCCTTTCTCTCCTGGTGATAACTGGCGGACAATGAAGGTCATCTCCTGATGAATCATCGGATGGTGACGAAGATAAGCCTCAACATATGAGCGAAAGACGCCGATATTAGTCAATCTTCTACCGTTTACCAGTGTACTTTCATCAATATTATTTTGCTGATTAAATTCTAATATCTCCTGCTGACGATCCTGTATAGTCTTACTGATTAATTGGATCAGTTTAAATCGTTCAAGCATTTCAGAACTGCAAAATTTTATACTGCCGAGGTCAATGTAAACAAATCTTTTTATCCTGCGTCCTCCTGACAAATTCATATTCCGCCAATTCTTAAATGATTCATTTATCAGAGCATATGTAGGAATTGTTGTTATTGTATTATCGAAATTTTTTACTTTAACTGTAGTCAGTGTAATTTCAAGCACATCTCCATCTGCTCCGTATTTTGTCATTTCAATCCAGTCGCCTGGTGCTACCATTTTATTTGCAATCAACTGTATTCCCCCTACAAAACCCATCAGAATATCTTTGAAAACAAACATCAAAACTGCTGTTAATGCCCCCAACCCGCTTAATATATAAAGCGGTGTTTTCTGAACCAGTATTGAAATAATCAAAATTACTGTAACAAAATAAAGAAGGAGTTTTACCACCTGTACGAATGGTGTTATTGAAATTTCCTTTGATATGGAGGAATTTTCATATATAACCAAAATTGAATTCAGCAATGCATCAAGAGTCAACATTCCAGCAATTAATAATAGTATGTTTACCAGTGTTATGCTGAATGGATGTACAGCAGTACCTTCAAATATTTGTGGGATGAATATATATAAAATTATCAACGGAATGAAGTAAAGCAAACGCCGGAAAAAATGTTTTTCCACTAATACATTGTCCCACTGTTGATTTGTGAAGCGCGAAAATCTTTCAAAAGACCGCATTAGGGGACCTTGTACAATTTGATGAATAATCCAGCATGTCAGCAGAACCAGCAAAATAAGTCCGCTCCTGACAAGCATTCCAACAAAAACATCAGAAAAACCCAGTTGTACTATTTTTTCGCTTAATGAACTTTTTATTAAATCACTCAAATATTGAATCATATTCACTCCGGATAAAGTGGCGACAAGTCATTCTTTTTATTATTATTTCTTGATTCTATTTCGTTAGAAGTCATTGCATAGAAATCATTTTTTAATTCTTCCAATGTTCCCTCGTTTTGCTTGCTCCCATACAGTGCCGAATTAAGAGATTTGATACCTTTTTTTAATTTAGGTATTCTATCTCCTATTTGCTCCAGTCCCTGTGGAGGATCATCAGACCATACCGAATTTCCCCATTTTAGTAATGCGTCCTGCACGGAAACCGGTTCTCCGCTGCGTAATGCCTGTTCAACTTTTTTGACAGCAGACTTAATATCAACCTGCTGATTACCTTTGAAATTATTTTCAATTTTAATTTCGCTGTTAACTTTTTTATTTCGATTGAAAAACCATATTAACAATGTCCCTGCCCAAAGTAGTGCAAATACAATTGCCAGTATTTTCCATGGCATGGATGACTTAATTAAATCTGCTGGCTCCTGGGCAACTATTGCTGTATTTTCTTTTACAGGTTCTACAGTTACTTCTGGTGTCATGTTTTCTTTAACTCTTCCAACTGCTGTCTGTACCTGAATTTCTTTTGACGGAATTACTACTGTGCGTAAATTATTAGTTGTTACATCCCACCAGCTTACTGAAATTTCCGGAAGAGTTATTATACCGTTCCGGCTTGGAATCAGTGCCCACTTTTCTTTGCGAATACCTCTAAGACCATTAGCAGTATGTTCCGTTTCAATCTGTGGCTGATCCGCATAACCTTTAATTGTGTCCGGATAATTAAATGCCAATTCAGGAATTTGATTCCCTGTAACCCCGTCAGCAATAATTGTTAAAGTTCTAGTTACCGGTTCCCCAACCTTAAAAACTGGCGATTCAGGCTGCCATTTTTCACTGATTTCAAGATTTTTTGTAGGCAGCCACCAACCCTTGTTTTGTTTTGGTAAAGGCATAACTTCTACAGTTTGAGGCTTACTCATGCTGAAAATTCTCTGTCCACTCGATTTAAAGATATTGCCAAAATTGCCGAAATTACCAAAATTGCCGAAATTTCTGTTTAAAGCTGATCCCGTCTTTTTGTCACCCTGATAACGAAGTTGTGGAATAGTAAGTGTTCCGCTTTTATCAGGTATGATTGCGTACGTAATTTCAGTAATAACCTGTTTTTTCCCGTCTTCAACAGTCTTATATGTGGACTGATTTACTTTTTCAACATGAGCTCCAGCAGTCTCCAGGGGAGTAATAGTTTCATTTTCCAGTTCTATCCCGGTCCTGATGATACGTATCCGCGTCAGAACCTGCTGCTGCGGATAGACTTTTCTTGGTTCTGTAAAAACTTCCAGGCGAACAGATTCCTTTTTTGATTTAAAAGCAGATTCAACAGCTTTCAACAGGATTGGAGCAGTTTTTTCTTTTCCAACCTTTAAAGGTGGAATTTGATATTCGCCAGCAGCCGGAGCAATCATAACATACGTCCAGCTGACTGTGCTGGTAAAAGAAGTACCTATAATTGAAGTTTTATTTTGTACGCTGCGGTTCAGAATTTCCAAACCTCGTATTACTCCTAAATCAGGTTCCTCCGGATCATCCACATTTTTTGCCTCCACTTGCAGCTGAAACAGTTCCCCTACCATCACAGGATTTTTGTTTACCCATGCTGTGACTTCACCCATCAGCGGATCAGCAATTATAATCAGCATCAAAAGCCAAATTATTTTCTTCATAATTTACCAGTATTGTTTACTCTCAATTTGTTTTTTATCACGACGTTGATATTCGCGCTTCATTTTGTTTCGTAGCAAACGGCCTGGATCATCGGGAATTTTCCTAAGCCACTGTTCCAGCTTTTGCTGTTTTGAACGATCTTCAGGACTTAAATCTGGATTTGAATTGGATGCAATTTTTTGTCGTTCAGTGGTATCAGCTGATTTATTCTCATTTTTGTTAACATCATCCTGGTTTTTATTTTGATCTTTTTTGCTGCCTTCATTTTGGTCTTCTTTTCCTTTTTGATTATTTTTTCCCTGTTCCTCTTCATGCTGCTGTTCTCCGGAATCTTTTTTTTCTGCTGATTGGTTTTTATCCTGCTCCGTACCAGTTTTTTGCTGACTTTGGGTTGATTCTGAACTTTGATCCTGCTTATTATTCTGCTGCTGCTTATTCTGTTGTGATTTATTCTGTTTCTTCAGCAGATCCTCAACCAATTTTTTATTAAACTTTGCATCCTTATGTTGAGGATTGTCTGATAATACTTTTTCATAAGCATCAATTGCATCCTGCAGACGTCCTGTAAATGCCAGAGCATTGCCCCGATTGAAGTTGGAACGAGTATTGTCCTGTTTGGCGAACTGTTCAACTGCTTTTTCGAAGTCTCCATAACGATATGCTGCTGTGGCCTTCCATTCGTTATCTTCAAAGAGTTTTGAAGCATAATCAGTTTCTCCCTGATGAAACAATTCTGCAGCCTGCTGGTCCGGACGCATCCACAAATCATCCCAGCTGAATGCCCTTACTGTATCCGGTAATGCAAAAAATGCAGGTAAAACAATTAATCCTATTGAAAACAAAACACCACGGCGAAACAACAACGCAGTCAAGGGCAAAACTATCAGAAGCAGCCAAGGCCCTTCTTCATTCCACTTGTCTGTGGTTCGTTGCTTCTCATCTTCTGTATAGATCCCTTCTGAAGTCTCTGCAGCAATAATTTGATTCACATCCCGATCATCAGGACTTAATACAGTTAATTCTCCATTAACTTGATTTGCCAATTTACGCAATGGTTTCAAATTCAATTTTGGAATTACAATGGCTCCGTTTCTATCTTTTAGAAAACCTCCGGCTGCAAGCGCAATCGGTGAACCTGCTTCTGTTCCGACTGCCAATATAGAAAATTCATTAGCACCTGAAGCATTTTTTACAGCAGTAATTTCGGATTCCTCAATTCCATCTGTAACAAGTATTATATGACCTTGGCTCCCTATACTCCGGCTAAGTAAATCTGAAGCAAGTTCAACACCCAGGTCAGCACGGCTTCCTGGAACAGGCATAATATTAGGATGCAAGCCTGGAAGAAGTGCGGAAATGGTATTAGCATCATGAGTTAAAGGGCTGATTACAAAAGCCTCGCCAGCATATCCTACAAGTGCAGTTTCACCCTCGCTGAAATTATTCAATAAATCTTCCAATTTAAATCGAACCCTATCAATTCGTGTTGGCTTGACATCAGCTGCAAGCATAGAAAATGACAAATCCAGAACCAGCACTCTTGCATGTGATTTTTTAATCAGGGGCTGTGGTTTCTTTAGCCAGACAGGACCAGCCAGGGACAGCAAAAGCAGTGTGCCTGCTAAACTCATGACCCAGGGAAGCAGTTTTCGTTTATGTTGTGAATGACTTGTGGCCAGAAACTCCAGTAAATGAGGCTCAACCTCCCTGTCCCAATTTCCCTTTTGCCACCATTTTTTCCGCAACAGAAAAACCATCCACCACACAAGAGGAACTGCTAATAACCAGAGAGGGCGTAAGAAATGAAACTCAGAAATCAAAATTTCCATTATTTATTTTGATTAAATGACTAAAAATCAAATCAATTATCAGTTTCGATAGATTAATATCATAAACCAGGAACCAATTGCTAACACCGCAAAACCAAGCGGCCATACATATAATGCCTGACGAGGTCTGAAAACCTCTTTTTCTATTTCAACAGGTTCGATTACATCAATCATCGAGTAAATATTCTCCAGTTCTTCGGTACTTCGTGCACGAAAATAGCTCCCTCCTGTATCACTGGCTAATGACTGCAGCAAAACCTCATCCAGTTCAGAAGATGGATTTATTTTTTGTGTTCCCAAAAATGTGCGTATCCATACTTCATCCGCACCTACTCCAATAGTATGAATTCTTAATCCGGTTTCCTTTGCAAGTATACCAGCATCTTCCGGAGAAACCTCTCCTGCAGTATTTTGACCATCTGTGAGTAATATTAATACTTTTTGGGGATCCGGCAGATCCTTCATTCGCTTAACCGCAAGTCCGATTGCATTTCCTATTGCTGTGCGTTGGCCTGCTAGTCCCAGTTCAGACTCTTCCAGCATTTGCCCCAATGTTTGACGATCAAAAGTCAAAGGCGTTTGCAAGTACGCCTGATCGCCAAATAAAATCAGTCCCAACCGGTCACCTTTTCGTCGCTTGATAAAAGGTCTCAATACATATTTAACAACTTCTAAACGTGTTACTGCCCTACCTTCAATCTCCAGATCCTTCTCTTTCATACTGCCGGAAAGATCAACAGCAAGCATCACGCTTCGACCTGTTACAGGAAGCTCAACTGCTTCACCAACCCACTGCGGTCTCATTGCTGCTAAAACAATTGAACTCCAGACAATAGTTGCTGGAATTAAAAATTTCGAGAAAATTTTCTGTGAAATTCCTGCTTGAGGTAAATCTGCAATTCGTTCAAAGAAAGGGACTCGAAGAGCCTGTGCAGTGACTTTGCGGGGAGGAAGAAGGCGAAACAAAAAAGGCAGAGGCCAAATAAAGGCGGCCCAAAGCCAATAAAATTCAAATGCTCCACTTTCTAAAAAGAACATTCTCCAAAAATGTAATTTAATTTTAGTGTCTGGATGAACTGATCCATTTCTTCACCAGCGGGAATAAAGCATTCATATCAGTATTTACTTTTTGTTGAAATACTTCATTTCCCAGTACTTTACCGGCTCCCTGTGAGAACTCTTTTGTTTTACCTGTTTTATCAAGAAATTCCAGCCATGAAGAACCTTGAAGTGAAGCAACTGCATCATTGTCATAGAATGTTAATGCCGTTCTACGAAGCAAATTTGACAAATTCCTTAGTGATGCCACCTCATCCTGAGAATTTTGATGCAGGATTTGCAAATCTTTTAGTATTCTCAATGCTTCAGTTTTTGGCTTTCTCTTTTTATATCGTCTAAAAAACCACACTCCGCCAAAAAAAAGAGATGTAATCAGTAAAACAGCTAAAATCCACCAGCCTGGTGCAGGCGGCCAGAAAGAAACAGGTGGCGGTAAATGAATATCTTTTAAATTTACAAGTGGATTATCTACAGACATTGTGAGTTTCTTCAACCAATATGTAATTCACAAGTACTCATTTGACATTGATTTTATAGTCCATATTTGTCATTTACACCCAAGCGAAAGATTCTGAATGGGTATTAATAAAATCGAAAACCCATTAAGTTAGATCGCCTTTTCTTTGCTCTACAAATCAACATTTTCAAGCAATATAGCTATTTACCAGGTTGAAATAAACTGTCCACAGTACTGAGCAAATTCAAAGTAATCCTGCAGGATTGTAATTCTTCAGATAAACTTTGTTGAAGTTTTTCATAAGCTGCAGCATATAATCTTCTGGTATTTGTATTAGATGAATTTATCCATGCGTTTGATTTACCATCACTCATTACGTAATTTCCGGAAGAAGGTGCTTCTTTCTCAAGCGGGTCTGATAATAAATACACTTCCAACTGGTTATGTTTTGAAAGCTGAAACATGTGCTTTCTGCATTCTTCATCAAATGAGGGAAAATCACTGAATATATATACCATGCTCCCCGGCTGAACTACGTGCCGCACTCTTATTAAAGCATCACTGAACTGGTATTTACTTCCAAAACTCCATTGGTCATACTTCATCTCATCTGCAATGCGATTATGCTCAATCATAATTTTTGAGAGCAAACGCAGGTAATGGCGACGATCTCCTCGTGGCCTGAATTCATAATGCAGTTTTTCTGAAAAAAGAATACCTCCTACTCTGTCTCCTCTTAAGAGTGCTCTCCACCCCATCAAAGCGGCCATCCGTGCTGCTTGAACTGACTTTAATCTTTTACGGGAACCAAAAAACATCTGTCTACACTGATCAAGCACCAGCATCACAGTACGTTCACGTTCTTCCCTGTATAATTTCGTATGAGTACGTCCTGTACGTGCAGTAACCCGCCAATCGATATGTCGCACATCATCTCCAGGCTGATAAGGACGTGCTTCGGCAAATTCCATCCCTCTACCCTTCAGCTTTGTCAAATATGGCCCTCCAATAGTTCCTGCAATTTTTGGAGGTGTTAAGGTCTCTTTGCTTTTTGCAGCCTTGAACAATTCCGGCAACTCCATTTTTTCAAGCCAGATCCCATTATTTTTCTTCAGATTAGTCATAATTTATAAAAAATTTAAACCTACATATGAATTACATCTGATTTTATAAATACATTAATAAATACAAATTATTATAATTCGTGAATAACAAAATTTTTGAATTATGGAACAGGTATTTTTGCCAGGATTTTGTTTATTACATCATCAGGAGTCAATCCATCAGACTCTGCTTCATAACTTTCTATAATTCGGTGACGCAGCACATCTGCGGCTATTTCCTGAATATCTTCAGGTGTGACAAAATCCCTCTCACGCAGCCATGCACGGGCACGTGAACATCGATCAAGCGCAAGCGAACCACGAGGACTTGCTCCCCAGGTAATCAGACGTGCAAGCTCGTCACTGTATCTTTCCGGGGTTCTAGTTGCAGCAATAATTTCCACAAGATATCGTTCTATTTCTTCCGCCATATAAATTTTCAATACTTCATTTCTTGCGTTGAAGATATCTTTGGCCAATATCTTTTGCACATCATAATTTTCATCAGGAACATTTGAAACAACAGTATTTTTTTCATTTTCACTATGATTCCTATTTAATGCCTCCTTGTGTACAAGACGCATGATTTTAAGCTCATTTTCAACAGATGGATAATCTATAAATACATGCAGTAAAAAACGGTCAAGCTGTGCTTCAGGCAGGGGATAGGTTCCTTCCTGTTCTATTGGGTTTTGTGTAGCCATAACCAGAAACAAATCCGGAAGCATATATGTTTTACCTCCAACTGTCACCTGCCGCTCCCCCATTGCCTCCAAAAGGGCTGACTGCACCTTTGCAGGAGCACGATTTATTTCATCAGCCAATACAAGGTTATGAAATACCGGTCCAGCCTGGAACTTGAAGCTTCCTTCCTGTGGGCGGTAAATATCTGTTCCGGTAACATCCGCTGGCAGTAAATCAGGTGTAAACTGTATACGCTGAAAATCTCCCTCAATTTTATTACCAAGCGCTTTAATAGCACGAGTCTTGGCAAGACCTGGTGCACCTTCAACCAGAAGATGACCGTCTGCAAGAAGAACAATAAGCAAACGTTCTACCAGGCGTTCCTGTCCTAAAATGATTTGATTAAGACTGCTTTGCAGCTGTTGAAAATTTTGTAATGCATTTGACATAGTTGCAACTAACTAATTTAAGTTTTTTACTGACTGCAATGCAGTAAATTGTAACAAGTCTTTAATTGTTTCTAAATGTAAATCTGAATCAAATTGATTATCCAAGTATAAAAAGTTAATATTGATGGGCTAATTATTGTTGTTTTTTACATAATTAAACTTATCAAAACTGAACATCTTCACAATAAATAACCTGCCGAACACTTGATGCAACTGGAAGATCAACTCCCTCGAATACGCAAGCTAATCAGGGAAAAACTTGGCACAATTCCCAAAAATACAATTCATAACGATGATTTGATGCGTAACTCATTCAAGAGGCTTTATCAGGCATTGCCCAGAATGATACGAATGGCGATTAGTGAAAATCTGTTTGTTGAATTTTGCATGGCAAATCGCGAACGACTTTTGAACATTAGTGACACAGTTTCAGAAAAATTCTCAGAGGCAGAAGCTAAGTTTAAAAAACAATATCCGGAAAAAGACTCAGAAGAATCAAAATTAAATATCAACAACAGCCCGGATACTTCTGAATTGCTGGAAACAGCGTCGCGGGTATTTGTACCGACATATTCACCAAACCTGATTTTATCACGGGGTCTTGGAGCCAGAGTATGGGACAAAGATGAAAATGAATATATAGATCTTGGTTCAGGAATCTCTGTCAACAGCTCAGGCCACATTGACCATGAACTTCTGACGGCACTCACTGAACAGGCAGGGAAATTATGGCATACAACCAACTTATATCTCACTGAGCCCTCAATCAGACTGGCCGATGAACTTGTGAAAGCAACATTTGCAGATAGAGTATTTTTCTGCAATTCAGGAGCAGAAGCAAATGAAGCAGCAATCAAAATCGCCAGAAAATTCTCAAGCTTGAATAATTCAACAGAAAAACGTGAAATTTTGACATTTGAAGGTTCTTTTCATGGTCGTACTTTAACTACAATTTCTGCGACAGCTCAGCCCAAGTATCAGCAGGGATTTGAACCATTGACAGAGGGTTTCCGCTATTGTCCTTTTAATGATTTCGAAGAAGCTGAGAAAATGATTGGTCCTCAAACATGCGCGGTATTAATAGAACCAATCCAGGGTGAAGGCGGAGTAAATTCTGCAAAATCCGGATTTCTGCAACATTTGCGAAAACTTTGTGACCAGCATCAAGCTCTGCTGATTTTTGACGAAATTCAATGTGGTATGGGACGTACAGGAAAATTGTTCGGCTATCAGTGGGAAAAATCACCGGACTCAGAACAACCAGCAGAAACACCTCAAAACGAAAATAAAAAGCCGCTAAATATACCTGATTCGAATCTAATGCCAGACATCCTGACAATGGCCAAAGCACTTGGAGGAGGTCTTCCATTAGGCGCGATGCTATGCACTGAAGAAGTAGCACAATCATTTAAACCCGGAGATCATGGGACCACCTTTGGAGGGAACCCGCTTGTTACAGCAGTAGCAGAAGCTTCTTTAAGAAAAATAAACACGCCAGAATTGATGCAGCAAGTGCAGAAAAAAGGTACATTCATAAGAAAAAAACTCGATTTGTTAAACGATGAACTAAGCATGTTTGAAACCATTCGAGGACGTGGGCTGATGCTTGGTGCTGTATTATCAAAAGCATGGAAAGGAAAAGCACCTTCAATTGTAAACGCATGTCAGGAATACGGAGTACTTGTTTTAACAGCAGGACCGGATGTTCTGCGTTTGTTGCCACCTCTGAATATTTCATATGAAGAGCTTGAAGCCGGATTAAATCGTATCGGCAAAGCACTGAAAAATTTGCATGCAGTTGAACTGTCTTCTGCAACACAAAAATGAATAAATTCTCAACTTATAATATATATGGTTAAAATATGAATAAAGTTGCGCTAATAACCGGTATCACGGGTCAGGATGGAGCCTATCTTGCCGAGTTGTTGCTTAAAAAAGACTATCTTGTTCATGGAATCAAAAGACGCTCATCCAGTTTTAATACTGCTAGAATTGACCATCTGTATCAGGACCCGCACATAGACAAGCGAAATTTCGTTTTACACCATGGAGACCTGACTGATTCAACTAATATGATCCGTATCATACAGGAAGTTCAGCCTGATGAAATTTACAATCTTGCTGCCCAAAGTCATGTGATGGTTTCATTTGAAACACCTGAATACACCGCAAACGCTGATGCACTTGGAACCTTAAGAATATTGGAGGCAATAAGGCTTTTGGGTTTATCTAATAAAACCAGGTTCTACCAGGCGTCAACCAGTGAACTCTACGGTATGGCACAGGAAGTACCACAAAATGAAAAAACACCTTTTTATCCACGTTCACCCTATGGAGTTGCAAAACTTTATGCTTACTGGATTACCATTAATTATCGTGAGGCATATAATATCTTTGCCTGTAACGGAATACTCTTTAATCACGAATCACCTATCCGGGGAGAAACATTTGTCACCAGAAAAATAACCCGCGCCGCAGCTCGCATATCCCTTGGCGTGCAGGAAAGACTTTACCTGGGAAACCTTGACTCCAAGCGTGACTGGGGGCATGCAAATGATTATGTAGAAGGTATGTGGAGAATTTTGCAGCATGACAAACCGGAAGATTTTGTACTGGCAACAGGAATAAGCACTTCAATCCGGGATTTTACCACACAGGCAT
>ERZ651768.2179-NODE-2179-length-13834-cov-3.252308_pt1 | contig 13834 bp, 13 predicted proteins | sample MGYA00514754_ERZ651768 | MGnify/ENA metagenome assembly ERZ651768 | reverse complement strand
CGATCTCTGACAGCAGCTATCAATACCGTATCTTTGACAGATGGTGGCGATGGTAGCTGGTCTGGTGAAATTCCTGGTCAAGCTGCAGGTACATTCGTGTACTGGTCTCTGACAGCTACTGACGTTGGTGGTTTATCCACGGCATCAAATACAATGTCGTACTTCATTTTCCTAGCAACAGCAGGCAACGACCTGATCTTTAACAATCAGGGCCTCCTGTATGGCAACTTGACCTATTCATCTTACCTCTATTTCTACTGGGGCGGAGCAACTTTCGACCTATGGGACGCCAGTTATGGTGGCATGGTAAGTGAATTAGTATCCGAATACTCAACTATTATTGAGTTAGCCGGTACAGGACCAACTTATAATAATGATGCTGAAATAGGAGCATGGTTCGGCGGCGGTAAAACCTATATCGTCTCCAGTGATGAATGGCTTGGCGCCCGTTCAGGTTGGGCAAACACCACCTATGCAGCTGGTGATTTAGCATACGATGTGCTTGGCATTGCTGCAGATTACAATGATGTAAACTATGTTGTATCAGGCGATCAGGCTGGTGTTTCCCGTCTTGTGCCTGGAGCCGATGGTTTTGCAAGTTCACTGGCAGGATTCCTTGCGGATTCACTGTTTGTGAACTACAATCCAGCATATGAAACTGGTGGCAGTAACTGGCTTGACGGTGTTGATCCAGCTACAGGTTATACAGTAGATGTGACTGCTTATGGTGGAGTTCTTGATAGTCTCGGTAATCCTGACATGACTGATACATATAACGTCATGATCCATGGACAAGCCGGTAATGGCGGTAAGAGCGCCTTTTTGGCCTTTGACGCTGTTGCACTGAACACCGTGCCTTCCTATTACTGGGTGGGTGCATCACATTACTGGAATTACTTTGGTTATGCCAGTCCAGCTGATGCCAGTCCTCTGATTCAAGGCTACGAAGGCCTTGCGGCCATCGCAAGCATTGAAGATGATGTTGTCGGTACACCGAATGCCTTCTCATTAAAAGGCAACTATCCGAACCCCTTCAACCCCAATACGAACATTGCGTTTAATCTTGATGTTCGCAGTGATGTAACGGTTACCGTTTATTCACTACTGGGTGAAGAAGTAGCCAAGATCCATAACGGTCTTATGCAGCCTGGTCTGCAAACCGTTGCATGGAATGGCATGGATAGTCATGGTATACAGGTTGCCTCAGGCGTTTACATTTACCGTGTAGAAGCACAAGATCGTGCCTTAACCGGTAAAATGATGTTCTTGAAGTAATCTATCACTATAGATTATTGTGATAAAAAAGGGCGGCTTAACAGCCGCCCTTTTTTTTAACTTCTCACCTCCCCCAAAATGAAATATTTCCAATTCATACTTGTCATCATATTAGGTCTGTTTATTTCCTGTATGGGACTTGATAAAACTGTAGCGACTATCCAGGGTAAAAAAATTCATTTGTCTGACATATATCAAGTCTATGATAAAACTGTATTTAACGCCTTAGCGCCGGCCAAGAAAACCGCATTTGTGAGGAAATACGCTGTACTTAAATATCTTTCATCTTCCGACAAGCAATATCTGACCGGGATGGATTTTAATGTTGATGAAGAAAAAAATAAATTTGAACATGATCTGATCATTCAAGAAGTAGAAAAATATTTGTTTAATGATTTTCATTTTTCAGACAGCACGCTGGAATTCGTTGGCGATGCTTTGAATGTAGATGTGTATGTAAAGGCACTGACTGTCAGTCACAAATTCTCATTTGGACAAGCAAATGAACGGACCCGGGACGAGGCATACAAACGGGCCAATATGATCTATAATCGGATCTTTTCAGAAGACCTTTCTTTTGAGGAAGCTATGTCCATCTATGGTGAGTTAGATGTTTCAAAGATAAAAGGCAATGACATGGGACAGATCTCTTTTGGATTTATGCCTAAATTATTTAATGATTTAGTTTGGACCTCGCCCTCAGGGAAACTGATTGGACCTGTCGAAACGCCCATAGGTTATCATGTTGTCATTGTAGACCGTAAGATACCAAAATTTGGGAATGACAAAATAGAATTTGATCCAGAAAAAATTATGAACGATCTAAAACTGGGACGCTACAATTATCAAGCTGAAAATTTTCAACATTTCATTGATGAACTCTATAAAACATATGCTGTTTCGATTGATCAGCAATCATTGTATAAAGCCTGGGATACGGTACGCAAGATCGATGGTGTAAACACCATGTCAGGTATAGCTGTGGATCAAATGGTTAAAGCGAATTTCGGTTCTTTATTAGGCAGTGTTGGTTATGAAAAAATAACATTGAATTGGGTTATTCAAATATCCGGAATCTTCAATTTCTATAACACAGCTACGATAAACAGCGGATTTTCTTTTGAAAAAATAATCAATGATGTTATTGCACGATATTTACTGTTAAAGTGGTATGAGGATAATACAAACCTCTTCACTGGTGTTGATTTAACCATTAAACAAAAAACAGTGAACAAGATCTATGCTATGTTTCTGGATAGAAAACAAGAATTGACTCCGGATCTTACCAGAGATGTTATTATAAATCGTATTATGCTGGAAAATGAAATTGTAATAAATAGTACATTATTTACTGAAGATACGGAGTAATAAGTTACTCAATTCATTCATAGCCCATCCTTGCCCTAAATAGTACTCACCACCTTTATCCTGTAAGATCAATTCCCAGTGGAGATGGGCGCCTTTTCGTGTACCCAGGGTGCTGTCTTTTGTGCCGCTGTTTCCGGAAAGGCCAATCATTTGACCGGCGGATACAGTTACTCCTGGTTTTATTTCTCCATTTATATGGGATAAATGGGCGTAAATAGATACAGCCCTGTAACCAGGGACCAGATCGAATCCATGATCAATATATACTGACTGCCCAACCAATACGTGTTCAAACACGTCCGCTGGTGTGTGTCCCAATTGTTTTGCTTGCGCCAGGAGTTGTTCCCTGAAATCAGGCTGTACTTCTTCAAAATAATGATCCGCCCGAATAACAGTTCCGCCAGACACCACTCGGACAGGTGTGCCCCAATTCACATAAAAATCAATTCCCCGGTGTGTGCCGTTTCTATAATTCCTTGGTGCGTTAGGTAAGAGCAAGGCTTGTGTGGGGACTGAACTATCTTCGCACGGCAGTAAAAGTGTCAGTTCTGAAACAGATTCAATGGCTGGTGGATTATGATGTGAAGTAAATAAAGGAGCAATTGGTTTTTGTGCAGGGTGAGCGTATGTATCCAGGTATGGTTTGATTATATGATCTATAAACGTCTTATTTAGTCTATAATTTATAAAGAGGGAATCACCGGAAGCGGTTGCAGATAAAAACTCATAGTTAGGGATATTAGTTAAAAGATCATTGAATATCGTTTGCGCTATCAAAACAGATAATGAATCATCCTGAACAGAATCAGCCAGTATATGTTTTACGGATTTGTCAGACATTTCTCGCAGGGACTCATCTATGAACCGCAGATGTTGAGGATTGAGTTCAGCTGGCAAAACAAAAGTGATTTGAGATCTGTCAACTGATGTATTTACAACAGGTACAATTTCTACAGAAATTTCCGGTTCAACAATTTCAATAATAGTAGGTACAACATCTTCATCCCTTTCTGGTTCAACGGTTTTGCTGGCCGCAGATATATCGGTTCCCGGGATTTCCGGTTGGGATGGCGGTGGGACACAACTATTTAGCCAAATATAGGCAGAAAGACCAATGAGATGAGATATTAGAGCTCTGTAGGACAAAAAATTGATATTAGGTGAGTTTTAATAATAAATCTAAAGCAGTATTAAACACTTCCATGGGGTGCCCAGTTGCGGTATCGGTACATTCTGATGTAAATATTGAGTCCGCTTTGTCCAAAGATCCATAATCATCTTCGAACAATACTTGAATACTGGGCAAGTTGGATAATTGTAATGCGTCTAAAATTGAATATTCATAGTGGCCCCAGGAAGCAGGAGCTAAAATCATTCCCTGTGCTTTTTTTCGATTGCGCTGGATGAATGAAACAGCTTTTTCAACTTTGTGGGTTTGCAAAAAACGCAGCCGTAAGTCCAAACTAATATCATGGGCATGTTGACGCAGACCTTTATTAATTTTGTCTAAGGTTACGCGTTCACCGACTTTTGCTGATTGAACACCAATAAGATTCAGGTTAGGGCCTTGTAATACCAGAATTTCCATTGGTTACCTTAATGGTATAATATGTCCAATAATATAACCCACGATGATGCCAACCAATAACGCCAGTGTCAAAACCCGGGATTTCATGAATTCGCCGGAATAGCCTCGCTTAATAGCTAACATGCCTACAAAATAACCTAATCCATTCAAAATCCAGAAGAAAGGAATCGCCAGTACTTTAACAATCAATGGGCCAATAAATGGGATTAGTGCAATTAAAGCTCCCAAGCCTGCAAACAGTTGTGTAAAAAGTCCCAATGCCAACGTTACAAACACAATAATTTTTTCGTCTATACCTAATTTGAGTGCCACCACTATAGCAATGGCAATCAACAACCAGATAATGATGTGTTTTTTATTAAGCTGGTAAAACGATGGTTCAGACATTCTTAATTCTTGCCATAATGTTAATTCCATAGATCTTTACCGAAGCCTGTATAATGCGGTGCCGGCCTGATTTTTCTACCCATAATTGGCGAACAGCTTCTGGTGCAACGATGTTATCCATAAAATAGTCTGATTGCTCATGTAGAGATGTTACATCTTCTTCCGCTTTGATGTCCAGCCGGTAATGATTACAAATAATGGAACTATCTTTAATAGTAACAATGCTCGTATCCGCCCAAAGTAATCGTGCAGAAAACAATTGTCCATCGTGATCCATGGGAAACCATTTTGTGTCAATAGCATCAATGGGTTCTTTTTGGACTTGTGCCAGTAGAGTAAAAATTGTTTGTATTTCAGGCACTCGCTTAAGAGTTGTTTGCTCATAATGAAGTGTACTGTCTTCTGGATAATACGCTGCAGTCAATTTGGACTTATTTGTTCCCTGCTTTATTTTTTTTTCATAGTTAAGCAAACCAAAATGGGAGGAATGATACGTAACGGCATATTGATTTTCTGTCGGCCAAATTAAATTAATTAAACCAACTGTTTGGACGCTAAAATTGATTCTATTTTCATCCATATCCATATTTACATCCACCGCTGGCAGTCCAAAAAAGGTAATTTTGTAGTCTTGAGCATGGATAATACAAAAACATAAAAAAAGGATATATAACAATCGTTTCATCATGGTTTCCATTTAAATCTGCCAACTAAACCGGCCAAGCCAATAAAGGGTATGTAAAAGGGTTGTAAAATACTCCAGAGAATAAAAATGATTGATGGAAATGTAAGATGCAGTTTGGCGGCGCCGGAAAATATCACCAATGAGTCACTGACAAACTTGAGTCCAAAAACCATAGGCAGGATTGAATATAGCTGAGGAGTAAAAATTCCAACCAGGATTGTTGAATTCATTAAAAATGCATTAAATAAGAATAATAGGAAAAAAAGATCAGTTTTTGCTGCAAACCTGGAGTTTGATGACCAGCGAATACGTTGACTTATGAATTGCCTTATCGATGAGGAAGGACTGGTTTTTATGAAACTTCCTGGATCTGGATTAAATGTACAACCATATTTTTTTCCTATAGATTGCACCAGGTAAATATCATCTCCTGAAATGCGATCCCGTACCGGATGAAAACCATCAATTTCTTCAAACAGTTTGCGTTTATAAGCAAGATTTTGCCCTGATCCTGTCCAATAAAAATCCCAACCCATAGCACCAGCATTTGCTGTGACTAAAGCCAGAAAATCCACAAGCTGATAATGAATAAAGGATGAATATTTGCTGCTTTCAATAGTGGACGAACCAACAGTAATGCCAACACCCTCTTCCAGCAACTTAACCATACTTTTAACCCAGCTCTGTGGTATACGACAATCAGCATCTGTTGACAAAATATACTCTCCTTTTGATTGCTCAATTGCTGTTGTGAGGGCATTTTTTTTAGGTGTCATAGTTGGTGATTTTTCCTTTATCAGAACGCCATGAATATGTGCGTGCTGATCAGAAAAATGCTTTATAAGCGACCAGGTATTATCTGTAGAACGGTCATCAACTATAACAATATCCAACAATTCTTTTGGGTAATCCAGCTGGGCTAAATCCTGAAAAATATTAGGTAAGTTTGTTTCTTCATTCCGGGCAGCAATAACAATGGCGACAGTTGGCCAACTGGTTATATTTTTTTCTTTTGTTTTTATGCGACGCAGTCCAGTTAGAAAAAAGAGCACGAACAGGATGTAGATACCCAGACTGGTCGTCAGGGTAAAAAATAAAAGGTTCATGCCAGAGGCAAGAAAAGTGATGCAATCAGGAAATAAAGTGTAACACCCAAAATATCAATACTGGTGGTGACGAAGGGTCCAGTGGCCACAGCGGGGTCTATTTCAAGCTTAAAGAGGAATAGGGGTACGAAAGCACCTATTGTTGTCGCAATTAGCATGGATGTTGTAATACTCAACCCAACAATAATACCTAGGTTCGGCGATAAATCCGTGAACCTTGTTAATGTAAAAAGTCCCAGCAAAATTCCATAAAACACACCCAAAATAAGGCCAACGCGAATTTCCTTGAATAAGATTTTCATATTGTTGCCAACATTTACCCTCCCAGTAGCTAATCCGCGAACAATGATTGTGGACGTTTGCGTACCGATGTTACCACCCATACCAATAATAACAGGAATGAAGGCTGCCAAGACAAGTGTGGTTTCCAGGATATTTTCATATAACCCGATTATAGTTGCTGCCCCGATACCACCGATCCAACTGGCGAACAGCCAAGGCAGTCGGCTTTTGGCATTTTCCCATGAGGATTTAAGTAAAATTTCACGGTCTTTACCCACACCTGCCATTTTTAAGAAATCTTCAGTAGCTTCTTCTCGAATAACATCAACCACATCATCAACCATTACAATTCCCAATAGATTTTCATCCGGATCTGTAACCGGTACAGCTAAATAATTATACTGAGAAACAACTTGGGCAACTTCTTCCTGGTCTGTATCAGGGCGAACGGTATGTACTTTCCTTACCATCAAATCTTTTAACAAAGAATCCGGAGAAGTGGTCACAAGATCACGGAGCGAAATAACGCCCATTAATTGATTAACGTCATTTGTTACATAAAGGTAAAAAACTGTTTCAGCTTGTTCTTCATGCTGAAGAGCAGCAATGGCAGCTCTGGCTGTCGTTTCTTCGTGGAGAGTAAATACATCTGTATGCATCAAAGAACCGGCACTGTCCTCAGGATAAGCCAGTATTTCCTCCAGTTCTTCCACTTCTTCCTTTTTTAATAAATCAATAATACCCTGGGACTGTTCATCTGGGAGGTGGCTTAGGATTTCAGCACGATCACTGGCACTAATAGGATCGATTAATTTTGCAATGCGGTCTGCAGAAACTTCAGCTACAAGATTCTGGAGGATGGATTCATCCAGTTCTGTCAGGAATTCACCCGTATGATCATTGGGCTGCATAAGATCAAAAAGTTGTTCTTGTTCAGATTCATCAAAATAACGGAAAAGCACAGACATATCAGCCGGATGTGTTTTGTTGATAAGTTTAACAAGGTTGGTATGGGCATGACGGCGCATAAGCCGGCGAAACGTATCACCCAAAACTTGGATTTCCCGTTCAAACATCAGTTGTTTCATGAGTACACCTTTGTGGTTTTATTCAGCCAGTTAAAACCAACATATATACACCCCCCACCAATGAGTAATATCCAGGGAGCGACATGACCTTGCCACGTATAAATGTCATCCAGAACCTGATTATAATTGGTAAAGAGTAAAGCCACTAAATTATTCGCCGCATGAAGGATAAAACTGGCCCAGATAGACCCCGTCCGCCAGGCCAGAAACCCCAGTATAACGCCAAGCATATAAATTTGAATTAACCAAAATGGGTTTAAGTGAATAATGGCAAAAAAAAGACTTGTGACCAAAACAGCCCGGGTGACATCCTGCCAATGTTCTTCAAGGAATTTTTGGAGAAAACCCCGGAATAATATTTCTTCACCCAGTGGTGCCAATACAACAATTCCAAACATCAGAAATACAGCCATATTGAAAGAATCAAACTTGAGCATATAACCTAATTGATCCAGGTGTTCTGGAGGTGTGAATAGTAAACTGGCTATCCGGTCAAATTCATCGACCAGTATAATGATTCCCAGCGATAGCACCAATGTTGACAAAATAACAGGAAAGGAAAGTTTGCGAATGCGCAAGCGGTCAACAAATGATTCTTTCCGGGCAATCAAGAATAAAAGCAGGGGGATAACCATAAACCCTTGCCCGATAAATAAAGCCAGAAAATTAGTTACATTGTTATCATTTTCAGGGAGATAAACGATTCCAACGGAGGCAATAATAGTGCCCACCATCAGCGCTGAAAACACTGAAAGAATTACAATTCCAAAGACATTCTTGATGGTTAGAGTACGGCTCATCGCATGTTTCTCTCGGTAAAGGGTCAGTTTCCGTTGTATTCATAAGCTAAAAAATTACTGCTAGACTTCCGAAATGCAAAGTCTCCTTGTATTTTATATTGTAATCGATAGTAAAGCATATATATGTTTTGAGACTGTTTTTGTACTAAAAATTTCAAACCAGCACCTTAAAAAGCCCTGGACTTGTCCAGGGCTTTTTAATTGATTTCTTTCAGCTTTTCCATCAATATACCTCCTGCCACGGCAACGTTTAAAGATTCGCCTGCGCCTATCCGGGGGATAGCTATAAGGTGATTAATATTCTCTCGAGTCCTTTTGGAAATTCCATGCGCCTCATTACCTAGCACCAGCACCCATGGGGCTTCTATTTTATGGTTTGCCAAGTTAGTACCTTTATGGTCAGCACCAATGATCGCATGTGTAGCGTTAAATTGTTTTATGTTTGCATCTAAAATACAGGTGATGTTGAAATGAGCACCCATTCCACTACGTACCACTTTTGGATTATAAATATCTACACAATTCCCCGATAAAGATATATTGTTAATTCCAAACCAGGCAGCTGTGCGTAAAAGTGTTCCCATATTTCCTGGCTCTGAAATGCTATCGAGAAAAAGCCAGTTGCAGTTTAACTTATCATCAAGTACCTGATTATCAGGGATGAAACAAACACCTAAAATACCCGATGGTGTTTCCGTTGCAGACATTGTTTTCATTTCGGCTGGCGACACATTTTTGGCTCCGGGGCATTCTTTTATAACATCTTTAACCAACCCTGGAAAGTTGCTTTGGAATGTATCTGTAAAATACGCTAGATGGAGATGTTCATTGGTTAGCAATGCTTCCTGAAACAATCGCCGACCCTCAATAATATATTGATTGTGGGTAGCACGACCCTTGCTTCTATGTAAGGAACGAATATGTTTTAAATTAGCTTTTACAACCATATAACTCCCGAACAAACAGTTTGATTGCCCAGACGAACCCCGGTAATTTCAGCCTCAATTTTATTTAGAGCAATCGTTATGTCTAAGGGAGTTACACCACAAAGCAAAGATTATTCAGCCTGGTATACTGACGTTGTTATTAAGGCAGGTTTGGCTGATTACGGCCCGGTAAAAGGGACCATGGTTATAAAACCGTATGGTTTTGCCTTATGGGATAATATTAAAGAATCCCTTGATCATATGCTAAAGGAAACGGGTCACGTAAATGCCTATTTCCCCATGTTTATTCCAAAATCTTATCTGGCTAAAGAAGCAGAACATGTGAAAGGATTTGCTAAGGAATGTGCTGTTGTAACTCATACTCGCCTAAAAGCAGACGGTGACGGTGGTATTATCGTTGATCCCGCATCACGTTTGGAAGAAGAAGTTATCGTGCGGCCCACTTCAGAGACCATTATTTGGTCTATGTATAAAAAATGGATTCAATCATACCGAGATCTACCGCTATTGATTAACCAATGGGTAAATGTTGTTCGTTGGGAAATGCGTACAAGGTTGTTTCTGCGAACAACAGAATTTCTTTGGCAGGAGGGCCATACGGCTCACGCTACTGCTGAAGAAGCTGAAGAAGAAACGCTGCAAATTCTAGAATTGTATCGCCAACTTGCAGAAGATTTTTTGGCGATTCCGGTTTTTACAGGTCTCAAAACAGATGCAGAAAAATTTGCCGGTGCAGAAAAGACATATTGTATTGAAGCGATGATGGGCGATAAACGTTCACTGCAAGCGGGAACATCCCATAATCTGGGACAGAATTTTGCTAAAGCTTTTGAAGTAACATTTCAAACAAAAGATAATAAAGAAGATTATGTATATGCCACGAGTTGGGGAGTAAGTACTAGGTTAGTGGGTGCTGTTGTTATGGCTCACGGTGATGATAAAGGGTTACGCTTGCCACCAAAAATAGCTCCCCATCAAGTTGTAATTGTGCCTATTGCGAGAAACGAAAGCCATGTACAATTAATTAAAGATTTCATTGAACCGATTGCTATTGGTTTAAAAGAAAACAATGTTCGCGTGTATGAAGATTGGTCAGAAAATTCACCAGGCTTCAAATTTAATGAGTGGGAAATGAAGGGCGCCCCCTTGCGGATGGAAGTTGGTCCACGAGATGTAGAAAATAATGAAGTTGTTCTTGTTCGTCGAGACAATGGGGTAAAATTGTCACTTGGCAAAGATGAGCTAATAAACAAGATATCTAATTTATTAGATGAAATTCAGTCAAGTTTATTTGATCAAGCTAAATCGTTTAGAGAAGACAATACTCATTCTGCAAACAGTTATAATGAGTTTAAAGATATTATTTCTTCTGGTGGGTTCATCCGTTGTGGATGGGATGGAGAGGCAAAAACAGAAACTGCGATAAAAAATGAAACCAAAGCTACCATCCGCTGCATACTTTTTGATGAACAAACGGATGGATTAAGCTGTATTTACTCTGGTAAGCCCGCCAAACACGAAGTCCTTTACGCAAAATCGTATTGATCAGTAACGGTCATCATGATCGTTAAAACTCCAGCTATAGTACTAAAACGATTTCCCTATGGTGACACAAGTCTCATCGCCCGCTGTTTTACACGGGACTATGGCAAAGTCAGCATTATGGTACGCGGCGCACAGCGTAAAAAATCCCCGCGCAGCGCTTACTTTCAACCGGCTAATTACCTGGAAACGCTTTTGTATTATAAACAGAATCGTGATATGCACATGTTGTCTAAAGTCAGTTTTATAAAGAACTGGATTCGGTTCCAAGATGACCTGAAACGCCTGTCATACGCCCTTACAACTGTAGAACTTGTTGATAAAACAGTTGTCGATCAGGACCCTCATGAAGACTTGTTTGATGAGCTAGCGGCCACTTTATCATTTTTCCATAATGAGGAAAAGTATTTCAATTTGTGTTTCTGGTATTTTGAATTACGTTTGTTGCGATTGCTGGGCTTTCAACCTCATTTACCGGAAAGGGAATTTCCGGGTTTGGTTCTTCCAGATCCCAATGGCGGTCCCAGTAGCTACAATATTCTTGAATATCTAATCCAGGCAAATATCTATGATTCTTCTTTCCGTGGGGATTTATCAAAGCAATGTGTTACAGCTAAAGACAGGAATGTCATCGGCAATTATATTTCAGCTAATCTGGAATATCATTTTGATGCATACCGAAACTTGAAATCATTAAAAATACTGAAACAGCTTCTCACATGATATGAATCATAATGTTATCAAAGGTCAATTATGTCAAGAAAACGGCCAATCCTTCATTGCCAGCGCCGACAACAATTATTTTGAAGACAGGCTGATTTGGCAAGGCTATTTGACACATTGGTTGGGTCAAAATGTTGTTGCGCGGGAATTGCCCCAATTGGACTATGACTCCGGCCAGCCCATTATTATTTTATGGCCTGATGAACCGCCACCAGAGGAACCATGTGTTGACTTTTATTATAATGAACGATTGGTAAAATATCCGGCCTCTTTATTTGGCCATAACGCTATCAACATTAATGGTAACATTTACAATTTTTCACACTTACTTAATGAAAACGAGACCATGACACCTGAAGAATATTTTTATCGTCCGGCCCTTGGTGAATTTGCGCCATCACCGGTCAATGGTAAATTTGAGATCCTTGCAGATGGCACGGCTTATTATGATAAATTCGGTCGTAATTTTATGCGTACGGTCCATGTATTACGTATCAGAGGTATGGACACAAAACGCTTAAGCAGTATACTTGATGAAGAACTGGAAATTATTCACAATATACCCATCAATCCCAAAAAACCGGAGAAATACGCCGATTTCAGTATTTTTTCGAGAAGTTGTTCTACAATAATAAGGGATGGGTTTAGGAAATACGGGTTAAAAAATATCACTGGTATTCTACCGAGAGATTTGTTTGTAAGTACAATATTCAATATATATAAACAACGCCAGGATATGGGTATTAATCTGGAACTTTATTCTATGCCACAATTAAAAGTGCCCGAAGCTCCCTATTCAGTCATGACACCAGTAATAAATATTAAACATAGAAAACAGCATAAAGCATTAATTGCCGCAGGCCTGATTTGAGATATCAGTTTCAATCCGAGCAGGGCAATCTTTCCTTCAAGCCCAAGTTTTTCACAGAAGCGATCAAGATTCTTATTTGGATCAACGTTGGTCTGTTTTTATTAAAACTTATTTCCCAGAGCCAGATTGACCTGGCCAGAATATTTGGATTATCTCCAAATACTGTTTGGCCCATGATCTGGCAGCCGGTGACATATATGTTTATTCATGGGGATATTTTCCATGTTTTAATCAATATGTTTGTATTGTGGATGTTTGGTTCTGAAATGGAATCCATTTGGGGACGCAAACAGTTTTTACGTTATTATTTTCTAACGGGTATTGGTTCGGGACTCGTATGGTTATTATTCAATTTGGGCCAGTCCTATGCGGTCCTTATCGGGGCGAGCGGGGCAATATACGGCATACTGTTAGCCTATGGATTGATGTTTCCGAACCGCACTGTATACCTCTATTTTATGATTCCCATCAAGGTAAAGTGGTTTGTGATATTTTTGGGTACTATTGCATTTTTATCTTCATTTAATAATCATTCCAATATCAGCCACTTAACGCACTTGTCCGGGATGGCTATCGGTTTTGTATATTTACGTTATTATTGGCACTGGAAGGATTTTCGGTTCTCAATTTACAAGCAGTTGGAAGAGTTTCGTTCTTCAATGAGCAGTCGTAGTGACCAGAAAAAGATGGAAATGCAGTACAAGGTTAACCAGCTTCTGGATAAAATCAATGAAACGGGTTATGAAAGCCTTACTGATGAAGAAAAAGATTCGCTTTATAGAGCGAGCAAAGACTTTTCCAGAAATCGTGAAAAAGATTAATCTTTAAGCAGCTCATCTGCTTCCCGAACCGCTAAAACACCTAGTATCAAAAACAACGCTTTATACACTTTATCATGCACATTGGCTAGTAGTGCCAGCCATGTAAAACCGTTGATAATGCTAATTGCCACGATGGGCATGATCAAAAACAAAACCCAATTGTAAATCCATATGCCTCTGCCGAAACGTTTGTTTTTTGCCGGCCAGATCATGGCCATAGCCAGCCAGAAATAGCCATTAAAAGGCACTTCTATACTTATACTTGGGAATGAATTTGATAGCGATGATATACTAAATCCATCGTCTACCCAACCTGTTCCGGTAAAAATATCACTGTCAGGCTTGATGAAG
>ERZ651768.2178-NODE-2178-length-13841-cov-3.333115_pt1 | contig 13841 bp, 14 predicted proteins | sample MGYA00514754_ERZ651768 | MGnify/ENA metagenome assembly ERZ651768 | reverse complement strand
ATCTATTCTCACATATTCAATATTTGAAAGGTTATCTATACGGTCTGAAGTGGTTGCTACAGGACAATCTAGACTATCTGCTATTGCTTCTACGATCGCGTTCTCCATTGTTTTTTCAAGGTAGGTCTCTTCACCAGTAGAATGTGCTTCCCTCAATAGGTGCCCGGCAAGTTGTGCGATTTTAATATCAAAGTCGACTACTTTTAAGAATCCAAGCAACCCGGTGAAACCTATCTCCGATTTTCGATCAAACTCAGGGTTTGCCCATAAAAGTGCCACCGAATATGAACAAATACCAATGGATATATCACCATCTATTGCCCTATACATCAATCTCATCGCATCCTTGTCCCCTACCCTATAGGCCTCCATTATCGTGGAATCTATCAATATTTCGATTGATCCATTCACAGGAAAGCCTCCTTAGCAATTTTTTTCGCTTCCTCGTCACTTAATTCAACTGGCGTGCCCATTGGCCTATCAGCTTGCATTCCTAGATACTCATCTTCCCACACAGATCTCGACTCTTCAGATTCAACTTCTTCTCTATGAATTTCATCTTTAGCCTCTAAATACAAGAGTAGTGCTTGCTCTAGCAGGGATCGCATTGATAGTCTATTTTCTGCAGATTTAGCCTTGGCTAATAGGTAAATATCTTCTCGTATGGTTGCAAACAATTGTCTAGTCGGACCATCAGTTTTTTTTCGCGCCAATGTGCTACCTTTATTTCTCTCGTTTAGTAATAGGACTCAGAATTTACCTTTAAAACTAGCAATTACAATATAACAATATGTATTGTTCTGTGGAAGCCTATTACACTACGGATTGTAGATTACTGAATAAATCAGAGGACTCTTAAAGTGAAAATTGTAATAGCTCCACAAGCTTTCAAAGGAAGTTTGAGCGCTCTTAATGTTGCAAACGCGGTTCAGAAAGGGGTGCGACGTATTTTTCCTGATGCTCAAATACTAACCTGTCCAGTTGCAGACGGTGGTGATGGAACTCTAGAAACATTAGTCGAGAGTTCCGGAGGCAAGATAATGGAAACCAATGTGGCAGATCCCACAGGAAAACCTATTGTCGCTCAATGGGGAGCAATGGGCGACGGAAATACAGCAGTAATAGAGATGGCTAGAACATCCGGACTCGCACTTCTAACACTAGAGGAAAGAGATCCATTAAATGCTACTACCTACGGACTTGGCGAAATTATCGTTTCGGCACTAAACAAAGGCTTCCGAAAATTCATCGTCGGAATTGGAGGTAGCGCAACCAACGATGCTGGAGCGGGGATGGCACAAGCATTAGGAATAAAGTTGATGGATCGAGAGGGAAGGAATCTGGTGTTCGGGGGAGCAGCTCTTCAAAACCTTTCGGTTATAGACACTTCCAGTATTGACCAAAGGGTTCTTGAATCCAATTTTCAAATCGCATGTGATGTCAACAATCCTCTCACAGGCCCGGAAGGTGCCTCTGCTGTGTATGGTCCACAGAAGGGAGCTACAGAAGAAAATGTTAGACAGCTAGATTCAGCGTTGGGCGTATTTGCCGAAGTAACCAAAAGAGACCTTGGCAAAGATATATCTAATTTAGAAGGAGCAGGAGCTGCAGGTGGGCTTGGGGCCGGGATGATAGCCTTCGTTGAAGGTCATCTGCGGGCAGGAGTTGATATAGTTCTTGACACTGTCAATCTAGCGGAAAAGCTGGAATCGGCCGACCTAGTAATCACCGGTGAGGGAAGCATAGACTTCCAGACTATATACGACAAGGCACCTATTGGGGTGGCTAGGATGGCTAGAGCACGAGGGATTCCTACAATTGGGATATCCGGCATGCTGGGTAAAAACTACCAAATTGTGCACAACCACGGCATCGATGCAGCTCTGTCTATAGCCAATGGTCCAATCAGCCTGGAAGAATCTTTGCAGAATGCGCCAAGCCTGATTTCTGAGGCAGTAGAAGAGAGTCTTAGATTAATTTCTGTGGGAATGAAACTAAGAAATTAGTTATCCAATCAGAAGCATATGAACGTCGCCCGGGCCATGAACTCCAGTCACCAGAGTGTATTCGATATCAGCCGACCTACTAGGACCAGAGATAAGGTTTGTGTATGCTGGAAAATTCTCATCAAGAAATTGTAACTTGCGTATCACGAAGAGATCATCCAATGTGGAAAGAACTTGTCCTCTCTTGACCAGTGCGATGTGAATAGGAGGGGCAAGACCGACTAACCTACCTGTCTCATCATCCGCCGAGAGAACACACGTACCTGTTTCTGCTATAGCATATTCCACTCCTGTTATACCTATATCTGCATCAATAGCGCGAGAGCGTAGGTCAGAGGGTGCGATATTTCCGGTATTATTGATTTCCGTTATGGATAGCTCAAGATGACCCAAAAGGTGGCTGAAATTAATTTCGGAAACAGCTTTCTGTGTGGTTGTAACGATCTTTTTCGCTCCGGCCTTCACCACCAACGGCTCTATATAGGCCAAAATATCTTCAGGGCCCGACACCCGAGAAACATGCCATCCTGCCGTCTCAGCAACAGGGTATAAATTTTCAAACATAGTTTCCCAAGCCAACTCGGCATCGGCTAAGATTGAAGACACTCTCTTCCTGACGGAATCATTTGATTCAGAAAACGATGATTCAGTAATACTGTCGCCACCAGCTTTGCCCTCAGCAACAGCAGATCTAACTCTTTCTATAAATTTATTACTATTTCTCACTATTCCCATCACCCCCCCCATCTACATTATCTATATGTCTAGAATCTCGCCAACGTTCTATAAAACTTTGTTCTGGAATTTCTGGTAAATCTCTAAACCGTGTCCATCCCTGCAGAAAGGGAAATATCCTCTTAGGGAAAATCTTCAAAACCTTCCCAAGGAATTTCACGGCCTTCGCTGTAGCATTCTGATTCCCCAACAGTCGGCCGCAGAACATTGAAATAGCTCTTTCTAGTAAACCGGAAGTTCTTTCACTTCTATAATGTGTACCTTCAGAAAGTTGGTTGCGAAGATAAAGCAACATTTTAGGAATGTCTATCTTCACCGGGCAAGCCTCTTTACATGATCCGCAAAGAGTCGATGCAAAAGGTAAATCTTTTCCACGCGACAGTCCCGTGAGCATAGGAGATATCACCGCACCTATAGGACCTGGATAAACCCATCCATACGAATGACCACCAACTTTTCGATAGACAGGGCAAGCGTTCAAGCAGGCACCACACCGAAGGCAATAGAGTGATTCTCTCAATACCGGGTCAGCTAAGATCCTCGATCTGCCGTTGTCAACGATGACAAGATGGAATTCTTCAGGGCCATCAATATCCTTGGATCGCTTGGGTCCAGACACCGTAGTCACATAACTTGAAATCCATTGACCAGTAGCAGACCGGATCAAGAGCCTTAAGAATAATCCGAGATCTGTTATGGAAGGAATCACTTTCTCCATCCCAACTATTGCCACATGTATTCGCGGCATGGACGTACACATCCTGCCATTGCCCTCGTTGGTAACGAGAGCCAGGGTTCCAGTATCTGCAGCCATGAAATTGCCGCCAGTGATGCCCATGTCAGCAGAGATAAACTTTTCCCTTAGTTGCTTCCTCGCAACTTCAGTTAAGTCTTCTATTCCAAGGGTAGGTTCGGTACCTATTTTTTCGCTGAAAAGTGCAGCGACTTCCTCACTCGACTTGTGAATAGCTGGAGCTATTATGTGATATGGAGTTTCCCCAGCTAGTTGTACGATATATTCCCCTAGATCTGTTTCAATTGGCTCTATACCTTGAATTTCGAGGTGATGATTAAGTGACATCTCCTCCGAAAGCATAGATTTACTCTTAACTACAGATTTGACTCCTCTACTTTTAGCCAACTTGGTCACATATTCAGATGCATCTTTTGCTGTATCTGCAAAAACCACTACACCTCCTGCATTGGTGACGTTTTTTTCAAGTAATTCCAGGTAATAATCTAAGTGATCGAGAGTGTGCGCCTTAATTCGCCTCCCACGTTCCTTTAGTTGGTCCCAGTCCTCCGTATCGGAAGAGGCCTTTATCCGAGCTTCATGAAACCCTGGATATAATCCAGCTAAATTCTCCTGAATCTTCAGATCATGAAGTGTCTCGGTTGATTTCTGCTTAAAATATTGGGGACTTGCTCTCATATTTGAACTGCTCCCGACATGACAGCGTCAACTACTTCAGCAATGTGCAGAGTCGTAATCTGTGCTCCCTTCTTCTTAAGTCCCCCTTCTATATTCATCAAACAACTTGCGTCGCAAGCGGTTACCGTAGAAGCCTTTGTTTCGAGGATCGATTCAATTTTATCGTCAAGCATTGCAGAAGATATTTCAGGATATTTGACTGAGAATGTGCCTCCAAAACCGCAGCAAACTTCGGCCTTATCCATTTCGACGAGATCTATGCGAGGAAAGGATTTTAGAATCTTGCGTGGTGAACTTGTTATACCAAGTTCGCGGCTGAGATGGCAGGCCTCATGATAAGTTACCCTGTATTGGTGAAAGTCCTCTCCAGGTGAATCTATCTTGGGAATACAATTGTTTTCGAACAAGAGCTCCAGATACTCGGTAAACTCGAACGTTCGAGAAGCTATTTCTTCAGACTGGCTGAGGAGATCTGTTTCTTCGGCAAACAGCTGAGGATAATGGTTCCTTATCATGCTGACGCACGAACCCGACGGGACAACTATTTTTTCAGTCGTATTACCGTAGGAGGCTAGGAACTTCCTAGCTAGTCTGCCTGCATCTTTCCAGTGGCCCATATTAAAGAATGGTTGACCACAACAGGCTTGAGTTTCCTCAACATCCACAGCAACGGAGCACCTTTCAAGTACCCTTGCCACACTAAAAGCGACATTGGGAAACAAATGGTTGACAACACATGTAGCAAAAATGCTGACCCGTCCAAACTCTTTGCAATTAAACATCAATTAGCCTCTCCAGGTCGTGAAGGACTGGACGGAGAAAACCTCCCACTACAGTCTATTAAAGTAGTACTCCTCTAATAATGAATCCGACGATCCAAGCCAACATGATGGCACTGCCACCGGCAAATAAAGAGCCCTCTCCGTCATCCTTTGCTGGACCGCTAAATTTCATAAACACGAGAAACGAGATCAATAAAATTGCGACAAGCCAAATAGCCAAATCGTTCGCGCCAAGTATGGCACCTATAACAAGGCCGATAAAGCCCCATATGAACGGGATTCTGAGAATGGTTACAAGAGACATAAGAACTGGATTCGAACGATACACTGGGATTTAGACGTTTGCAATCTAAACAAGGCTCCAACTAGACTGCAAACTAGAAGTAGAAGCATCGTTACAGGCTTTAATCGCTCTGGATTTGTGGTAAGAGACATAGAAAAACGGTAGCGTTTTATAAGGATTATCTTGGGTTAATGGTGGAACGCGAGCCTGTTAGCAAGGCACCTCGGAACAGAAACTATACAGGCAGAGCGGGTGCGCATTGTATCCCCGCTTTCATAGGTACCAGAGACGAAACATCTTCTCGAATTCGTGCATTCACTAGATCCCGGAAGCCCGGATGGTCATTTAGAGAGAAATCAGCTGATCGCTGCTCATGTTTATTTTAATGTTGAAGACTTAGAGGGCTTCACGAGCAATTAAGTGACAAAGGTACCAGACCCGTAGCAAAGCCCCTCTTTAATTACAATGTGAACGTCACACGGCTAGGAATCTGCTACTACCACGATCCGGGAAGTAAGTGACTGGAATTAATACAGCCATACTGCCAAAATTATGCAGGTTCGTAGACTTGAACGCGATGCCTATTAGATTCCACGACATAAAGCTTGTCTTCGCTATCCACATGAACAGAAACCGGGCCCCAGAAAAATGGCTCGATCTGTGAAGAGATATGGTATGCGGTCAACAGATGATCTGGAAGCTCAGGTTCCAAATTGGATATCTTCCTTTGTTCCATCTCATCGGGATTTGAAGCAAAGAAATCAATAGCCCATTGGGACAATGTGGCCTCGCCCCTCAACGTATATTTGAATTCTCCATTCCGACCGAATACCTGGATTCTTTCATTTCCCCAGTCTGCAACATAAACATCACCACTACTATCTACTGAGACCCCTGATGGCCTATTAAGATTTTCTTCTCCGTCGCCTTGAGATCCAATCACCATCTTTATCTCTCCGTTCTTATCAAACACCTGCACACGATCATTACGCCAGTCCGCGACATATACCTTTCCTTGTCGATCAATAGTAATGCCCCAAGGAAGATCAAATTGCCCTTCGCTAGACCCTCGTGCTCCCCACTGGCCGATAAATTCCCCATTTGTAGAGTATTTCTGTATCCTGTGGTTTTTCTGATCTGCGACAAACACTACATCTTCTTCATCTATTACTATTCCAGCAGGCCCATCAAATTGCCCTTGTCCGGTACCACACTCACCCCAGTGGGACACGTAGTCCCCTTTTGACGTAAACAAGGTCACCCTGTTGTTATGTTCATCAGTGACCAACACCCGAGATAGAGAGTCGAAAGCTAGTGATACAGGCCACACCATCTGGCCTGGCCCATCACCAAAACCGTAGCCGAATTCGTAAAGATAGTCTTCATTTAAGTTGCATACACCAATTCTTATCGCTGAGCGCCTGGCTGGATCACATCGATTCAGTACAAACATATTCCCTTCTCGGGACACCACGATGTCGTATGGGTTTGCGAATCCTCGTCCATTGAATCCGTTGTTAACTATTCCAATAGTTTTTAAGTAACGCAATCTTTCTGGGACTTTCAAGCTCATAATTTCTAAAAGCCTTTTATTAAATAATTCCAGATGGCTTCGGTGCAACAACCCAGCAGATCAATTTCAGTCATGCAAGCTGATATTCACGGGTGGACGCTATCATGCTCAGGGTATCTGCGACCTTCTTACGACCATCTGACGAAGGATCGTCGGTGTCTAGTATTACTTCACCAAGAGAGGTCGCAAATTGGATCAATCCTTCTCTGGTTCTATCGGCTACTTCTATTGGGCCGACCAAATCAAGGCACCCATCGACCATCTCCACTGGTGAAGGCGAACCTGCATATTGTTCTGTTAGGCGATTAATTAGCGATTGCACCCCCGGCTTATCAGGGTTTCCCAGTTCTTTCGCAGCAAAATTTACTCTTTCAACAAGAGCGCCACTGTCTATCCATTCCATTCCCTCATGCCACCCTTCGACCGTAGGTGGAGCAAGAAGTCCCTGACCCATATACATCGTCTGTGCCCACAAATCTGTAACAGCAATAGTGGGTTCTGCATAACTGCCTGCTATCCGTGCCGTTCCTACTACAGACTCGACAGGGCCCTTCACTCGAGCGTATCTTGCGGTATCTGACTTGAAATATTCAGAATTGAACATGACACGCAAAACTGCGGATACTTCATACTCTGATTCAAAATACTCTCGGACCATTTCATCAATGAGCAATTCACCTTCTGAAGTGACGGCGTCAGCAACAAAGAATTGAAACAGTCTGGTCGAGAGAAATCGTGCTGCTGCTTCCTGACGCACGATAATTTCAATTACATCTTCTCCACCGAAATTTCCTTCTTCCCCTAGGAAGGATTTCGACGAAGTATCGTGATCGTCTTCTCGGTATTCGTAGTGCCAAGCTATACGTCCGTAAGGCCAGATTGAATCCTTGCTGGCCCGCATTGCCATGTATTCTGAATTCTTCACAGTCCAACCGGTAAAAGCCTTCGCGCATTCTTTTATGTCGTCTTCTGTGTAGGATCCTATGCCCATAGAAAATAGTTCTAGGAGTTCTCTACCATAGTTCTCATTAATTGCGTCTTTATGGTTATCATTATTATCCAACCATATGATCATAGCGGGGTCTTTTGAGAGCTCTACGAGAAGTGTTTTGAAACTACCTAGACCATAAGTTCTGAACATATCTATTTGGTTAAGAAGTGCCCTTGCCTGGTTTAGCTTTGAGTACCCCGTTGCAAATAAGCCATGCCAAAATAGCGCAATTTTTTCCTCTAACGGGTTCTGGGTAGTGATCATCCTATAGAGCCAGTAGGCGCCAGCTCCATCAAGCTGACGAAGCTCGGATTGATCGACGTGATATCTTCTGATCAAGTCATCCGGCATATTACCAGGCTCGCCAGGGTTGAGTAGCTTCTCAACAGTAGCCTCATATCCTTCAGCAAGATATTCTTCGAGTTCATCCCTAGTCGCCGTAAAGCCCGCACGCCTCATCAGGTGTGCCATAAGTGCAAGATCGCTCATTCTGTATATAGCCTCCCGGGCTTTACTCAGGACTAAAATTTACCTTTCATTTTCTACAAACAATCTACATCGACACAAAGTCAAATTTCTCAAAACTTCCATTCACAATGGGAATTGCGTCCATTCCAAACCAGCTTTCTATGATCGTGGAGTATGTCGACCTGAAATCGTTATTAAAGTGGAGATCTCCTTCCAGTTGATCAGCTTCTTTGATTGACGGATACTGACCATACATTCCTCCCTTAATCTCACTTCCTATAATAAAGGCCACACCTCCGGATCCGTGGTCAGTCCCAGACCCATTGTCTTTGATTCTTCTACCGAACTCTGAGAAAACAAGGACTATCACCTCGTCTTCCCTACCGTGTTCTTTTAGATCATCATAAAAGTCGCCAATACCGCTGGATACTTCGTCCCACAGTTTAGCGTGGGATATAAGTTCCCCAGAATGAGTATCGAAACTACCATGCTGGGTGTAGAAAACACGGGTACCTAAATCGGCAAATAACACTTGGGCAACACTTCTTAAACTCTGGGATATAGGATTTGAAGCATATTCAATAGTTGACGAGTATTGTTGTGGCGCAGTGCGTAAAATATCAGCACCTTTGAGTGCATCCGTTCCCGTCTGACCAAGGAAATCCAAAACAGGATCTTTTCCTTGCACACCACCGTACATATGTGCAAACGCCCGAAGCGCCAAGTTTCTAGTTTCTTCGTCCTCTATGTCTGTGAAAAGACCGTAAGTCTCGAGATTCCCTACTGATGCGACAGGAACACCACGTACGCCAAGAGCGCGAGGAAGGCCTCTCCCAAAATTTACTCCAGTCAGCACATTCTCTCCCTTGGGATCAATTTCACGAATTACTCTTCCCAACCAACCTTCCGTACCAATCTCGTCAGGAAGCGCCGTATGCCATATATCCATCGATCTGAAATGTGATCTGTTTGGGTTGTCGTATCCAATTCCGTTAATTACAGCTACTTTCCCCTCATCAAATAAACGTTTTATAGGTCCTAGATGCGGGTTAAACCCATAAGTAGAGTCAATTGGGAGAACCGAGTCTTGCGCTATATGAACGGTCTTCCTAAAATCATAATATTCGTCGTCCCCGTAAGGAATAACCGTATTAAGGTAGTCATTACCACCACTAAGTTGCACTACAACCAGTGATTTCTCTTTAGAAGTAACCATTGTCTATACTCTCCCAATCAAGCTCACTTAAAAGTAAAAGCGATTTTTAAATACAATGCCATGATAAATGTTCATCGCCCACAGATGATACATATTTATTGCCTTATTGTTCAATCTCCTTGACAGCCTAAAACAAAAAAACAACCATTTACTCAAGATTCTGCATAAACTTGAATCTTTGATGCTATAAGTCAATGTAGGAATGAAGATTAGGAGCACGTAGTGAATTCTGATATTTTGCGATTCCCCGGCGAATATGAAGCGATTCAGGCTTTTATCGATAGGGGCTGGACAGACGGCATGCCGATCATACCGCCGACGAAACCGAGGGTCGACCTGTTCATAGATTATTGTGGTCGCAAACCCGACGAGAATCTGGGAGTGGAGCCTGTAAAAAGTCGTACTATCACCGTTCAGAAAGTCGCTATTAACTCCGTGATGGCTGGATGTTTACCGGAATACTTTCCCATAGTACTGGCTTCAATAGAAGCGGTTCTTGAGCCAGAGTTTAATCTTCATGCAATAACTGCAAGCACCATGGGGGCTGGTGTTCTCTCAGTCGTAAACGGCCCGATAGCAAAAGAAGTTTCCATCAATGGAAGCACCAGCGTATTTGGACCCGGTCATCGATCAAACGCGACTATTGGTCGTGCTATTCGGCTTTGTCTCATAAATACAACGGGTTCAAAATCAGGTGAAATTGACAAAGCTACTCTAGGACATGCTGGCAAATATACCTGGTGCATAACAGAGAACATGGAGTCGTCGCCATGGAGTAGCTTAGGAGAAGACAGGGGGATTGCCAATGATTCGAGCTCTGTAACACTGTTCGCAGGGCTGTCACCCACTCAGGTAAGTAATCATTCAAGCACCGATCCAAAGACCATTTTGAATAGTTTCAGAGATGCCTTATTTGCGGCCGGACCGTCGCAAGGAGAAATTGTAATAACGCTTTGTCCTGAGCATGCAAAGCATCTTAACGATGCAGGTTGGGGAAAGATACAAGTTAAGGACTATCTTTATGAAATCGCGGTTAGGAAAGATGATGAATGGGGTGTAGGTTCAATTCCACCCGGCCCCAGACCGCACGGTAAAAGCAACACTCATTCAACAGAAAGCCCTGACAGCTTTACAATTCTCGTAGCCGGGGGGAACGCAGGGGCTTTCTCCAACGTCATACCTTTATGGGGTGGGGGAAGCAATTCCCGATCTGTTACGAAACCAATCAGCTGAGTTTAAGGATTCTTATCTGTTAACATTTCAGAAAGAAAATAATATGTAAATGTATATAGGGATCGGAGGAACAATATGCAAACTACCAGTGAAATACAGGTACTAGATCCCACTGTAAAGCCCGAGGTTCAAAGCAGCTTTATGGCGGATCGGCCAGAATCTCTTGATGGCTCAGTAATAGGCCTGTTGGCCAACGGAAAGAAAAATTCTGAAGAGTTACTTCGATACGTTTGTGAAATACTGTCGGAGACTTTTGACATTGAGCGGTCAGTAGCCGATAACAAAGGAAATGCCTCCCGACCTTGCCCGCCAGACTTGCTAGAAGAACTTTCGGAAAGCTGTGATGTCATAATTACAGCTTCAGGTGATTGAGGGTCATGTTCATCGTGCAGTGTGCACGACGGAATTAAATTCGAAAAAAATGGTGTTCCTGCCGCTGTAATATGTACCGAACCCTTCGTAACCAGCGGAGCCGCAATGGCAAAATTAGGGGGCATTCCAGAGTACCCGTTCGCTGTCACTAATCATCCTCTGGGTAGCTTAGATCAAGACACTCTTAAGGACCGAGCCAGAGAGCTCGCCCCGAGAATCATAGAGATACTTCTCAAAGGCGAATAAACCTCAAAATACATTTACATATTTCAAATCATAAAATTCATTTGTTGAACAACGCTTTTACCCAAGTGGACGTCGCCCCTTATAGATATCCTTCCAGAATCAATTAAATTGCTTGGATGTTCACGACCGCATGTAAGAATCAGGTAATCCTCGCATTCCATCGACAGGGAAACTGTCGGCGAGACATCACCTTCTGTGACTTTAGCTCGGCCAGACTCAACCGCCACAACAAAATTGTTTGCGATATTTCCCGTTATGGTAAATCTGACTGATTTCCCTTCCTCTACCTTTGACTTTTTGCCTACAACGTATGGCATAGTTCGATCGATTCGCCTGAAAGAGTGAGTAGCAGCATTTCCTGATAGATTGCCGGGTTTTCTTATGGCACGACGAATGTCTTGCTCATGTATCCAGCAATCGAAAATCCTTATTGATAGGAGATCAGTAATACTGCCGGTTCCGATTGGTGAATCGGCCTTTTCCGAAAAATCATGCTGCCGATGCAATATTTTTTTCCGTTCAGATGTAACTTCTCTAAATTCATCAAGAATCGTATTGATTGAACAACTGCGCCTCAAGTCAACATCTATTTCATTCCTCAAGCCCAGATCATTATTCACATGCTTCGTATTCTTAGGGGCATGTTCCGGTACCAGTCTGCCAAGAAGCCTATGTTCTATCCCTATCAAATGTGATATGCAATCCTTCACAGACCAGCCAGGACAATCTGTAGTGATATCCCATTTCTCCGGCTTAAGTGACGTACACAAGTTGTCAATCGAATCCCAAACCTCTGTTTGTAGGCAAATTAGTGACTCCCTTTCGTCTACCGAAAAAGTCAATTGCCTTAGTCCGTTCCCATAGCGACTATGAGACTGAATTCGCTCTGAGTCACTGGTTGTACGGAAAGCCGTGAGTTCTTTACCAAGACCATTTCGGATAGTTCCGGTGTAGATTTAATTTCCTTCAGAGAAACTACTCTTCCAAAGGTGAGATCCGCTTTTATATCTACCATGTACCAAATTGGATTTTCTTCAGTACTTCTGGGATCAGGATGGTCAGATTTGGGATCCCATGCCGTGTGATCGGGATAACCATTTTTCACAACAAAAGCCGTACCTACAGCACCCGAAGGCTTCGAATTTGAGTGATAATAGATCACTCTATCCCCGGCCTTGATTTCATCTCTGAGCAGGTTTCTCGCCTGGTAGTTCCGTACTCCATCCCATTCGGCGATAGAACCATCTTCTCCTTTCAAATCTTCAAAAGAATAATCTGAGGGTTCCGACTTCATTAACCAGTAATTGATTGCCATTTCTAGTACTCTCCACTACTCCAATCCCATAATTCACAGGTATGGAAATATCGATTAATAATTGAATGCGCCAATAATGCGAGTCATGTCTACCAAGAGAGAGGCAGGAGCACGCGCGGGCCGCACAGTCGCAGGAGCACTTCCAACAGGTATGAAGCCTAATTAGATCCTCCCATCTCGTATCCTATAGTACTGATTTGTGCCTGAAAATGCACTGTTACTTGATAGGAGATAAAACAGTGGGATGTTCCGTCAAAATAATTCCTGCCTCGTAGGTTCTCCAATCAACTAGATCTATTCGGAGACTTCATTAAAGTGTTCCGTTGCCTCAATATTAAACTCGTAGAGAGTTACAACCTCGTTTCCATCCACTTAGCCATCATCTCGAGGTTCTATGACATATGCGTCCCCTTCACACGGTTTCATGTCAGTGCAGTCGCCATTTTTAACACACCTTACATCCGCGAACTACAACTCCGACATACCTGGTCGCAAAATTTTCGCTACCCGCCGACGGGCAAATTAAACCTTACGCATATCTGGAGATTCATTGATGTTTGGCGGTATGCTAACCACTGAGGAGGGTGAAATAATCATTGAGATGATTTCTTTGATGCGTCCTTAAGTAGTAAGTACTAGCAACATACAAAAAAGCATTTTGCATTTTTTCTTCCGATGCCCATAAGCACCAGTTGAAGAATGCAAGTGTTACATCTCTTATCGATCACATTTATAGAGCCTTGATAAACCTAATGTAGTATGGGCCATACCTATGTTACGAAATCCGGCAGACAGGAACGATTGTCAGGCATCGGTGGCTAAACCTAGGGGTAAATATTATCCTCCTAGCCACGAAACGATTGCGGAGTTGAAAATACTCATGGTGTGTAGGGGATCTCATGAGTGGCTTATTAAACGAATTCGACAAATTTTGCGTTCAAAAAATTCAAGGAGGAAGGTCCATGTTGGATCTGGTAATACATGGCGGAACGGTTGTCACCCCCAGCGGTGTTGGCCAGTTTGACATTGGGATTCAAGGTGAGAAAATCGTGTTGGTTGCTGCCCGAGATTCAATTATCGATGAATCCCAAACGTCCATAGACGCTACCGGCAGGTACGTGTTCCCCGGTGGCATCGAACCACACACTCACATCGCAAGCCGCGTCTCCGAAGCTTGGGCAGGGCGTCA
>ERZ651768.2177-NODE-2177-length-13848-cov-26.225692_pt1 | contig 13848 bp, 17 predicted proteins | sample MGYA00514754_ERZ651768 | MGnify/ENA metagenome assembly ERZ651768 | reverse complement strand
GAAGCTCTGAAGTTTGAAGGAGGCGGCGAAGGGGCAACAGTCGCAGAAGGCGGAGAGGAATGATCTGAACATGAAAAAGGAGTGAATCATGGGTCAGATGATTGATGAGGAGGATTGTGAAGTTTGTATTCCATTCGAACAGGAATGGATATTTACATATGGTGATCTGGTAACGCTACTGCTTTGCTTCTTCATTTTACTTTTTTCCATGTGCAGGACTGATGTCGAAAAAAGTAAACAAATTTCAGATAGTCTAAAAGGCATGCCTCCGGGGAGTCCATTTATCTTTAATGGACAAAGTTCAAATTTAGATAAAGCCTCAAAAGAGCTCGAGCAGTTGGAGGTTCCGGATGATGTCACAATCAATGCCTCAAAAGCCGGAGTGGAGGTTACATTCAGCAAAACTGTAGCCTTTGAACAAGGTTCTGTATCTATTTCAGAGAAAGCAAAAAAGACTCTGGACAAAATGCTGCCAATTATCGGGCAGCTGCAGAACAATATTGAAATATCCGGGCACACCGATGAGTCGGACTCAAACAAAAAATATCCATCAAGCTGGGAACTTTCTGTTGCACGAGCAAGTGTGATTGCCGCTTTTTTGGAATCAAAATTGATTCCAGTAGAACGTATCCAGGTAGCCGGATATGGTGATTCACGCCCAAGGTTTAATCCGGACACTGCCTATAAACGCAACTTAAATCGTCGTGTACAGATTCTACTCTTGCCTGAAGACCAAACTCGCTAGCTATGCTGCTGCCTTTAATCCTTAACTTAAAACTGCGCATCTAAAGATGGGACAACTCATTGATGAGGAGGATTGTGAGGTTTGTGTTCCGTTCGACCAGGAGTGGATTTTTACTTATGGTGATTTGGTAACGCTCCTGCTTTGCTTTTTCATTTTGCTTTTTGCGTCATGTAAATATGAGACAATGAAGTTCAAAAGCCTAGCCGCAAGCTTCAAACCGCTGCCGGCAGGTACTCCTTATTTGAATGAGGGTAAAGACTCTATCGTTGAACAGATTGCAGACCGGTTGGAGGAAAGTGAATTGGGAGATGATGCAAATATCAATGTTGAAGAAAAAGGAGTTGTTGTTTCATTCAAAGCCAGCGCTTATTTTAAGCCTGATTCTGCGAATTTGAGTCAAAAGGCAGTCAAGGAAATGAGCCGGTTCTCCAAACTTGTTTTTCTCCTTCCCAACAGAATTCAGATCGAAGGACATACGGAAAAAACACCCTCAAAAAACTGGGATTCAACCTGGGAATTGGCTGGAGCAAGAGCTTCCAAGGTTGCCCGTTTCTTTATTAAAAATGGGCTTGATCCTACAAAAATTACAGTCAAGAGCTTTGGTTCAACCCGCCCCCGTTTCCGTGAAGCGTCGCCAACTCAAAGGAACTTGAACAACCGGGTGGAAGTCGTTGTACTTCCGGAATAAAAAAACCGGATTCAATCCAAATTCCGTCCGTAAACTATTGACTCCTGAAAGTCGTAGTTTTTCTGTTTTTTCCCCGGAAGTTCTTTGGGACTTATTTCACGGAATCCGCATTGTGTAAAAACATGGGAAGTTGCAGCACTTAAGGCAAATGCAAGTTTGCAACTGTTTGAGCGAATTTTTTCTGAGGCCGCCTGTATCAGTTCACTGCCGATCCCCTGATTCCTATACAATTTATCAACTGCCAAACTGGCAATTTCTGCAGCGGAACCGTCCGGAAAACTAATAATTTCGCAACATCCCACCACATCTTCGTCCACACAAAAAACCAGATAATTATCGATTTGCTGCTCAATGTAAGAAGCTGTGCGCAAGACAACTGCAGCATGCTGAACAGGACTGCTGAGGATTTCCAAAATCGATTGCACATCGTTGAATCTGGCCGGACGTGTGCGTTTGTATGAACTATTAGTGATCATCACTCCTGCTCCTTTTGGCGTGAGCAGTTCTGCAAGCAAAGCACCTTCAACTCTGCCGTCCAGTAAATGACACCGCTCAATTCCACGCACGCAGGCTTCTGTCAGAGTGTTTAACTGTAGGCGCTGTGGTGAAGGTAAATCCGGATTTTTTTTCAACCATTGCAGAACATTGTCTGTTGTCATTTCCAAAGAATCAGTTTCACCAAATTGCGGAAGTGGATGTGTATCAAGTACAATCAATTTTTTTGCCCGTAAACGTGTTGCTACTTCGAAGGCAACCTGATTTGGATCTAGAATCCACAATCGTCCCTTTTCTCCAAGTGAAAAAGGTGGTAGAATTACTAGTTTCGAGTCTGAAATAGCCTGGTGGAGGGTTTCCAGGTCAAGCCCGCAAACACTTCCAGTAAAGTGGAAACCAAAATTTCCGGAAAAAGATTTTTTTTCTGCAAACAGAAAATGGCCGGAAAAGGGCTGAAGCTGTCGACCACAACTCCTGAGTTTGGTCAGCAGCAGCCAGTTGGCAGATGAAATTGCCTGTTCAATCAGCGGTAAATGTGCTTCTTCAGCGACAAGAATACTGTCTTCTGTTTGGTAATCGTGACCTTTTGCAGCAAGGAGCTTGTGGATTTGCGCTTCTGCTCCATGCACTATAACGATTCTGATACCAACTTGTTGCAAAAGCGCCAAATCTTCAATTACTCTGGAATCGTGAATTTCCAGTAAATCTCCGCTGATTTGAATCACGAAAGTTTGCTGATGAAACTCTTCCAGATACGGCAAGGCAGCGCGCAAATTGTGAATAAAACCGGATAACTCCGGATCAAGAGAATGCTGTGGCATGAGTTACATTGAAAAAAAAGTTGAACCGGAGTCATTACCGGAAAGTAAACAAAAAGCGGATGTCTTTTCAATTGTAATTCCAGCTTACAACAGTGCAAAGCTGCTGTCACGCTGTCTTGAAGCCTTGGAAAAACAATCGGCGCAAAAATCCGAGTTTGAAGTGACAGTTGCGAATGATGGCTCCACAGACGATACTGTGGAAATGCTGCGTCAGTTTCAAGCCCGCTCTGAGCTTAAACTTCAATGGATTACAATTCAGAATTCCGGTCCAGGGAATGCCCGAAATGCAGGAGTTGCAATCTCTTCCGGATCATGGATTGGTTTGATTGATGCGGACGTCATTCCACATCCGGACTGGGTAGAAAATGCAATTATACTGATTCAGCAAAAACCGGATTCCGGAGCATTTGAGGGCCGTACCGAAGTTACTCAGCGCTGCCGAGCGACACCATTCACGCATCAGACCGAAAATATTGACGGCGGACGCTACCCAACTTGTAATTTTCTTGTTCGCAAAAGCTTAGCTCATTTTCATCCTGCTTATCTTATTCCATTCCGAGAGGACACAGATTTAGCTTTCAGCATTTTAGAATCCGGATATCCGATTATTTTTGCACCTGAACTGATTGTGGAGCATCCGCCTCTTCCCTCGAGCTATTTGCGCCCGTTGCTTTTAGCGCGCCGTTATTTTTATGATGGCTTGCTTGCCCGCAGGTTTCCTTCACGTTACCGCCATGAATTGGACGCGTATCGGGTCTTTGGTCAGAAAATTCCGCATTTAAAGAAAAAATTATACGCTTTATTTGCGCTTTCACAAATTGTTTTTCTTGGAGCACTGCTGCTGGGTTTTTCCGGTGTAGGTTTATTTCTGCCCGGAAGTGCATATCTGGTGGGATTAGTAATAACCGCGGGAGCAAGTCTGCGCTTTGCAAATTTGTGGGATCTTTCACTAAAAGATTGGTTGGTATTTGTCAGTCAGTTGCATGTGCTTCCGTGGATGATGGGTTATTCGCTGTTTCGGGGATGGTGTTATTTTCGCGGTGAACCGAAGTTTTCTGGCAAATAATTTTGGCTGAAGAGAATACGAGCATTTGACTATTTTCTCCGGGCAATTCAAAATAATACATTATCCTTTATAGAGTTTGGCTGTGCCCGGCGTCAACTTAAAAAATAATAGTTGAATGCAGCTGCTCAGAATTTTTTAGTCATGGATTCAAAAACAAGCTGACTGAGGTCAGTCAAGAAAAAGTCGTTAACCAGAAAAACCAAGTGCAATTAAATATGTTTGTAACCTACAAACTTTCCGAAAAGTCATTAAATAAACTTCAAAAAAAAGGCGTCAGCGAAACTGTTCTGAATGATCTTGCAGAATTAAAGGACAGGGTTTACTCAAGCAAAGAAAGCTTTTTGAATCGAGTCAAAAAACTTCCACAGGCACAAGAAATTATGAAAAATCAGGATGATCTATTGAAAACAGCTAAGGGTTTTTTCCGCCTGGATCGCCTGATTCCAAACCGCACCATAAGAGAATGGACTGAGGCTTTGATTTTTGCAGTTGTGGTAGCGACGATTGTCCGGACGTATCTGTTTGCGCCTTTCCAAATTCCATCCGGTTCGATGCTGCCGACAATTCAGATTGGAGACCACATTTTTGCTAGTATGTACTCCTATGGTTCACCCGTTCCATTTACTGAGATAAAGCTCTTTAAAAAACCGATCGAGAGGGGAGACATCATCATTTTCCCTTATCCTCGGGATCCTTCGATTGACTACATTAAACGAGCTGTCGGCCTGCCCGGAGAAACCCTGGAAATTCAGAATGATCAAGTCTTCATCAACGGAGAAAAGCTGGATGAACCCTATGCTTATTTTGAACCGAAGGAACAGATTTCCAGGCAGGCTCAAGGCTTAACGGATGCTGCACCTGTCAGTCGCTTTGGGCCTATTGTGATTCCGGAGGGCAAATTATTTGCGATGGGTGACAACCGTTACAACAGCGCTGATAGCCGTTACTGGGGTTTTGTAGATATAAAAACTGTTGTCGGCAAAGGTCAGATTATTTATTGGTCGCATGATCCTGGAGAAAACTTCTTTGGTGGTTATCAATTAGGACGTGTATTTGATTTGTTGAAATAGCACTGTATCATAAATTGGTTTTTGGGGATGATAGAATGAAGACAGCTGCAAGTACACTTTCGCGCAATGCTCCCTGCTGGTGCGGAAGTGGGAAAAAATATAAAAAATGTCACTTGGGAAAAGAACAAAAACAGGTATTGCCTCCTGAAAAAAAACCTAAACCCAAAGAACGCAATGTTATTATAAAAACTGAGGAGCAAATTGAGGGTATCCGAAAAAGTAGTCAATTGACCAAAGAACTGCTCGATATGGTTGAGGAACGAATCACTGAAGGGGTGACAACAAATGAAATAGATGAATGGGTTCATCAGGAAACTTTAGCTAATGGAGCAATTCCGGCCCCACTGAATTACGGGCACGGACAAGGTCGACGCAGGATGCCGTTTCCTAAAAGTATCTGCAGCTCCTTGAATAATGTTATTTGTCACGGCATTCCAAACAACCAGGCGTTGCAGAACGGTGATATAGTGAATGTGGATGTAACCTGCAATTTAAATGGATTTTTTGGCGATGCCAGCCGGATGTTTATCATTGGTGATGTCCCGGAAAAAACACGGGAATTGGTGGAAGTCACCCGGGAATGTCTAGAACTGGGAATTGCGCAGGTTCGACCCTTGAACACACTTGGAGACATTGGACACGCCATTCAGCAGCATGCAGAAAAACACGGCTTTTCGGTCGTCAGGGATTTTGCTGGACATGGAGTTGGAGTTCATTTTCACGAAGCACCACAGGTGCTGCATTATGGTCAACCCGGGAAAGGTGAGGTCCTGCGGAAAAACATGGTTTTTACTATTGAGCCAATGATCAATATGGGCAGATATGAATGCAAAGTTCTGGGTGATGGCTGGACGGCTGTTACAGTAGACGGGGAGCTATCTGCACAATGGGAACACACGTTGCTGGTTACTGAAAGTGGAGTAGAAGTATTGACTGCATAAGGCATTCTGCATGGAAAATGTTTTTGCATTTCACAGATAAAGATATTTTTTCAGATTTTTTGAAAGCATGTGAGCATTATAGCTTGTATTTTCGCAATGCTTCACTTAACTTACTACACAAGCTGTTGCAACTTATAACATGACAGATTCAAATGGGTACTTGGAACAAACCGCCAAATAAATCGCCTTGGGGAAATGGGCCGCAACCTCCCGATATTGATGAAATACTCAACAATCTTCAGAATAAATTTAAGATTGGTTTGCCAAAAAAAGGAGGGGTGACTTTCATCCTAGTTTTGGCAGTTGCCCTTTGGTTTGCCACAGGAATTTTTATTATTGATCCAGAAGAGCAGGGTGTCATTAAACGGTTTGGAGTAATTACTGATGTAGTCGGCCCCGGTCCGCATTACCATTTGCCGTTGCCAATCGAAACCGTGCAGATAGCACCTGTAACAGCAGTGCGGAGACTTGAGATTGGATTCCGGACGATTCAGACCGGTCCTCCAGCCAAATATCGGCGTGTCTTAAAAGAGTCACTTATGCTCACTGGAGATGAAAACATCATTGATGTGCAGTTCATTGTCCAATATCGCATTTCTGATTTAGAAAATTATTTTTATAGTCTTACTAATCCGGATGAAACTGTAAAATCTGCAGCAGAGTCCGCGATGCGTGAAGTGGTAGGTGATACAACTGTCACCAAAGCACTGACTGTTGGAAAGGGGATTATCGAAGATACTACAGCGCAGCTTCTTCAGCAGACAATGAATAGCTACAAAGGTGGAATAAAGATTGAGAATGTGAAGCTGCAAGATGTTCATCCTCCAGATGCGGTAAAAGAAGCTTTTAAAGATGTGGTTAGTGCCCGTGAGGATCGGGAAAAAATGATCAATGATGCAGAAGGCTACAGAAACAATCTCGTTCCGAAGGCCAGAGGCGAAGCTGCGCAGATGATCAATAATGCCAAGGCTTATGCCAAAGAAAAAGTTCTAGTCGCCACGGGTGAATCAGAACGGTTTAATATGGTTTATGAAGAATATAAAAAGGCCAAAGATATTACCCGTGAGCGCATTCTGCTGGAGACGATGGCCAGCATACTCCCCAAAGTAAATAAGGTAATTGCAGACAAAGAGGTTGGAGGAAACGTCCTTCCTTTTTTACCGATCGGTCAAACACTGAATCAGCTGAATAAATAAGATTTGGTCAAAAAATTTGTTTGCTAAGAGCTGCTAGATTATTTTGGTATACAGACACAGTTTTGTGTACTCTGAGATCATGTCGCTTTTGAAGGTTTTTTAATTAATTCATAGGAGGTATGAATGATTGCAGTTGGATCACAGGCCCCGGATTTTAAATTGGATAGCCAGTTTGATACGGAGTTTACCTTAAGTCAATTCAAGGGAACAAAGAATGTGATGCTGGTGTTTTACCCGAAAGATTGGACATCCACTTGAAGCAAAGAAATACCCGGGATTGAATCGAAGATTGAACAATTCAAAGCCGCAGACACTCAAGTTTTGGGTGTTAGCATAGACAGTAAACAGTCACATTATAATTGGGCTAATTCCCTTGGTGGTGTGTCCTACCCACTCCTACAGGATTACCATCCAAAAGGCGCCATGGCGACTTCTTATGGGGTTTATTTGGAGAATAAAGGATACACAGCACGAGCAACGGTTATTGTTGACAAGCAAGGCTCAGTTCAATATTCCGTTATGGCAAACGGAGAGCGTAATATTTCTGAGCTTTTAGCCGAGTGCCAAAAAGTAAACGGATAAACAGCTAAAAATCTTATTTGATTTTTTCGTGGCGGTCTCTTTGTGGACCGCCTTTTTTTTGGGAAATTAATCTGAAGCACTGATGATGGAACTTTATTTTTATGAAGACTGTGAATATTGTCAGATTGTGCTCAATACGATTACAAATTCAAAAATAAAGGATAAATTTACATACAAGGATATCCGCGTGAATCCGGACTATGCGAAAGAGCTGGCAGAACTGACTGGAAATGAAACTGTACCTTGTTTAGTTACTGATGATGGACCAATGAAAGAAGCAAATGATATACGGAAATATCTCGTTTCACATTTCATGTGAATGAACTCAAGTCTGTTCCATTCCCCTTTTCATATTCAACATGCCGGAACGTACCATTTCTGCAAGTCCCATTAGCCCTGGGAGAATTTTAATACAAATTATCTTTAGTGTTATTTATAGATCTTTTTCATCAATCGGTTGGACCTCCTGCGTCCTTCCAGCCTTTGAAACTTCCTACATTGAAGACTTTCTCATATCCCATATCTATGAGAGTTTTCCCAGCTAAAGCAGCCTGTCCTCCTGCTCCACAGTAGAGAATTACTCTTTTTTCAGGTTTCATTTCTTCTTTTCCTAATTCATGTTCCTGATCTGCAAAAAACTCAATCATTCCACGTTCAGCATGGATGGCTCCTTTCACTTTCCCAGTATCCTGGATAGATAAAGTATCTCTGACATCAACAAAAATTGTATCTGAATCATTAAGCCATTCCATAGCATCTTTAGGTTCTACCATGGGAACTTTTGCAAATGCTTCTTCAAGCATGTTTTTTACTGTTTTTGACATAGCGCTCCTTAAAAGAATAATGTTGCTCAAAAATAGTTTACAAATAAAATTATTGCTTAATCGTGAACCATCTAATTCAAGAAATCAAATTAATACGATTCATCTAACCTAATAATCACATTATGATACACATACCACATGTAAGGTTTTGGAAGGTTATCCTTAATGTGAAGAATTAGTGTGGGTCAATCAAAGGAGATGAGGGGTTTTGTTTTAAAGTGTTCCTTACTTTCTATTTTCTACCACCCACTTTCTGAAGATGTTATTGCCTTTGGAGACCAAAGTGATTTTAGAAGGTTTATTCCGTTCGAACTCACCAATCCAGTCTACTCCTTTTGGTGGAGTCTTGATATTTGGATCAATACCAGCAATGACGCTTTTAAATTCCATTGCTTACAAGAAAAATCATGTAATCAAACGAATTGAACATTAATTTGCATAATGTTTGGGGCTAACACTCATACTATTATCTACTGCGGAGCCTTCTTTTCAGAGTATTAAACCTTTTTATTAGAAATTGATGAAACGATACAGAATCGATTATATTACAAATCATCTGAAAGTGCTTTTTTTTGTTTAGGTGTGAGAAAAGTCTCCATTTTAAATAAAGGATAATCTGAACCAATCGCTAAAGGTATTTTACCTTCAGTATTGAACTTAATGTATTGAACAGAAGATAGTCGACCATCTCCAATTTGTCTCTTGTCAAAAGTAGCCATAATTCGAGTTCCATCATCTAATTTTATATAAAGATGCTTTGGCAAATCAAGCCACTGGGTCAGTTTTTCATCTCTTTCAGTAGGATCATCAATTTCTATAAAAAGCGTACATCCTAACTCGCCAGGCTTACCAAGAAGTTCATTGTATGTTTTTATTTCATGATGGATATCTGCCTCTTTTACTATGCGTTCCACTCGAATCATTTCCTGAATTTGATAACGCACTGTATCTATGTTTTCAAAAAGGAAGGACAAAATTCCTCCAACATTAATTCGGCGGAGTTCTTTTATTTTCATTATTTTTTCACGGATTTCGCTTCGTTGATCTTCGTAAGTTACATAATCCAGAATCTCTTTCCGGCTGACATGCTTCATTCTGATTTTTCTTCAATTAATTGAGATTTGGTAAAATTAGCACAACAAATTACTATTTATTAACTGTATTATTTAGAATGATAAGCATCTGCAAGAATTGACATGGGGTGTTTTGGTTTCACACCAGCATGTTGTTTAAACTGAAGCGCCGCCAAGGGACAATCGGTGACCCATACTTCAGTTTCTTCAGTTTTCATTCCATCAAATGATTTTTGACCGATTCGTTTGGATGCGTCAAAGCTTTCAACTTTCATGGCATAAGTTCCATCGTGTCCGCAACATTCTATTACAGTTTTGATTTTTGATCCTGTAACTTTTTTAATTAAGTCTCGTCCCTTAAACCCGACTCCTTGAGCCCGTAAATGGCAAGGGGCATGATAGCTAATAGTTTCAGTTGGTACATTATTGATGTTCGTGTTAAATCTGCTTTCATTTCGAATGTTCCATAAAAATTCTGAGGGATCGTTTATTGCGTCAGCTAATTTATTGGCTCTTTCCCGATCGTCTCCTTCCAGCAGTGCTGGATACTCTCTTCTCATCATCATTACACAAGTGGGGTTGATCGCGAGGACCTTACTACCTCGTTCCACAAATGGAATGAGGATATCCAGATTGTGTTTGGCATTGGCTCGTAATGTTTCCAAATCACCTTGCTCCCATGCTGGCATCCCGCAACACTTCAGTCCTTTGACACAAGCACAGTCAACCTTGTTTTTATCTAGTACATCTATCGTATCTTTTCCAATTTGCGGTTCATTGTGCTGGACGTAACATGTTTGAAATAATACGGTTTCAGCTTTATCATTTTCACGAATCAGTGCCAGTTTAGTTGCCCATTGTTCAAATGTCGTGAAACTGAAATATGGTAGTAATTTATTTCGATGAATGCCCAGAAATTTTTCCAAAAACCATCGATGGATGCCGACGCGATTCATTACATTTGCTAATCCGAGACTCGCACGAGCCATACTGGCGGATTTATCAGGATTTCCTAAAATATTATTACGCAAACTCTTGGGTTTGTCTTTGGAGTGGATTGCTTTATGACGATGAACCAATTTGGGGAAATCGAGTTTAAATTCATGTCCATCTCGTATTGAATAAGGACACTGAACTTCACACAATTTGCACTGAAAACATGCATCCATGATTTGTTGCGTATCCTTTGGTTTAATTTTTTTTACGTCACCGTTATATCGTTCGTCCAGAAACTTAAATAGAGTAGGAAAAGAGTCACAATACTTAAAACACATTCTGCAACCATGGCAAATTTCAAAGGTTCTTTCAATTTCTTTATCCAAAGCTTTCTTATTCCAATACTTTGAATCACTGGGGTCGTAAGTTATACCGTCTGTTGGTAAATAAGATATTCTAGTTTGATTGTCTGTCATAAGTTCTAATTAGAATGTCTAGGAAAAAAGAGGATGGCGCCTCAAAGATACTTGCTTCGAGGCGTTTTAAGGATTCTTCAAGAAACGCTATCTGCCATTTGTTGAAATCGACCTGCATGCGATTTTTCTGCTTTTGCCAATGTCTCAAACCAATCAGCAATCTCTGCAAAACCGTCTTCTCGAGCGGTTTTGGCCATGCCTGGATACATGTCTGTGTATTCATGTGTTTCACCAGCTACTGCGGCTTTTAAATTATCTAGAGTATCTCCAATAGGTAAACCTGTTGCAGGATCACCAACCTCTTTCAAATAATCTAAATGCCCATGAGCGTGCCCAGTTTCTCCTTCTGCGGTTTCACGAAAATTGCTTGCTATCTCAGGATAACCCTCGATGTCAGCGACTTTTGCAAAATAAAGATAGCGTCTATTTGCTTGAGATTCTCCAGCAAAAGCAGCTTTAAGGTTTTCGTGAGTTTTTGTGCCATTCAAATTACTCATATTGTATTCTCCTTTTTATAGGTTGAAATCTTAGGTTTGTTGAAAAACTCCCCTTGTTATTTAAATGAGTCCTAAATGAACTCAATGTGATTATCAAATATTTAAATTGATTTGTCTAATCGTTTGTTTTTATTATACTGATAGGTAATGTCTATTAATACAAATTAGCCCATTGATTTGAGGAGTGTTTGATGAATTTGAGAGATTTGGAATATCTTGTAGCTATTGGCGAATTAAAACATTTTCGAAAAGCTGCAGAGAAATGTTTTGTAAGCCAACCTACTTTGAGTGGACAACTAAAAAAATTAGAAGCATACATGGGAGTTCAACTGGTAGAACGTACCACTAGGTATGTCTTTTTAACCCCCATTGGTGAAGAAATTGTAAAAATATCACGGACAATTTTAGCTGATGTGGCTTCTATAGAAAATATGGTTACAACCTATTCAGATCCGATGAATGGTACAGTCAATATTGGTCTAATTCCAACAATAGCCCCTTATCTTTTGCCACTGATAGTGGAGCCTATAAATCAAACATATCCTCAACTAGAAATCATCTTACATGAAGTTCAAACAGAAGTAATGTTGAATAAACTTAGTGAAGGAACATTGGATGCGGGAATCTTAGCTACCCCGATAGAAATGACTGGACTTGAAGAGATTATTTTATACACTGAGCCATTTTATGTGGCCACTAACAGTCAACATCCATTTGCTTCCAAATTATCAATCAAAAAAGAGGATTTGCATGGTGAAACTTTACTTTTGCTTGAAGATGGTCATTGTTTGAGAGGGCAAGCTCTTGATGTTTGCTCAGATGCTATGACCAAAGAAAGAAAAGATTTCCGAGGTACAAGTTTAGAAACAATTAGACATATGGTTTCCGCAGGAATTGGTATTACACTAATTCCTCAAACTGCAATTGATTATAAAAATTTAATTCAAAATTCTTCTATCAAATACATTCCGTTTAATGAACCAGCACCGGCAAGAAGAGTCGGATTATTATTTCGGGAAACTTACACGAGAAAAGTGTGTTTCCAAAAATTGGCTGTTTCGATCCAAAGCATCACTCAAAAAGAATTTTCAACCAAAGAAGCAGTAGAGATTCTTCCAGTAAAATAAAAGAGACATATCTTCCCCAAAGAATGTTCGGGAGAGTGCAGTTAAGTCATCTTCTAATCAGTGATGTAGCATCGTTAGCGACGCACCAGACAGGATTTGAACCTGTAAATTACTGATTAGAAGTCTTACGTAATTGGTAAACAGGGGGATATTGGTACAAGCAAGGACAATAATTTCAGTAAGATGATCGATTTTCACTATTACCACTTCTCCTCTAATGTTGATGATAGAACTTTATTTTCATGAAGACTGTGAATATTCTCAGATTGTTCTCAATACGATTTCAAATCTAAAAATAAAGAATAAATTAACATTCAAGGATATCCTTGTGAATCCGGACTATGCAAAAGAGCTGGCAGAACTGACTGGAAATGAAACGGTACCTTGCTTAGTTACTGGTGATAGACCTATGAAAGAAGGAAAAGATTTCCGTAAATATCTTGTTTCACATTTCATGTGAATGAGCTCACGTCTCTTCAAGTCCCCTCTTCATAATCAACTTACCAGATCTCACCATTTCCAGAAGTCCCATTGGCCCAAGGAGATTCTCCAGAGCATCTATTTTTAAAGAATCACCGGTTGTTTCAATTACCAATGAATGATCTGTGATATCTACAGTTTTTGCACGAAACACCTCGACAATCTGAAAAATTTCTGCACGCTGACTGGGATCTACCCTGACTTTAAATAACGCCATTTCCCGATCCACAACATCCGTGGTCTGGTGACTCGTTGCGTGAACGACATCTATTAATTTATTCAGTTGCCGAAGAATTTGGTCGTAAGTACTCGGCTCTCCCTGCACAACTACTGTAATTCTGGAAAAATTTGCATCGTGCGCCGGAGAAACTACCAGAGAGTCCACGTTGTAGCCACGACGTGCAAAAGTTTGAGCTAACCTGACAAGAACTCCTGGCTTGTTGCAAACGTAAATACTAATGGCAAATTTTTCTTCCATAAAGGACTAACTGTATTCAATGATGATCGGCTATTTTCGAGAATTAACTAAATATAATATTTTTTAATGAGTTAATAATGCAGATCCGTATTTTCTTGAAATCAGGTACTGCCTACCGGCTTTTTCATTTTTTTGGTTTTCGGAGGCTCATCAATCAGCATATCTGACACAGCTGCTCCTGCTGGAATCATCGGGAAAACATTGTCAGCCTTAACCACTTCGGCTTCGACAATGCAGGGACCTTCGTTATAAGCCAATGCTTTTTTTAACACTTTGGTTACATCACCTGCTCTCCGAAGGTGGAACCCCTTGACCCCAAAAGCTTCACCAACTTTGACAAAATCCGGATTACC
>ERZ651768.2176-NODE-2176-length-13854-cov-1.956594_pt1 | contig 13854 bp, 14 predicted proteins | sample MGYA00514754_ERZ651768 | MGnify/ENA metagenome assembly ERZ651768 | reverse complement strand
CTCTAAAAGGTAAAATTGGATGGATGTTTTGGTCTTTAATTCATATTTATTTTCTAATAGGTTTTCGCAATCGTCTTATGGTCTTTACAAACTGGATTTGGGCATATGTAACCTTTGGGAAAGGTGCGCGCTTAATAACTGACAATAAAATTGAAAAAAATTCTTTTGATGAACTTAATTAATTAAATATTCTTTATTTAATAAAATATTGATTAAGTTGACGTATTTTAGCCTGACAAAACTTCTTGCTACGATACTTGAGAATAATGACATTCTATAAATTGTAATGTACGGTATGTCAGCTAATGCCAATTCAAGAGCAACAGTACCTGAGCAAGCGAGAGCCACGTCACTAGCAGCAAAGGCATTATATTTGCTTGTATCTTTGCCTTCTGTAAACGTAATTTTATATGGCCATTTCTGAACCACAGACTTTACTCGCGCTGCAACATTATCAGCGAGCGGCAGAACGACCTGAAATACGGGACATTTCTTTGAGAGTAAGTCCAGGGTGTGTTCGATTATGGGAAGGTGTTTTGTAACTTCCACTAATCGGCTACCAGGTAAAATACAGATTAATTTTATATCCGGCGGTATACCGTTATTAGTCCGAAATCCAATACCATCCCCCCGCATGGCTCCACTTTGAAGTATTGGGTGGCCAACAAATACACTATCTATCCCAACAGCATCAAAGTATTGCGATTCAAATTGGAATAGTGTCAGAACACGATCCAAGTATCGACTCATCCGTTTCGCTCGCCACGGTTTCCATGCCCATACAGAGGGAGCAACATAGTGGATTAGACGTGTATCTGGATTAGTTCGTTTTAATTTACTGGCGACACGGAGGCTGAAACCGGGAGAGTCAATTGTCACAACTACATCAGGCTTCCTCAATGTTATTTTTTTAGTTGTTTCTTTAATGCGGCTCAAAATTCGTGGAATGTAAGGTAGTATTTCAGAAATTCCTATGACAGATAAATCACTAATAGGGAAAAAGCTATTCAAGCCCTGCTCCTTCATTTTTTCCCCACCTATACCGGAAAATTCAATGGGTCTATTAGAAATTTTGTTGAGAGCTGTCATGAGTTGTCCCCCAAGCATATCTCCTGACGTTTCACCTGCAATCAGGCAAATTTTTAAAGGTTTTTCCTGATAGTGATCATTGCTCATTATTAAGTTTTGTTCCTATAACAAACAGGCCACATTGATCAGCCATTTTTGTTACTTTCGCACGATCTACCACTAAAGTTTGTCCTGTTTCGACAACAATTCCGGAGAAACCGCATTCAGCAGCTAGTTGGACAGTCCGGACACCAATCGTCGGAAGGTCAACTCTCCGATCCTGACCAGGTTTTTTAATTTTTATTAAGATAGGTTTCCCATGATTAGAAACTGTATTGCGACAGCGCTTTATAAGTTCATCGGTACCACCTTTATTTTCAGTTCCAATTATTATATCCTTCTGAATTACAATGGCTTGCCCGGTATCTTGCTGGCCAATTATTTGGGCTTGTTGAATACCGGATTGGATAAATTTGAGATCTTGATCGTTTGGTTTAATCATTCCAAATGGTCCAACTGGTGCCAGTAAATCCGAGAGCAATTCGTCAATACCGATAACCTTAAACCCGTCACGTTCAAATTCTTCTGCGATAGCCGTTAGTAAGGAATTATCCCCTCCCAACATAATACTGCCAATACGAAAAATTAAACTTATAGCTCGCCAATCAGGAAACAAAGTCATAATTGAAGGGCGGCGAACTGCCCCAACCATCACGATCTCTTCTACGTTTTGATCCTTTAGACTTTGAATAATCTTTCCAGCAGCACCTAGCCTAACCCATTTTACTGGAAGTGCATGCAAAATCCTTTCGTCTGCATTACCAACTAGTGCAATCACGAAATACTCACGCCCATTATTTTGGCAATGTTCAGCAAGATATTTTGGCAGCGGGCCGCCACCAGCTATAATTCCAAGTTTACGCTGCATCCTCAAATAATGGCTGACATATTGATCTGCTGGAGTCCTGGTTAATGAAGGTTACAATTTCTCTGACTGGTTCAACATGACTAAAGAGTTCGGCTACATCAGCTAGACGTTCAGCTTGAGTTCCTTCCTGAGCAAATATTAAACGATAAGCTCTCCTTAAATCGTGTATGACATTATTTGGTATTTTACGTCTTTTTAAACCAACTAAATTTAAGCCTGATAGATGTGCACGGTTACCCATGACTAGTCCATACGGAATAACATCGTTCTCAATTCCCGACATACCTCCTATCATGGCATGCCTCCCAATTCTAACAAATTGATGAACCGCAGATAATCCGCCAACTATTGCCCAATCTCCGATGTCGACGTGTCCGGCCAAAGTAGCGTTATTAACTAGGATTACATTGTCACCAATTTGGCAATCATGAGCTACATGGGCTCCCATCATAAATAAGCAATTATCACCAATTCGTGTGAACATGCCTCCACCTTGGGTGCCAGGATTCATTGTTACGTGCTCGCGGATAGTATTATTCACACCAATGACTAAATTTGATGGCTCGCCATCATACTTAAGGTCTTGGGGTTCGTGCCCTATGGAGGCGAAGGGGAAAACTCTTGTCCCATCGCCGATGCTGGTGTGCCCTTCAATAACTACATGAGACAACAATTGCACGTCTTTACCTAGTTTGACGTCTTTCCCAACACAGCAATAAGGGCCAATCATGACTCTTTCATCAACTTCAGCTTCTGAGTGGATGATTGCGGTGGCATGTATTTGGGTCATTGATTTACTATCATGGCTGAAAAAGTCGATTCAGCGACCAAATTTTCTTCAACATAGGCTTCTCCATCAAACTTCCAAACATTTCCTCGAGATTGTCTCTTGAAAATCTTTAATTTCATCATATCCCCGGGTGTTACAGGCTTCCGAAATCTAGCTGAGTCAATAGACATGAAATATACGGCCCGATTGTCAGCGCCTTCTTTCAAACCATCAATTACAAAGACTGCTGCAGTTTGTGCCATTGCCTCGATAATAAGTACACCCGGCATGATAGGTTTATTTGGAAAATGACCTTTAAAATACGGTTCATTAATTGTGACATTTTTTATTCCAATGGCACTCTTATCGGGAACAATTTCAACAACCCGATCTATCATCAAGAAGGGGTAACGATGCGGTATCATTTCAATAATTTGCTCTATTTCAATATAATTAGAATTTCGATTTGTTGTCCCTGTTACCATTTTTTATTCCTCCTTCCGCTCAGCAATTTTTTTCAACGTAGCTAAATTCTTCCAAAATTGTCGGGCGTGAAGCGCCGGAAAACCTATGACACTTTTACCGGGAGGAACATCCCTTATTACACCAGATTGAGCAGCAATTTTTGCACCAACCCCTATTTTAAGGTGTCCTGAAATACCAGCCTGGCCACCTACCATGACATAATCTTCAACGTCAGTACTCCCGGCAATACCAACTTGTCCTGTAATCAAACATCCTTTGCCAATTTTTACGTTGTGTGCAATTTGAACAAGATTATCTAGTTTGCTTCCCTCGCCAATTTCAGTGTCTAATAAAGCTCCACGATCAATACAAGTATTGGCACCAATTTCGACATCGTTATCAATAATTACCCGTCCTAATTGAGGGACTTTATCGTGGAGTGGAGACCCCGGCGCAAAGCCAAAGCCGTCTTGCCCAATTCTGACACCAGTGTGAATTGTTACCCGCTCTCCAATTAAGCAATATGCGAGTGTTACGTTGGAGGCAATCCTTGAATTTGCTCCGATACTTACCCCTCGTTCAATTATTGTATTGGCTCCGACAAAAGTGTTTTCTCCGATTTCAACGCCATCCTTGACCACAACCCCGACGTCTAAGCACGCAGTTTCCTCAATTTTGCTATTTGGTGATATGAGACCATTAGATTTAGATTTTGGCGGTGTCAGTAGGCTTGGATAATATGAACTAGCAATTCTGGCGTACGAATTATAAGGGTTTTTACTGATTAGAAGAGAAGCACTTCTGGGTGCTTTTTCAACTAGATCTGGAGGCACAATTATCACGCCTGCACTAGAATTTTCAAAGTCTTTAATATATTTTCGGTTATTGATGAAGCTTACGTGTTCACTGGTTGCATCTCGCAACACGGCTACATCGCTATATTGTTTTGGTATCCCAGCATAATTTGACTGTAATTCTGCGACAGCGGTACTTGCTAATTTTTTAAGATTAAATGGACCAGCTACCGAATAAAACCGGGGATCTGCCACTGACTATTTTCCAGATTTTGTCAAATCGTCGGGGATGTTAAACTTCGTTTTTCTCTTATTTAGTGTTTCTAGCACTAGGCCTGTAATATCGAGAAAGTCAGCTCTAACAACCACTTCACGGCGTCTAATAACTAACGTGAATTTGTGCTTCTTCGTTACATCCATTACTGCTTTAGCACGTTCTTTCTCAAATTCGCGTGTAGCAAAAGATCTTAAACGAATGAATTCCTGATTTCGTTGTTGAACCTTTCGCTGCAAAGCCGTTTGGCGCTGCTGCAATGCACGGAATTTTTCTTGTAATGCCTGGGGGGACAATAGTACCCGTTGTTTTTGAAGCTCGTCATTGTCCGACCGGAGCATTTCTTCCTCGTTCTTTATCTCATCCCGAAATGTCTTCCTTTTTGAATCAATTTGGCGTGCAATATCCTTACTCATTAAAGATTTTCGAGTGATTTCATTTAAATCAACGACACCTAATTTTATAGTCCTGCTTTGGGTTTCTCCAATTGCAACACTACCAAACAGAAATGTGCTGCAACAGATCCATGCAATGGTATAAAATTTTGGAGATATAAAGTATCCCATTTTAAAATCTTGTCCCAAAATTGACGCGAAGAGTTTCCTTTTCATCTAAAGATTCTTTTAATATTGGAAATCCGACATCAACATTAATCGGTCCGAATGGTGATACCCAACCAATTCCTGCTCCCAACGACGCGCGGAGGCTAGCGCTGTCGAATACGGCAGAATTTGATGGATTAACTCCACCTAAGCTACCAAAGTCAGAAAAAATACGACCGTTAAAAGCTAATTCTTTTGGCAAACCTAGGGGCATTACTAGTTGAATCGTTCCATTGTATAGCCATTCTCCGCCGAGTGAGTCACGTGTATTTCGATCGCGGGGACCAACACCGGCAGTTGCAAACCCTCTTAGAGAATCACCACCCAAGAAAAAACGATCTATAATTTCGACATCTTCTCCCAATCCCACGATATACCCTACCCTGCCTGAGCCTGTTAGAATCCAATCTTTTGCGAATGAATAATATTGAGCACCTGAAACAGTGTTTTTAAAATAATACACGTCCCCGCCGATCCCAGCTAATTGATTTGACAACTGACTGACAAAACCCTCTGTTGGGTTAAACTTACTGTCCCTTGTGTCATACGAAAGACCGTGGGTAACCGCAGACGAAATTCGGGTCCCCTCTTGTTGTTTGATAAGGGGTGACGCCAAAATACCAACATTTGCAATTTCGGAGTAATCCAACCCATATTTCCAATTTTGAGAAAGAAGTTGATTTAAGGGATATCCAGATCTCACGGCAAATCCAGTATCCTGAGTATCGTATGAGCGAGTATCTTGAAAGTCTCGCCTTACATGAAACAAGTCAAAACCGGCAGAGACTTCTCGATCCATAAAATAGGGTTCCGTGAAAGAGAGGTTTACTGAACTTTTTTCTGCAGCCAATGTGGTTGCAACACTCAAATGTTGACCTAAACCCAGCAGGTTTCTCTCTCGCAGGGTGACGTCAACTAGTGCCCCCGCGTCGGTACCATAACCTAAACCCAAATTAAGCGAACCTGTAGATTTTTCTTCAACGTCGATCTTAATGACCGCCTTATCACGAGCGCTACCAGGTTCTTGCTTTATTTTTACATTATCAAAAAAATTTAAGTCAGAAATTCTCTGTCGAGACTTGCGTAATTTTGCGGCATCAAAAGCATCTCCCTCAACCAGCCTGATTTCTCTTCGAATCACAGAATCGATGGTTCGCACGTTACCGCCTATGTCGATTCTTTCTACAAAGACACGAGGCCCTTCGCGGACTACAAGGTTGAGGTTTACTTCTTTTCTTTCTTGAACCTTTTTAACTTGGGGACGAACCTGAACAAATGCGTAGCCATGTGTACCAATTTCATCTGTGATGTTTTGAATTGCTTTGGAAATTAAGGTTTTATCGTACCAATCACCTTTCTTAAAATCGATTAATGGCTTTAATTGATCCACCTCCACATTGCGAATGCCACTGGATATGTTTATTTCACCAAACTTATAACGTTCTCCTTCATTTAAATTTATAGTTATATAAAACGCCCCTCGGTCTGGAGTCAATTCAGCGACGGCAGACTCTATTCTGAAATCGGCGTATCCTTCAGCTAGGTAATACTGTCGTAATAATTCGCGGTCTACTATAAGCCTATCAGGATCATACGTATCGCTAGATGTAAAAAATCGATACCATCTATCTTCTTTCGTACTAATTATTGATTTCAAATCACTGTCGTCGAACGTTTTATTTCCGATGAATCTAATGCTGTCGACTTTTGTCAGAGGTCCTTCGTCAATCTCAAATACCAGATTTGCTCGATTTTGTGGTAGTAGTATGACTTTTGGATCAACAGTTGCTGCATATCGGCCATTTACCCGATAAATATTGAGTATCTTTTCGACGTCTTTTTGGACCTTAGGGCGGTTAAAAACTACTCTCGGTTTGAGTAAAATTTCATTTTCAAGAATTTCATCTTCAACGCGTAAATTACCTTCAAAAGCTATACGGTTAATTACAGGATTTTCTATTACCTTCACCACTAACGTTTTGTCTTTGAGTTTGATAGAGAGGTCAGCAAAATAACCAGTTGCATAAAGGCTTTTTAGAGACTGATCTATCCGGCGCCGACTAAATAGGTCCCCTTCCTGGATCAATAAATAGGAACGAATTGTATCGGTCTCAATTCGTTGGTTTCCTTCTACTACAACTTTTTCTACGATGGAAGATTCCTCCGCAACCAACGCCTTTAATGGCATGCCGACGAGCAAAAATATTGAAATAAATTTAATCACTCTAATCAAAAACAAAAACCTAAATCTCCTTAAAAACAAAATTTTAGCCGAGAAGCTCGGTGATGAACTCGAAAAACCTTAGATGAACAAGATCATTCCACGTTACGAAAATAAATAACGCTCCAACAACTAACAAACCAAACCTTAGTCCTAATTCTTGTGCCTTCGCGCCCAATGGCTTACCCCTAAACGCTTCAAAGATATAAAACATTAAATGCCCACCATCTAGAAGCGGTATTGGAAATAAATTAATAAGGCCTAAATTAATTGACAGCACAGCTAAGAAAGAAATGTAGCTGGCAATGCCTAATTCCGCAACTTGGCCAGAAATCTGCGCAATTCTGAGAATACCCCCCAACTCAGCAGTTGATTGATCACCGACAAATATTTCGCCAATAAAACTCAAAATCCTCGTAGTTAGGAAATAAGTCCGTTCTATCCCCAACCAAATCGCGTTCAGTAGATTTTGTCTTGTGTATGTTATCTCACCTGGATCAGCAGTAATTCCTAGAAATCCCCGCATTTCACTCTGACCTTCAGCATTAGTGAATTCTCGGGATCCAGGAGTAATAATTTTTGTCAGAAGTAATTGACCTCTGACAAATTTGAATGTTAAGGGAACATTCGGGTTAATTCTAACAATCTTTTGGAGATCAGAGAAGAAGGAGATTTTTGTATTATCAATTTGAACTATTTGGTCTCCTCGTTGTAAATCATTGTCTGCTGCAGCAGTGCCGGCAGAGACATTTCCAACAATTGCTAAGGGCGCATCAGAGACCGGAGTAGGTTTCCCTATTATAGAAAAAAGAAAACTGAAGGCAAAAACAGCAAATATAAAGTTAATCAATGGACCTGCAAGGACTATGGCAGTGCGCTGTGGTAGCGATTTGTACATGAAAGAGACTTCTTTTTCCTTGGGCGTCATAGGACGTCCAGAATTCTCTTCCTTGGATGTTTCATCCAATAATTCAACTTCGCCAAACATCTTTACGTAACCACCAAGTGGAATAGCGGCAATTTTCCAACGGGTTCCATTTTTGTCTGTCCACCCTTTTAATTCCTTTCCAAAACCTATCGAAAATACTTCAACGCGAACACCGCACCATCTCGCTACTATGTAGTGGCCAAATTCGTGAACAAAAACCAAAATTGTGAGGGCGACCAAGAATGGAAGGCCAATTTCCCATAAGAAACTCAGGTTGTCATACAATGTTATAGATAAGTCCATTAGAAGGATTTAATTAAGTCCATTAGAAGCCTTGTGCAATGGTTATTTATTCACAGTCTAAATAACCGATGTTATAGAACTTACCAGTTCTCGTGCAATTATTCGCGCTTCTTTATCTATTGTATTAACTTCTTCAATAGTCGCAGGATCTTTGAATGATTGCTTATTCAACGTTTGCCCCACAATTTTGACAATATCAAGAAACCCAATTTTGTGATCTAAAAAATACTTTACAGCAATTTCATTTGCCGCATTTAGAACAGTTGGTGCTGCTCCACGAGCAGAGAGGGATTCCTTTGCTAATGTTAACGCAGGAAATCGTTTAAAATCAGGTGCTTCAAAGGTTAGGCTAGCAATTTTAACTAAGTCCAATTGTGGTGAAGGTGTTCCCAACCGTCTAGGCCAATTAAGAGCATAGGAAATGGGGGTGCGCATGTCTGGTGTACCCAGCTGAGCTAGGACAGAACCATCTGTATACGCGACCATGCTGTGGATGACCGATTGAGGATGCACTAATATTTCAATTTGGTCTTCGTTAATAGGAAATAAATAAAAAGCCTCAATCAATTCAAGTCCTTTATTCATCATAGTTGCCGAATCGACCGAAATTTTTGCTCCCATATCCCAATTTGGGTGTGCAATTGCCTCTGTTGGCGTAATACCAGCCATTTTATCAATAGGCGTTTCACGAAATGGCCCACCAGAGGCTGTAAGTATAAGTTTTTCTACTGTATCAGATTGTTTAAAATCAAATACTTGGAAGATAGCGTTATGCTCGGAATCAACGGGTAATATTGTACCTCCATATTTGTTAAGTTCGTTAAATAGAAGATTGCCCGCGCAAACAAGACACTCCTTATTAGCTAGCGCAACAGTTGCTCCCCGCCTGATAGCTGTAATAGTTGGTTTTAGGCCTGCAATGCCAACAATTCCAGCCATGACCAAGTCTGAGTTTAAGTTAGCGGCTTCTTCTAGCGCTTGGTCTCCGGCAGCTATTCTAATATTTGTTCCACTTAACTCTTTCTTGAGATCCATATAACTTGATTCAGTAGCCACAACCACTAGCTCAGGTCTAAAAATCCTTGCTTGTTCGGCTAATAATTGAACGTTTCGATTGCCAGTCAAGGCGACGACAGAAAAATGTTCTAAATTTCGAGCAATGAGATCAAGTGTATTGCAACCAATAGATCCGGTTGATCCAAGAACTGAAACACTCCGTGGTTTAATAGGTTTAGATGTCGTAGTTTTGGGTGCATTCATTTCCATAACATTGTTAACTCTGGATTAAAGATAAGAGCGAAAAGCATAAAGGGCGCTGTCAGCAGGATACCGTCACTTCTATCCAAAACACCTCCATGTCCAGGTATTATGGTGCCAGAATCTTTGACGCCAAATTGTCTCTTAAAATAGGATTGTAAGAAATCTCCGATTTGTGCGCCAATTGCAATAATAATACTAATCAATATTACCGTAATTACATTTCCATGTTTAAAAAATGTGAGCATAATTCCCCAACCGGCGAGTGCGGCAAAAAATAACCCCGCGAACGTTCCAATCCAAGTTTTTCCAGGACTGATTTGAGGTGTGATACGAGCAGAACCAAATTTTCTGCCAATTATATATGCTCCTATATCATTTGCCCATACAACAGCAAAAAGCCAGATTACAGCCTGACGCCCTATTTCTGACAAATCCCGTAACTCGATTAAGGAAACACATGCAATTACCACGTATAAATAAGCAAATTCCATCCACAGTATATTTATCACGTTTCTTTTTGATGAAAATATTGCAATTATCCCTCCAAAAATAAAGGAGGCTAATGACAGGTCGTAATATCCAAAAGAAATAAAACACGTTCCACTAATAAATCCTACTAAGATACCGATTATAGATGCTCTGCCCCCTTCTTGATTGTTGGTAATTAGCACTACCTCAGTGACGGAAACCGCTCCCATTACACATATTAAAATATTAAAATAAGGGTAGCCAAACCAAATGGAAGCTACAAATGGCGGCGCTAAAATTAGGGCGGAAAGTGTACGCTTTGCCAACATTTTACAAACCAATAAAATTAAGAAATTACCGCTCCATAACGGCGTTCTCTCCCCTCAAATTCAGCCAATGCGCTTAAGAAGTCACTTTCTGAAAAATCAGGCCATAGTGTATCAATGAAAACCAACTCAGAATATGCGATTTGCCACAACAGGAAATTGCTTAATCTCTTTTCTCCACTGGTCCTAATTAGCAAATCGGGGTCAGGAATATCCGGAGTATATAACTGGCGGGCAAATAATTTTTCAGAAATTTGGTTAGGGTGGATAATTCCATTTTTAACTTTTTCAGCTAGTCGTTTTGCTGCTCCCGTGATTTCATTTCGTCCCCCGTAACTAAGAGCAATTATTAGATCCAATTTTTTGTTTTCTACTGTCTTATTCTCGCTATCTTCAATAAGCGTAACAATATCGGAACTTAAGTCATCCCGATTTCCGATGATCCTTAATCTAATACCATTCTGGTGTAATTCAGTGATCTCGCTCTTCAGATAATGTTGCAATAAACCCATTAAATCGGCTACTTCGTCGTGGGGTCTACTCCAGTTTTCAGAGGAAAAACCATAAAGTGTGAGGTAACGAATACTATATTTAATTGAGCTTTGTATAGCTACGCGTACGGATTTTGCGCCATTTCTGTGCCCTTCTATGCGAGGCAAATTCCGCGCCTCTGCCCAACGACCATTTCCATCCATGATGATCGCAACATGCCTCGGTGTTACAGTAAAGCTCCTTTCAGGTTCAGACTGCACGATATTTGTCACAGCTAAATTTGAAGTATCTCATCATCTTTTCCCTTTAACGTATGATCAATCTGACCAATAAAATCATCGGTCAATTTTTGAATAATTTCCGAATAATCGCGATGCTGATCCTTAGAAATAGTACCATCTTTTTCTGATTTTTTGAGATCATCCATTGTGTGGCGCCTAATATTCCGGATTGCTACTCTAGATTCTTCGGCATAACGGCCTGCTATTTTTGTAAGCTCGACACGCCGTTCTTCACTCAAAGGAGGAATAGGAACGCGAACTAACTGACCTTCAGAAGAAGGATTTAGGCCTAAGTCAGATTCTCTAATAGCTTTTTCGACCGCTACAACTAGTCCTTTATCCCATACCTGAACTGTGAGTAATCTTGGTTCTGGAACACCTATAGTTCCAACCTGGTTCATTGGTAAAGACTGACCGTAGGCCGCAACTGTCAGAGGTTCTAGGAGACTTATTGACGCACGACCAGTGCGAAGGCCACCGAACTCTCTCCGCAGTGCGTCTAACGCTCCATTCATTCGGCGCGATACATCTACATTCATGCTATCAAAATCCATGCCTAGTCCTCCTGACTATTGCCAATAACCGTAAATTTCCCTTTTCCATTGATGACTTCCATAAAAGCACCTTGAGTATGGATGGAAAATACAATTATTGGAATGTTGTTCTCACGCGCAAGCGCAATAGCAGACGCATCCATCACTTTGAGATCTCTAGCTAATACCTCTTTATAGCTGAGGTAATCATAGTGTTTAGCGTCCGAATTGTTTTTTGGGTCAGCATCATAAACACCGTCAACTTGCGTACCTTTCATTAAAGCATCGCAGTTCATTTCAGCGGCTCTTAAGGCGGCAGCGGTGTCAGTTGTGAAAAAAGGATTTCCAGTTCCCCCAGCAAATATAACGACACGTCCTTTTTCCATATGACGAATTGCTCGGCGGCGGATGTAAGGTTCACAAACTGTAGCCATAGGTATGGCAGATAGAACCCGAGTATTTACCCCCGCATCCTCGAGTACAGACTGTACACCCAACGCATTAATAATTGTAGCCAGCATCCCCATGTGATCCGCACTGCTTCGTTCTAGGCCATTTGCAACCCCTGAAACCCCACGGAATATATTACCCCCGCCGATTACAAGGCTTACCTCAGTTCCTAACTCTTTAACATCTTTGATATCTTTCGCTATCTTTTCCATGGTTGATAGATCAAGGCCAAACTCCTGTTCACCCATTAAACCTTCGCCAGATATTTTAAGCAGAACTCTTTTGTATTGCGGGTTTTTTGTCATTAAATTCGCTTCCGTTTGCTAATGGACTCGTACTAAATTCAGCATTCTACATTAAGAATGCCAAACAATGTTCGATGAACATACACGATTGAATATCAATACCGATAATTTTTGGGTAAAAAAAAGAGAAAACATAAGTTTTCTCTTTAGCTGTCCGGAGACTAGAAGGGTTTAAATGCCCGCCGCCGCCGCCACTTCTTCTGCAAAGGCTTCTTCTTTCTTCTCGATACCCTCGCCCAAAGCGAATCTAACAAAACCGCTAATCTTAATTGGAGTGCCAATTCTAACAGACGCTTCGTTAATTACTTTACTAATTTTGGTTTCACCATCTATTACAAACGTTTGTTCAAGGAGGCAGACCTCTTCATAATATTTACGCAATCTACCCTCAACCATTTTGTCAATTATTTCATCAGGTTTTCCTGATTCTCGAGCTTGTTCAGTTAAAACGTTTTTTTCACGTTCTAGCTCTGAAGAATCTATGGTCTCCCGGGAGAGAGCATGAGGATTTGTCGCAGCTATATGCATTGCCAATTTTTTACCAAGGGTTTCTAGCTGCTTTTGGTCACCAAGAGAGTCAAGTGCCAGAAGAACACCAATTTTACCTAGACCAGGTTGAAGAGCATTGTGCATATAGCTACTGACAACTCCATTCTCCGATTCTAAAACGGAGACGCGGCGAAGATGCATATTTTCGCCAATCGTAGCAATCATGTTGGTGATGGTTTCTCCGACTGTATTTTTGCTGTTTATATAAAGTGCAGAGTTAAGGTCGTCGACAGAGCCTTTACCTTCGAGGGATATATTGGTTAAAGCTTTTACAAATACTTGAAAGTCTTCATTTCGGGCGACAAAATCTGTTTCTGTGTTTACCTCAACAAGTGCTCCTTTAGTAGTATTAATTGCTAGCCCGACAAGACCTTCTGATGTGACACGAGCAGATTTTTTGGCTGCAGCAGATAAGCCCTGAGCCCGAAGCCAATCAACGGAAGCCGACATATCGCCACCGTTCTCTTCGAGAGCTTTTTTGCAATCCATCATTCCAGCCCCGGTTTTTTCGCGGAGTGCCTTTACTAATGAAGCCTTAATCTTAATCATATCCTTCCTTTTGTTGTGGGCTGTAATAGAGAACGAGCAAGAAAAAGATTTTATGTTTTTCTCTTAAGCTATATCCAACTTTTCACTATTATTTTGTCCCAATTGTTTTTCGGGATCAGGTTCTTTCTTATTTTCACTATCAATAGACTCTAACTCTGTTTCCTGCTCCGGTTTTTTTTCGGGATCAGGTTCTTTCTTATTTTCACTATCAATAGGCTCTAACTCTGTTTCCTGCTCCGGTTTTTTTTCGGGATCAGGTTCTTTCTTATTTTCACTATCAATAGACTCT
>ERZ651768.2175-NODE-2175-length-13857-cov-3.677068_pt1 | contig 13857 bp, 12 predicted proteins | sample MGYA00514754_ERZ651768 | MGnify/ENA metagenome assembly ERZ651768 | reverse complement strand
AACCTCACGGGAGCCAGCAGCAACTGGCTCCCTCCGCATACCGGAATCGGCCACGACTGGTTCCGGCGCCAGATTCATGTCGCTTTCTGCAATCCTTTTTCTGTTTCTGACGCATCTGGGTATCGGGATTGCGTGGACGCTGATATTGGTCCCGCGGTCTGCCGGGGTGAAATTCTTTCGCTTTAATGCTGGGTTGGTGGTCGCGATACTAGTTGTGGGAATGGCATTTCGTCCAGACCTGGCGGTATTGGGCGGTGTGGCATCCGGCACTGCGTTCATAACGCTGGTGGTGGCAACTGGCGCATTCCTGATCTACTGGGCGACCATTGGGCGCGTCATGGCTGTACTGCGGCGCGGGCTGCTCTGGGTTGGCTTGGCCGCCGGCGCCGTTACGCTCATCGCCCAAGCCGTCGCGGTTAGTTCGTCACTGGCGATGGCTTCTACCGTGCTGGCTATTGCGAGTTTTTTGTCCTCAGCAGCGCTCCTTGGTGGATCGTGTACGGCGATGATTCTCGGGCACTGGTATCTCGTGCTGCCGTCGATGGATGTAACACACCTTCAATCGATGGTGAAATTTCACATCGGCTCCATCATCGTACGGATTATGGTGGTTAGCGTGGCTGTCTGGCTCGCGATTTCTGGCTGGGAACCCGGTTTAGAATCAAACTTCCAGCGGTATGTACTTTCAAGTGCCGGGGTATTTTTCTGGCAGCGAGTACTGTTCGGTTTACTTGGTCCAGCAGTGCTGTCGTACCTCACGTGGGAGACGGCAAAGATTCGCTCGACGCAGTCAGCGACAGGCATTCTGTATGTGGATTTCTTCACCGTGATTGTGGGCGAGATTTTGGCTAAGTATCTGTATCTATTAACCTCGGTTGCGGTTTGAGGATGTGTCGCATGGAAGTTATCGTGAAATGTCCCAGCTGCAATGCGGCTTTACCTGTTAACGCCTCCGAAAAGCCGAACGAAATCGCGTGTGGAAGTTGTCAGAAGCTTATTGCCCTAACGATAACTCCTGCTGTTGCAACGGACACATCGGTTGACACTTGCCCAATGTGTACCGGCAAGGATTTCTATATCCGCAAGGATTTCGATCCAAAGATTGGCCTGGCTTTTGTCATCCTGGGTGCTACGGTTAGTGCGGTTTTCTACTATTTCGGCATGGACCTTACCGCTTACGGGGTACTGGCCGTGGCGGTTCTTGTTGACCTAGCGGTTTATCGTCGGCTCGGCGACGTGACCATCTGTTACCGTTGCCAGGCCGAGTTCCGAGGACACTTCAAGCAAATGGCTGAGAGCTTCGACCTACACACCGCGGACGTATTAGAGGCAGAGTACGCTAAACAGGCGGGCCGTTAGCGGTTCGGCGATCCTTTCTCTCTGTCGATCTAATCTTCGTCGAGCAGTTTAGAAGAACTTCACAACGACCTCTTCGCCTTTTTCCACGATGTCGGTCTGAGCGGGGATCTCAATATAGCCGTCGGCAAGCGACATGCTCGTAATGTCACCGGATGCCTTAAAGGCGGGTACGGCAAAGCCATCGCTAAGCCGAACTGTATAAAACTGGTGACGCCCGGTCGTTGATACGATTCGCGCTGCGATTGGGAGGGTTAATTCTCGTGGTCGATATGGTGGTAGGTGCGCTAACCGGCGAAGAATTGGTATGAGCAGCATGTAGGCGTTTGATAGGCACGACGTCGGGTAGCCTGGCATCCCCAGCACGGGTGTGTCTCCAATCCGCCCGAAGACCGTCGGCTTGCCTGGCTTAACGGCAATGCCGTGAAACAGCACCTCGCCTTGGCGCTGCAATACGTCGAGAATCAAGTCGCGCTCTCCGACCGAACTGCCGCCAGAAAACACCAGTAAATCGTGACCGGTGCACGCTTGGACGGCGGTTGTTAGTGCGTCGACCGTGTCGGCTGGAGTGGGTTGCCCAACGGCCAATCCGCCGTGGTTCCGCACGATGGTCTCTAAGGTAAAACGGTTGATATCGTAGATTTGTCCGGGCCCGAGCGACTGGCCAGGTGAGATGATCTCATCGCCTGTCGACAACAGAGCCAGTGACGGTCTTGCGTATACCTCTAGGTCAGCGACCCCGATGGCCGCGAGTGCACCGATACGTCCGGCGCTCAGGTAGTCGTCACGCTGGACGAGTGTCTGGCCCGGTACGATGTCAGCGCCTCGGCGACCAACGTTCTGGCGTGGGTAGACTGGTGTGAAAATCCGAACCTGGTTACCGTCGCCACGATCGGTCTCTTCGACCATGACCACAGCGTCTGCACCTTGAGGCATGGGAGCACCCGTCGCAATCTGAGAGCACTCACCCCGACCGACACCGCGGTTGGGTATCTGACCAGTGAAAACGGTTTCCACGCACTTCAACACTTTAGGTTGGTAACGAGTTGTACCAAAAGTATCTTCAGCGACGACCGCGAAGCCATCCATCGCCGCGCGATCGAACGGAGGAACGTCCTGGTCCGATACTACATCGCGCGAAGCAACGCGGCCGCCGGCTTCGGAGAGCACGACACGCTCGCTTCGCTCTAAGGGTTTTGTAGCTTCGTTAATGAGTGCAAGTGCCTCATCAAGTCCTATCGTTTCCCGAATGGGACGCATGTTCGTTGTTACCATGGTGGCTGTGAATCACGGACGCACTAACGGGAAGCTTCTCGAACGAGGTGTCCGAGTTCCGGGAGTATGAGTTTCGTTAACGCCAACCGGACCGCATGCTCCGAGCCCGGTAAACCGAAAATGATCTTACCTCCTGCTGTGCCAGCGAAGGCTCTGCTCAACATCGCAGCAGGACCAATCTCTGCAAAACTTAAGGCGCGGAAAAGCTCACCGAAGCCTGTGAGCCGTTTCTCCAGTAGTTCAGTGACCGCTTCGTAGGAGCGATCCCGTGAGGAGATACCGGTGCCTCCCGTCGTAATAATTGCCTGGATTTCATGCTTCGTGAGTTGCGTGGCGATAGTGGCGCGGACCTGTTCAGGTTCGTCCTTGACGATCTGCCGATCGACTATCGTGTGTCCTGCCGCAGTAAGCAGTTCAATGACGGTTCGCCCACCTCCGTCGGTTTCTTCGGTACGAGTGTCCGACACGGTCAGCACGTAGCAGCGCACGTGGGTGGGCGCTTGTGCACGGTGCTCTAAATGATTCATCGAATAGATTATACAAGGCGACGTTGCGAACCGGTGCCTTTCAAACTACCATCGGCGCATATGCTGCCTTGCCTGCGTACGAGGCCATGTGCAATCACATTCGCCATACTTGCGATGGTCGTATCGCCTGGCCTGCCCATCTACGGCCAACAAGATGCGTCAACGCTAGATCCAGAAGCTCGAACGTGGGTCGTGAACACGCTCGGAACCATGAGTGTCGACCAACAGATTGGCCAACTGATTATGCCATCCCTGTTGTCGACCTACACAGGCAGCGACACTGAGACTTTCGATTCGCTGGTTGCACTGACTCGCGAGCAAGAAGTGGGTGGCTTTCTGGTGTTCGGCGGACGCGAGTTGGCACCAGACGTACTACTTAATCCAACATACGGCACCGTTACACTCGGTCAGCCAATGTCAGCGATGTCGCTTATCAATCGGCTGCAAAAGATCGCTCGAGTACCTTTGATCTTCTCAAGTGATTTTGAGGCCGGTGTCGGTTTCAGGATCGGTGGCGGCACGGTATTCCCCCGTGCGATGGCATTTGGGGCAGCGGGCGACGAACAGTTGGCCTATGAGGCTGGCCGGATCACAGCAATTGAGTCTCGGTCCATTGGCATACACGTGAACTTCGCACCGGTGGTAGACGTCAACAACAACCCACGCAACCCTGTGATTAATATCCGGTCCTTTGGCGAGGACCCCGCGCTGGTAGGGCGGCTCGCTAGTGCCTACATTCGTGGTACGCACGACGGCGGGATGCTTGCCACGGTTAAGCACTTTCCAGGCCATGGTGATACCGACATCGATTCCCATGCTGGTCTGCCGATCATTCCACACGGACGAGAGCGCTTGCAGATGCTCGAGTGGCCCCCGTTTCGCGACAGTATCGCAGCGGGGGTGGATGGTGTTATGACTGCGCACATTGTTCTTCCGATGCTCGACCCCGAGGAAGGGGTTCCTTCCACCCTTAGCCGCACAGTTGTTGAGGGCGTTCTACGCGATGAATTCAAGTTCGATGGACTAATTTTTACGGATTCGATGCAGATGGGTGCGATTAGTAGCCATTGGTCGACAGAAGACGCGGCAGTCCGAGCAATTTTGGCAGGGAACGATATTATTCTGCACCCAGCCGACGCCGTGGTCGCGATAAACGGCATTCGCGCGGCGGTGGCGACGGGCGAAGTGTCGCTTGAACGGATCCGAGAGTCGGCGACTCGGGTGCTCGAAATGAAGGCACGCCTGGGACTTCATCGAAGTCGCTTCGTTGATTCAGAGAGACTGCCGGAACGGGTTGGCGGACGTGAACATGGAAGTGTTGCCGACCAGGTGAGCGAACGAGCGATGACTCTGCTTTCCGATTCTCGTGGTGATATACCGTTCCGACTACCGCGAGATGCCACAATTCTCTATCTGTCGGTTCTTGATCGCCCATCTGGTTGGCGGATCGCTGCACCTAGTCGAACTTTCATCACGGAGTTGCGAGACCGCTGGCCGAATGTCACGGCTGTGGAACTCTCTAATCAAACCTCGCGCCAGGCAATCGACCTCCTGCGATCAACCTCTGAGCAATTCGATGCGATCGTCGCATCGGTGTTTGTACGAACGACGCCCCGAGACGGAGGAATGGACCTTGCGCCCTCACTTGTATCACTACTTGAACGGCTGGGGAGTATGACCGAGGTGCGACATCAGCCTTACGCAGTAGTTTTATTCGGTAGTCCCTACACGGCTCTGGCACTTCCTTCGGTCCCTGCTCTTTTACTGACCTACGATTTCTATGATAGGGCAGAGCGTAATGCCGTCCGTGCGCTGGCTGGCGAGTCACGTATCGGCGGGAGGCTGCCGGTAAGCCTACCTGAGATGTTTCCTCGGGGTCATGGCTTAGATCGGCAAATGCGTTTGCGATAGCGACATTAACGGATATACGTGCATGCTATAATTCGGGGTTGCCGTGATCGGTAACAGGCTCGCGGAACCGTAACATGCGACGGGCGCCCTTAGCTCAGCTGGATAGAGCGTCTGGCTACGAACCAGGAGGCCGCAGGTTCGAATCCTGCAGGGCGCGCCAATCTAACCGACCGCCACGCAATGAAACGGCTCGCTTGGTTTACCCCACTGCCCCCCGAACGTTCTGGAATTGCGACCTACAGTTCCGAGATCCTGGGATTGCTCACGGACGTCTATGATGTTGACATCATTGTCGATTCGTTACCGTTGCAAGGTAACGGAGATGATCGACATATCAGCGCGTATGATTTTTCATGGCGGCAGATTAAGCATCCCTACGATTTAATTGTTTACCAGCTTGGTAACGCAAAATGTCATGACTACATCTGGCCGTACATGTTTCGTTACCCAGGCCTTGTAGTTTTACACGACGGCCAATTACACCAGGCTCGGGCCCGCCTATTGCTCCAGCAGAAGCGTTATGAAGACTACCGTGCTGAGTTCGAATACAACCATCCTGATGCTAGAGCCGACATTGCCTATCTTGGAATCGCCGGACTCCTGGGGTCACTACACTACTTCTGGCCCATGTTACGAACCGTTGTGAACTCAGCGAGAATGGTGGCTGTTCATAATACGGTACTCGTTCGAGAGTTACAGGACAGGTTTCCCGAGGCACGTATCGACCGAATCCGAATGGGTGTGCCGAATGCGGCTGATGCCTCAAGAGCAGAGCACATCCGGACCAGACACAACATTTCTCCCGAGACGGTAGTTTTTGCTGCGTTCGGTCGGGTCACGCCTGAGAAGCGAATTGCCCACACGTTCAGAGCACTTGCAGCAATGGTCAGCCGCACACCTCAAGTACACCTTCTCATCGTCGGTGAACCTGTTCCCTACTACGACGCAATTGCGGAGGCCCAGCGTCTGGGTGTTGCTGACCGTGTCACGTTTACAGGTTACGTGGAAGATCGCGATCTGGACGATTACATTGCGTGCGCTGATGTCTGCCTGTGTATGCGCTGGCCATCGTCTGGTGAAACATCCGCGTCGTGGTTACGGTGTTTAGCAGGGGGCCGTGCCACAATTGTTACTGACCTGCACCACACGATCGATGTACCAGCGCTCGTAACGCGAGGCACCTGGACGCCATCACCGTCAGTTGAGGTCGCACCGATCAAGCAAAATGCGTCGGCTCCGACTGGCGAACCATCTGGGTTACCTCTCTGTGTCAGCATCGACATAATGGACGAGGAAAACTCGTTGCAGGTGGCAATGGAGCGGCTGGCACGTGACCGGACGCTACGACGAGAGCTAGGTAACCGAGCAAAAAGATTCTGGGCGGCTCGCCACACCCTGAAGCACATGCAGGCTGATTATTTAAGGGTCATTAGCCTTGCTCTGGACAGCCCCTCAGGGATCACGCCACCGCTCCCTCACTTGCGGCCAGATGGCCTGGAGACTGCCCGTGACATCCTCAAGGATATGGGGATGTCAGTTGATATCCTCGGGAGAGCCTGACCTCCATATTGTGTGGTTGGTGATGAGGTAACGTTTGTAACCTGCTGTTAAACAATGGCTTAGCCTTGACTTCAGTCGAGTGGTCTTAGTAGGCTTGTTCACGTTAAGGTTGTCTGATGTGGTGATTATGCTGAATACGGTCAATACCCCTTTTCTGTCAATTGCCCCGAAGCGTGGGATGGTTTATGAGCGATGATCCACTGTCCGTTACCGGCGAAAAGCGTCTGAAGCTCGAACGGGAAAGAATCGATCGTCAATACAACGATGCGTTGACGGCACTCGATCATGCACTGCAGCAGTTTCCTGAACTTCCAGCGTCACCGGCGGCACCTGACGACTCGCTTATCACAAGACTAAATGAGTTGGCCCGGCTAGTTCCTGAGGGGGGTGTAGATTACGGTGTCGGGTGGCGAGGACGGATTAGGCGTTTCGTATGGCGATTTATAGAACCGGTGTTTCAACGACAGCATGACTTCAACCTTGCCTTGATCGACCACATTAATTGCAATATAGAGCCCACTCGCCAGAGGGCGTATGCCCTCGACAAGGTACTGACGGCGATTCGCGACTCATTTTCTTCCCAAGCTTTCTTTCAACACAAGCTTATGTTGTATGCACAGCAAATCACCCCCTATGTAAACACTAAGCAACCAATCATGCCGCTTAGCGTGCACGAGTTTGGGGCAGGCCTTGCCGCGGGTCTCGATGCGGTTGGTGATGAAATCCAGATACGTGCCGAGGCAAATATCGTGAGGGAGCGACGGTTTGAAGCAAGAGTCGAAGAACTTCGGGCGACCGTTGGTGCACTGCAGCAGAAGTTACTCCTGTTGACAAGGCAACTAGAACAACAGGAGGCGGGCAAGGTTATGACGTCAACCAAGAGTCGAAGCAGCCGCCGACAGGCCACGCTTGATACAGAGGCTTCTCCCAGGTCGAGATTGACTGAAGGCCAACTGAGCACTGCGGACGGTGCATTCAAGTACGTGGGTTTTGAAGATCAATTCCGTGGAGCACCCGAAGAAATTCGGGCACGCATGAATGAATACGCACCTGATTTTACCGGCGCGGTTGATGTGTTGGATGTAGGGTGCGGCCGGGGTGAGTTCCTCGATGTGCTCAAGGCAAACGGTGTGCCGGCGCGAGGCCTCGACATCAACCCGGAAATGGTCAAGGTTTGTCGAATGCGCGGTCTCGACGTGGTAGAAGGTGACGTGGTCAGCTATCTGGAAGGTTTAGATGATGGTTCACTCGGCGGTCTTTTCTCGGCCCAGGTCGTCGAGCACTTACGACCAGAGTATCTAATACGCCTGCTTGAACTGTCATACCAAAAGCTAAGACCAAGGTCTAAAATCGTGCTCGAAACGATTAATCCTGCGTGCTGGGTCGCGTTCTTCGACGGTTATATTCGTGACATCACGCATGCGCAACCGCTACATCCCGATACACTGACTTATCTATTGCATGCAACCGGGTTTCAAGGCGCTACTATCCGATACAGTGCGCCATATCCTGAACATGCCAAGCTGCAAAGAGTAGCGGTATCGGACCAGTCCAAGAAAGCTAAGGATACGGATGAACTAGCTTCCCTCACTGTGGCGTTTAACGATGCCGCTGACAAGATCAATAGCTTCTTGTTTACACACTTGGACTACGCGGTAATTGCTGAACGCCTCTAAGATCCATGGAATCTATAAGGTCGAAACGATTTTCGTCGACGATGCGTGAACCGTTCATGCGTGCTGCGTTGGCCGAGGCAAATCGGGCTGAAGCGGTTGATGAGGTTCCCATTGGTGCGGTCGTAGTTGTTGATGGTGAGATCGTCGGCTCTGGGTTCAATCGGCCGATTACGACGCACGATCCGACAGCTCATGCAGAAATCGTAGCGCTGCGTGCGGCTGGATTGGCGTGTAGCAATTACCGTCTCACGGGTGCCTCGCTCTATGTCACGGTGGAGCCATGTTTGATGTGCGTCGGCGCCTTGGTTCACGCGCGGATCGGCACGTTGGTGTTTGGGGTGGCCGAACCCAAGGCTGGAGCGGTTCAGTCTATGTGTCGGTCACTGGCTCATCCGTCGCTGAACCACAATGTTGTTGTGACCGCTGGTGTGCTAGAGGCCGAATGCTTGGCGGTCCTGCAGGGATTCTTCCAGCGACGTCGTGAGGCAAACGTTTTTACGACGCCTCTCAGCTGATCGGCAACGTTAATTTTGATTGTTTGGCCCAACGGAGAGGTACCGAAGTGGTCGTAACGGGGGCGCCTCGAAAGCGTCTTGTCGGGTAACCGGCACGTGGGTTCGAATCCCACCCTCTCCGCCATTCTTTCTTTTTGGCACTTTTCATGCCTGGGCGCTGGATTATTTGTCGCCAATCAATCGGCTGGGGGTTCCCACCTATCACTGTTCCGCCGAATCGGTTTCTAGAATGCTGGCCTAGGTCGGCTGCGAAGCACGATCGAACGGTTCACTTCTGCAAGGCACCCATAAACCCGGAGCGTAAGGTCTCAATAGTCGTCCGAAAGAGACCTATTGGGTTCATAGGGCTACACGAGACCGCGCTTTAGGTCTTCGATAGAAACTCGATCGCGGCCCACTCCTTGGCACTTACTGGCATGACGGAGAGTCTCGAGATCCGCACTAGAGGAAAAGCTGCGAACTTGCGGTCCGCTTTAATCTCAGCCAGCGTCACCGGGCGGCGCAATTTACGACTCGGAGCGATATCGACTGTATGCCGCTTACCGGAAGCGTCCGACGGATCGAGGTAGGCGTTGCCGATGGCACGCGCGATTCCGACGACCGCTTTCTCGTTTCCCGTATGGTAGTAGAAGACCCGGTCGCCTTTTTTCACTGAGCGGAGGTGCTTTTGAGCCAGTGGATTTTTTACTCCAGTCCAGGAGGTCTGGCCATCTTTGACGAATTCTTCAAAGCTATAACTCGACGGCTCTTCCTTAAACAGCCAATACACGATTACTCCAAGCGGACCGCTAACATTCAGCGTCGTGATGTGATTGGCGGAGAGAGTGGGATTCGAACCCACGGTAGAGTTTCCCCTACACACGCTTTCCAAGCGTGCTCCTTCAACCACTCGGACATCTCTCCAGTCTCCGGGTGAGTCGCGGACGCTGAGTGTATCATGCTGTTCGCAGCCGTCAGGTCGGACTACTTGCCTGGTGATCAGACGCAAGCTACACTGAGGCTCGTTCGGGACAGACGGCGTTGTACTGTGCGTACGTTTGGTTCGTCTTGATTTATGCCCTACCAAGTTATTGCCCGGAAGTGGCGTCCCAAGAAATTTGATGATGTGGTGGGACAGCGCGGTGTCACCCAGACGCTGCGGAATGCAATCGAGAGCGAGCGCATTGCCCAGGCTTTCGTTTTTGCGGGACCTCGGGGCATCGGGAAAACGACAACGGCCAGGATTCTGGCCCGTGCCTTGAATTGTGTAAAGGGTCCGATCCCTGACCCGTGTGGCAAATGCGAACCCTGCCTTGAGATTGCCGAGGGGCGAGATCTCGACGTCCTTGAACTCGACGCCGCGACACACACAAAGGTTGAAGAAATTCGTGATGTCATCGTTAAAAGCCTGGCGATCGCGCCGGCGCGCGATCGCTACAAGGTCTTCTTAATTGACGAGGCTCACCAGCTGTCCAAGCACTCTTTCAACTCGCTCTTGAAATCAATCGAAGAGCCCCCGCCGCACGTTGTGTTCATGATGGCAACGACTGAACTCGAAAAGATTCCTGACACGGTCCTGTCCCGGTCACAGGTATTCGAGTTTAGGACCATTGGGGCCGCCGAAATCGCTGATCAACTCCGTCGGATCACCAAGGCTGAGAAAGTCGACATCGAAGCCAGTGCCTTGGCGCTGTTAGCACGCTCCGCGGAAGGGAGCATGCGCGACGCGCAGACCGCACTCGATCAAGTCCTTGCCTTCGCTGGCGAGCACATCACAGCGGACGATGTCTCGACTGTCCTCGGGCTTGTGGGGCGGGATCTGTTGCTCGACACCATCGAAGCAGTCGCGAATGAGCGTGCAGCCGATCTGTTTAAGCTCTCCGGCCAATTTGTCGAGTCAGGATATGACCTACGGCAGGTGTGTCGAGAGCTGTCGCGCGTGTGTCGCGACCTTCTGGTCTTGGCGATTGACGTGTCCCGTTTCGAAGATTCCGAGATTGCACCCGAGGGTGACCGTGAACGGTTGCGCGCGTTGGTCGAGCACTTCTCTCGGGAAGACCTCATGCGGGCGTTCGACGTGCTCAGCCAGGCTGAGGCGGACCTCCGCCGATCCTCTCAACCTCGATATCACCTCGAGATGGCGCTGCTCCGTTGGCTCCATTTGCGTCACCTGGTACCACTTGCCGAGGTAATTGAGGGACTTAAGGGTGGCACACCGATTAGACGATCTGGTGACTCGGATTCTGCCGGCCGAGATCCGCTTGGCGGAGTGCCAACGCCGGCGATGCGTTCCCGCCCAAGTCCGAAGAGTCAAGTGAAGGCGAGTCCTCGCCGGGCGGTACAAACCAAGGCTGCGCCCTCGCCGGTTAAGGTCAAATCGCCACCGACAGGCCGAGCGACGGGAACCCCGTCGAACGGAGGTGAAGAGGACCTAAAAAGTGCTTGCTTGGCAGTGCTCGAGCGTAACAAAAAGGTCCTTTACGGGACTGTCATAGCTCAGGCGCGACGAATCGTTTTGGACGGTGGTCGGATCATATTCACATTTGGTTCGAACCAGAAGACACTCCAGGACCAACTTAAGGATCAGTCTTCCTGGGTGGAGAAGACGGCATCCGAGCTCGCGGGTAAGAAGATCAGGGTGGTAGTCGAGCAGGAAAACGTTGATGAGCCAGTTTCGGTGTCGCCGTCGGCAGCCAACGAGTCGCGCAAAGCCGAGGTGATGGACAACCCGACTGTGCAAGCGATGCTGGATGTATTTTCTGGTGGTGAGATTCGGGACATTGAGAAAGCCTGACCGTGGTTCTGCCTTGATGTTGTTGAGCTAGGCACATTAGATGGATGCAATGAACATTCGGGAGATGGTGAAACAGGCTCAGCAGATGCAAGAGCGTCTGCAGAAGCAGATGGCGGAGACCCGGGTCGAGGCAAGTGCTGGCGGTGGCATGGTCACGGTTGTGATGAACGGCTCCAAACAGGTTGTATCTGTGAAGATCGATCCCGAAATTGTCTCGAGAAACGACGTCGAGATGCTACAGGACCTTATTGTAGCTGCCATCAACGATGCCCATCGCAAGGCAGACGACAAACTAGCCGGTCAGATGGGCAGCCTCAAGATTCCTGGGTTGACTGGATGACCGAACTTGACTCGCTCGCAAAGTTGGTAGAGCAACTGCAGCGTCTGCCTGGTATCGGTGCCAAGAGTGCGCAACGACTGGCGTTTCACTTCCTTAAGAACCCTCGCAGTCAGATGGAGGAGCTGTGCGAGGCGCTTCACGAGGTTAAGGACCGGATTACCTATTGCTCGGTGTGCAGCAACATTACAGATGTGGATCCGTGCCACTACTGCACGCACCCGAGCCGCGATCAGCGTCTCATTTGTGTTGTTGAAGAGCCCCACAATGTCGCTACAGTCGAAAAGAGTGGTGAGTTTAAAGGTGTTTACCACGTACTGCTGGGCGCATTGTCGCCGCTGCAGGGTATCGGCCCGGACGACCTGAAAATTAAGGAGTTATTAGCCCGGGCGAGTGATAGTGAAGTCAACGAGGTTATTTTGGCCACCAATCCCAATGTAGAGGGGGAAGCCACGGCCATTTACCTCGCAAAACTACTCAAACCGCTCGATGTACGAATCACGCGTATTGCCATGGGAGTGCCGGTGGGCAGCGATCTTGAGTACGCCGATGAAGTCACAATGCACAAAGCGATAGAGGGGCGTCAAGAGGTCTAGGGCAGGGTCTAGTGTGATCTCCCTACAATCGTAACTGTTCGAGATCGCCCAGCTAGAAAATCTTCTTCAGTACTGCCGCGGTCGCCGGTGCTGTCGCCGCCCAAGCTGGACTGCTGAGTTGGTCGCACAGCCGTTGAAGGCCGGCCTGGTCATCGACGTCGAACCACGGCTCAACCAATTCTACAATTGTTTGTGAGCGCTCGGCTGCAGCGATGGTGTCGGACAGAGTCCACGTTGAACTCCATCTAATGTTGGAGAAAAGATCTGGAATGGATGCCGTAGCATCGTCGCGACTCAGACCGACAAGATAGTAACCTCCGTCCTCAGCCGGACCGAGCACCACGCGTCTCGGCCTGTCGAGTCTGCGAAAGGCGTCTTCCAGGATATGGCCTGGCAGCGATGGTACATCGGAGCCGATGATGACAACCCGACGGAAGCCTTCTTCGAAGAGATCCGCAAACAAGGCGCGCTCACGGGTCGCCAAATCGTGGCCTCGTTGCAGTAACAACTCTTCGGGACTCAGTCCCATCAGTTCGAAGTCTTTGGCGCTGCCTTCAGGCGTATACGCCAACCGGAGAGTGATGTCTGATAGGGACCGGCAAACACGCATCTGATCGGCGATGAAGGCGACGTAGAGGTCGACCCGTGCCCGAGTGTTGGGGATCGCTCCAGCTAGACGCGTCTTAATTGCATCTGGGTGGGCGGGTGAACGGGCCATGATTGCGACAACTGAGCCCTCAGCATTCGTTTCCCTTAAGGTAGGCCTTCCTGGCATTTGTGGCAGCTTACAGTTGCAGGTATGCGGATGCCCCCTACATAATCTAGGACGATGTTTCCAGGCTCCTTACACCAACCGCTCGCCACCATTCTACTTGTCGGGGGTCTCCTGACGTGCTTTCTTGGATACCGTCTATTCCGTTTCGTGCTTGCTGGGTTCGGTCTATTTTTCGGCGCGATTGGCGTAGTGTGGATGATTGGTAGCACTGACTTGTGGGTATTGGTGGTAGCGGTGCTCGTGGGGGCGCTAGTTGGCGGATTGATGTTCTTCGCTGTTTATTACATAGGCGTTGCGATTGTCGGTGCTGGGTTGGGCGCAGCCTTTGTCTACCTTTTGTGGATTCAACGTACCGACGATCCCCATGTAGTGTTAGTCATCCTCTTCGCCATCATTGGGGCCTTTGCCGCTCTGTTGCTGCAGCGCTACGTGCTGATCATTGGCACTGCTTTTGGTGGCGCCTGGACGAGCATTGTCGGCGGTCTTGCGTTGACGGGTCAGGAGGACGCTGTGGTCGCGGTGAGCAACCTAGGTGCATGGTTCAGCTATCCGCTTA
>ERZ651768.2174-NODE-2174-length-13861-cov-3.547446_pt1 | contig 13861 bp, 12 predicted proteins | sample MGYA00514754_ERZ651768 | MGnify/ENA metagenome assembly ERZ651768 | reverse complement strand
GATCCATAAATCTTGCCCTTCCCATAAATCCTGTCAAAGATTTTCTGAGCCAAAAAACAACATTTTCATTTCAGAAACTTCTAAATGAAGACCAGATTTCTTTGGAAGCCATGTATTATCGGGGCAATTATTTTCTGTATGGGTTGGGAAATCCCAACAAAGCAATCGCGGAATTTGAAAAAATACTAACTAGGAACCCAAACTTTACCCTCGCTCATTACGATCTGGCCGTTGCCTACCGGGATCTGGGGATGCCCGAAAAAGCCATAGCCCAATATGAAAAAACCCTGGAACTGGCCCCTGATTTCCCGGAAGCCTTGTCAAATCTGGGGGGGTATTATTTTCGCTCGGGAAAGCTGGATCAATCGGTGGACCTGTTTAAAAAAGCCGTTCAGGTTTATCCAAATTTTATCCAAGCCCTTTCCAATTTAGGAGCGGCACTAAACAAACAGGGTCAACCAGGGGAAGCTATTGCACATTTGAAAAAAGCACTATCCCTGGATCCGGAATTTGCCATCGCGAATTTCAATCTGGGTAATTCCCTGTTCGCGCTCAATCGTCTGGATGAAGCCCATAAAAGGTTTGAGCTCTCCCAAAAACAGGGCATCGATTTTCTCTCCATGCATTGGAAACTTTATGAAATTCATAAAAAAAATCAGAGACACCGCGATGCGGAAAAAGAATTGAAAACAATTCTTGAAATTGACCCCTTTAACGAACAAGCGAAAAAAAGACTTTCCGAACTACCCATACTTCATTAATTTCGGGCTAAATATCCTCGATTGTCTTCACCACAACAGAGAAAATAGAAATCATACTTTCAATGGAACATTTGTCCAGTGTGTCTCGAAGCGTATGCCAGTGAGGATAATCGAAATCTATCAGAACAGTGGAGGGAATGCCCATTCGGTGGAAAGGATAATGGTCATCAAAAATAGTGTATTTAGTTTCCTCTTTCAATGACCTGACGCCCTGATCCCTGGCGACACGATAAATTTTATTCAGAAAACTCGAACTGCCCTTTAGAGAATGGGTCTCTTTAAAGATCTGCAAATCCTTGTCGCCTACCATATCAATGACCAGCACCCAGTAAGGCCATTTAGTTCTTTCCTGCTTAGCCAATTCCTGAGCGTAATAGGTCGAACCTAAAAGGTTCAGGCCGGAACCCTTGGCTCCAAAATCCTCTCCATCAAAAAATACCAGGTGAACAGGTCGGGCAACTGGGTGCTGGCTGAGGTATTGGGCAAGCCCAAGCAATATCGCGGTGCCCGAACCGCCATCGTTAGCGCCCAATATAGGTTCTGACCTATTTGCAGGATTCGGGTCCTCATCGGCAAAGGGTCGGGTATCGAAATGAGCCCCAATCAAAATCGGGGCACCGCCCTGGGTTCCTTGAAACCGAAGTTCCAAATTGACCATGGCCTGAGAGGCTCCCTTTCCCTGGGTGGTGCTGACAAAAAATGGGTGTTCCACCACCTGATCGGCGTATTTTTCTCCTACTTTCCGGATCAAATCGAGGGTCTCACGATAGCCTTCACTGCCTGGATTTCTAGGGCCAAAAGCACAGAGAGTTTCCAGATAATTCCAGATAATTCTGGAATATTTTTTGGAATCCAAAATATTCCCAAAACCGGGCTGGATCCAGAAAATCACAAAAACCATACTCCCAACCGCCGTAAAATATCGAACCTTTCTTAATTTTGCCATAGAGACTTCATTAGTCTGTTAGGGTTTTAACTGTCCCACTCCGGTCCTGCCGTTTTCCTGCCAATCAAAATAATCTTTCAATATGAGGGCGTGGTCAAACGCCAGTTTCTTAGGAAGGGTGTTTTTTGTAAAAAGTCCCGCTTTGCGGGCATCTGAACCTGCCTGCGGATTTCCGGTGGCCCGGGCGATAAAAACGGTGGAGATGGTATGTTGCCGGGAATCACGGCCAGGGTCTGAGTAGGCATGAAATTGCCCCAACAGATCCACAATCAAGCCCGTTTCTTCCAAGGCTTCCCGGCAGGCCGCGGATTCCAGGGGCTCTCCATAGTCAACAAACCCTCCAGGCAATGCCCACCCGTGCGGGGGATTCTTCCGCACTATCAAAATAATGCCCCCATCCTGCTCATTGATGATGTCCACTGTGGGAACAGGATTTTTAAAGCTCATAGATCAGACTACCGTCCTTATTTTGACCAAAAATTTATGTTAACTTGCGTCAAAACCAGCTAAAATTAAATATAAATGTAAATCTATATAGCCGAGTATTAATTTAGATGACAACTTGACACTTGTCATAAAACCCGGTATTTTAAAGGAGTTACGGGATTAAAAATTCTCATTTTTTGCTAATTCCCGGCTAAAGTATTTTCAACTAGTACCGATAAATTATTCATAGAGGGCTAGGTTTCAGCTTGGAGGTTGGAAAAAGGTCTCAGCTCCCTAGTGGTTATAGGTTACCCTGTTGATTCACAAATATTTAAAGGCTGGTATCATGGAAATTCCAGGCAACGATTTTCGAATTAAAAGTAAAACGATTCAAGATCGAATCAAGGTCGGGGACAAAAAGTCTGTCGCCCAAAGTCAAAGCGATGCTTCCGCAACCAGTGATACCGAGCAAATCGCGATTTCTTCCAAGGCTAAAGATATGCAAAAAGCCACGGAAGCCGGCAATGCAGCTCCGGATATTCGCACTGAAAAAGTGGAACGTATCAAAAACGAAATCGCAAAGGGTGATTACCACGTTTCCAGTGAAGACTTGGCAGAAAAAGTTCTCGAAAACATTATTACCGAGTCGAAGTTTCTAGGCTAATTCTTCCCCAAGGCTCCATCCCTTACGGAATTCTCTGGTAAGAACGTGCTCCTAATTAACCATTCCTACCCAAGGTCTCTACAAAACCTACTCATAAACCCATTGAAAAGATGGAAAGTTAATACAGAATAAATTATTTGTGTTGCGCGGAAGCGATAGGGATAGGCAAGGTTTTCAAAAACTGTTCGAGCTGGCCAATCAGGGTGTTGACCTCCATGCCGTGCATCAAGGCCCCGTTTTCCAAGGTGTCAAATTTTACGGCAAAGCAACTGCCGCAGGCCATTTGCTTTTCTTTGAAAAACCTCATTGCTTCGGGGTAAGCATTGAGAATCTCGTTGATCGTGGTATTTTTATTGAAAATCATAATGATTATTCAAATCCCCTTGCCCCATTCAGGCGGTTATGGTAGCATCTCACCATCTTTAAGACAATCTATTTCGGAGAGTTTGATGTCCCTAAAATGTGAAGTTTGTGATAAAAAACCCCAGTTTGGCAATAATGTTAGCCATGCGAATAATAAAACCCGTCGACGCTGGAAACCAAATATTAAAAAGTTGCGGGTGGTGATGAAGGGTTCAGTAAAAACCATGAAAATCTGTACCCGTTGCATTAAGTCAGGAAAAATAACAAAAGCCATCAAGTAATGCTCAGTTACTGTTCTCCCTGTTGCACCAGCTTTTCGCCCAAGGCCTCTAGCCTGTCTTTGATAGGCGCATTTTTATTAAAATCCTTGATTCTCTCAAGATAAATCACACCATCAACCTGACGTATCTTTTCAAGAATTTGATTCAGGTGTTCCGCATCGTGAATCTCTATGGACAGGTCGAAATAAGCCCTCTTGTGTGACCCCTGCTGGACATTGGCTCGGGTAATATTGATCCCGCATTCCGCGAAAGCTTGGCTGATGGTGGCAAGAATTCCAGGCCTGTCGGCCGCAACAATGGCGATATGAGCCTGGTAAATCGTTTTTATGCCAGTATCCCATTCAACGCCCACCAGCCTTTCTGAATCATTGATAACATTACCTACGCTCGGGCAGTCAATATGGTGCACCGTGACCCCCCTGCCTCTCGTGATATAACCAATGATAGGTTCTCCGGGAAGCGGATGACAACATTTGCCAATGCGGATCAAAATATTTTCATTAAAACATTGAACCTTGATTGCATTACGGGAAGATTCCGGCTGCTGGCCTTCCTTAAGCTTGATCAACGTTTTGTCACGAGGCTCTTTCCCCTTTAGCTTTTCTTTGGGGATTAGTTTTTCGATAACATGATACGTGGACAACTTTCCGATTCCAATTCCCGTCAGCAGGCTATCGGTGGAATTAAAGCCACAGGCTTGGGCGGCTTCTTCGAAGACCTCGCCTGCCATTTCTACTGCCGGATCCAGACCATATTCAAGAATTTCTTGTTCCAGAAGTTCTTTTCCCAAGCTCAAACTTCTTGCACGCTCTTCGGTATTTATATAGTTGGATATCCGACTACGTGCTTTAGGGGTTTTAACAAAGGCCAGCCAATCGCGGCTGGGAGATACATCCTTGGATGTGATGATTTCCACCTGGTCTCCATCTCGCAATTTATAACGCAGAGGGACCATCTTTCCATTCACCTTTGCAGACTGGCAGCGGTATCCCACGTCCGTATGAACCTGGAACGCAAAGTCAACCGGGGTGGCATTGTGTGGCAAAGCGATCACGTCTCCTCCCGGGGTAAATACATAAACCGCATCCGGAAACAAGTTCACCTTAAAGGCGTGGAGAAATTCTTTTGGGTTTTTTAAGTCCTTCTGATTCTCAAGAAGGTGCCGGACCCATAACAACTGCTGGTTCATCGATTTTTCATTATCTCCATCTTTTTCCTTATAGCGCCAGTGGGCCGCGATCCCTCCTTCACATACCTTATGCATTTCCCTGGAGCGAATCTGCACCTCCACCCTTTCTCCCCTCGGACCGATGACCGTGGTATGAAGAGACTGGTACATATTGGGCTTAGGCATGGCAATGTAGTCCTTAAACTTCCCCGGAATGGGTTTCCAAAGGGAATGCACCAGGCCTAAAACCGAATAACAGTCGCGTAAGGATTCGGTCAAAACCCTTACGCCCACCAAGTCATATACATCTTCAAAACTAATATTCTGATCCATCATCTTTCTGTAGATGCTGAAAAATTGTTTGGGCCGCCCCGCAACTTTTCCAGGTATTTCTGACTCTTCCAGCTCCTTCACCAACCGGGAAGTGACTTTTTCCACATACTGGTCCCGGTACTCCTTGCCCTTTGCCACTTTTTCCTCAATCGTCCGATACTCTTCCGGATAAAGATAACGAAACGAACCGTTCTCCAACTCGGTTTTCATCCATCCAATACCCAGACGATTGGCAATGGGGGCGTATATTTCCAGAGTCTCCCTTGCAATCCTTCTTTGCCTTTCTTCTGAAAGAGACTCCAGAGTCTGCATATTATGAGCCCGGTCAGCAAGCTTGATCAAAACCACCCGGATATCCCGTGCCATGGCAAAGATCATCTTCCGGTAGTTTTCCGCCTGGCTCTCTTCATGACTGGAAAAATGAATCTGGCTGATCTTTGTCACCCCATCCACTAGCTGGAAAATTTCTTCGCCAAACAATTCCTTGATTTCTTCTGGGGTTGAAAGGGTGTCTTCTATGGTGTCGTGCAACAGGCCCGCGGCTACGGTGGTCGCGTCCAGTTTTAGCTTTACCAGGTTATTGGCAACTTCAAGTGGATGCGAAATATAGGCCTCACCGGATCTTCGGCTCTGCCCCCGGTGGGCCTTGGCAGAATATATATAGGCATTCAGAATGATGTCGACATCGGCATCAGGCATATATTCCAAAAGCGCGTCTGTCAGATTCTGAACTTTCATAGCAGGAAAGAAGCCTCCATTATTTTTCCACCTAACCAGCAGACAGAGAAAAGGTCGATGGAAAATGATAAGTGTTATAGTTTAGGATACTCTACAAAATTTTTCTGTCAACGCTCAATCGTGGCGGAACTCCTTGCCCCAGCCATCCTTGCACGTTAATATTGGGTCCATGAAACATACTCCCGCACCTTCCCTGGATGACCCTATACAATTTATAAAAGGAGTCGGTCCAAGAAAAGCGATTCTTCTTGAAAAACTGTGTCTCACGAGTATTGAAGACTGCTTATATTTCCTGCCTTTCCGGTTTGAAGACCGAACCCAGTTCAAAAAAATTTCCCAGGCTGTTCCCGGCGAATACGTAACCTTAACAGGAGAAGTCTTGAACGCCGGAACGATGTTTATGGGGCGTCGGAAAAGAGTATTTGAAGTCATCATTCAGGATGAGACCGGAGTCATCCGAGCAAAATGGTTCCGGTTTAACCAAACCTTTTTCATGGAAAAGTTTAAAACGGGGCAAAAAATCATTCTTTCAGGAAAACCCACACTTAATAAACGATCTGGATTGGAGGTCATCCACCCGGATACCGAGCAAGCATCAGGAGAAAATGTCAACTCGTTGGAAATTGGCAAGATTGTCCCCGTATACCACGTAACAGATGGCCTGCATCTCAAATCCATGCGAACTATTATTAAAAACGTTCTCGACAAATATCTGCATCTGATTGAAGAGTTTCTACCCGATGGCCTGATCCGCCGTCATGGCTTTCTTTCCCGGGCGGATGCCCTTTCCCAAACCCATTTCCCACCACAAGGGTCCTCACTGAATGAGCTGGATGCCTTTAAGACCCCAGCACAAAGACGGCTCATCTTTGAAGAACTGTTCCTGATCCAGCTGGGCCTGGCATTCAGAAAAAAACATGCGGGAGAAGAGAACACAGGTACCCCATTTAAAACCCGGGGAGAACTCATCAAACGGTTTGTAAGGTTTTTAACCTTCACGTTAACGGGAGCACAAAAAAAGGTTCTCGGTGAAATTATGGAAGATTTGGAAAAAAAGAAATCCATGAACCGGCTGATTCAGGGAGATGTCGGAAGCGGCAAAACTGTTGTGGCCCTCACCGCCATGTTGACTGCGGTGGATAACGAAACGCAATCTGCGTTAATGGTTCCAACAGAAATCCTCGCAGAACAACATTATTTAAATATCCTGCCCTATTGTGAAAAATTAGGCATCGAACTCAGCCTAGTAACCAGCGCGCTCAAGGGAAAAGAACGGCAAAGCCATTATGAAAATATCCGGAGCGGCAAAACGCAGATCGTTGTCGGAACCCACTCCCTGATTCAAAAAGATATCCAATTTAAAAAACTCGGACTGGCAGTGGTTGACGAGCAACACCGGTTCGGGGTCCTGCAAAGGGATGCTATTGGAAAAAAAGGAGACCATCCCCATCTTCTCATTATGACCGCCACACCCATCCCAAGGTCCCTTGCGCTCACCCTCTATGGGGATATGGATGTGTCGCTTTTAGATGAATCTCCTCCTGGACGACAAAAAATTGCCACTGAACTTTTTCTTGAGAATCGGCGGGAAAAGGCCTATAGCATATTGGAAAAACAACTGCAACAAGGCAGACAAGCTTTTGTGGTCTGCCCGTTAATTGAAGAGTCGGAGGCAATAGACCTTAAAGCCGCTGTTACCGTTTTCGATTATATTCAGGACCAGTTTCCAGAATATACCGCCTGCATGATTCATGGAAAACTTAAAAAAGAGGATCGGCAAAACATTATGTCCCGGTTCCTCAAAAATGAAATTCAGGTTCTGGTTTCCACGACGGTCATTGAGGTGGGCATTGATGTTCCCAATGCTACCGTCATGATCATTGAACATGCCGAGCGATTCGGCCTGGCCCAACTCCACCAGTTACGGGGTCGTGTGGGCCGGGGAACTCATCCCTCCCTTTGCCTGCTAATGGCCTACCATCCAGTATCCGAAGAAGGACAGGCCCGAATGAAAGCCATGCAAAATTCCGGTGATGGATTCGTCATCGCTGAAGAGGATTTAAAAATACGCGGGCCCGGGGATTTCATGGGCACCCGGCAGTCGGGAATGCCCCTTTTAAAAATCGCCAATCTGCTCCGCGATATCCGGGTTCTGGAGACAGCCCGAAAAGAAGCGTTTCACCTCATCGACCAAGACCCCGACCTTACCGCCCCGGAGCACCAGCCTTTAAATAAAGCCCTGCACCGGTTCCTCGGTGGCTACATGAAGTTGACGGAAATCATTTAATGCGACCTCAAAATATTTTCAGTTTTTCTGACACCTATCACCTCAAATGGTTTGCATCCTCCACAGCACCTTTAAAACAACTCATAAACCGTCAGTTAGCTTGAACCTGACCGGCAAAAACCGGTCGAAATGATCCCGGCGTTCTGTTTTTACCTTATAGTCAATGCTCTAAAATCGTTCGATGTCTGCATAATACGTCATTTATTGCTTCCCTTAGCTTTACAAGGATTGTAAGATATTGTAAATGGGGAGAATAAATAGCAATGATTGATGCCAAGGCACTGCCTGAGTTCAAGAAACATATTGAAACTTTGGCAAACCAGTTGTCTCTTTTTGAGAACAAGGTCAAAGACGCTTCCGAAATTGAGCCCAAAGATAAAGGCCCGGAGGAAGAGAGGGAGCGAATTTTGTCCATTATTGTCTCCTACCAGAAAAAACTCCCGGATTTAGAAAAGCAAGCCAGCGGCCCACTTTTTAAAAATGGCTCCGACCCCATTGATGTGTCAAAAGCTCTCAAAAGCTTGAAAGAGCTCGACAAAACTTTCATAAATTTAAAACAGGATGTGGAACAAATTTCTGAAGATCTGGATAAGGTTAAAAGGAATATCGCTGTTCTTTCTTCCAACGACGCGTCAATGAAAAAAAATGTCAACAAATTTCCTTTTTTGAAAGTGGTCACCGAGCACCTTTCACAAGTGCTCTATGACCTCTCCATGCAGATGTATATTTTATTTGAAGGGCTCGATGGCCGAAGCATCGCCAATATGACCAATATCCTCTCCACCTACAACGAATTCCGCGACTGCGCCAGCCTTTGGGCGGCGTTTTCCCATTATAACTCTAAAACCAGCTTGAAGAATTTAAGTGTCAACGAGAAAATCATGATCGAATTGACCAAGGAACCCCGCTGCAAGGCCCGATTGAAAGAACTATTCAAATAAAGACGATTAAGCCTATCCTCTAGAAACGACTTTGAGCTATGCCACTTCAATTATGGACGGAATAAAATACGGGGCCTCAGTATGCCGACTCTTTATTTCAGTCTGAGCGATCCCAAATCAAAAACTGTAGCCCAAAACATCATTCAGGAATTTCGGCAATCTCTGGAAGCCAAGTGCCTGGGTCCGGAATATCCTGAGGGCTTTTCCCGGCAAACCCACCGCGATAACCTTTCCCTCTGCGACGCATTAATCATTGTGATTTCAAGGGCTGAATCCAGCGCAGAACTCACAGCCCTTCCTGTTGATGATTTCATTCTGGGCGAACGCCTGCGTTTTGAAATCGTCTCCGCCATGAATCTGGATCTAATAATAGTCCCATTACTACTTGATGGCGCGGTGCTTCCGGAAAGGAAAAACCTGCAAGGGGCGTTAAAACGCCTTTGTGATTGCAAATCCTACAAATTGAGAAGCGCATTCCTGCAAGAAGACCTGGAGGAGGCCCTGGAAGATATTGAGGAGGAACTAAATTTCAAAAAGGAAGTGGAAGAGAAAATGTCCCTGTCTGTCGAAGAAAGTTTCCAACGGCTTGCGGGCTACGACGCAAAACCCGGTAAACCGTCTAGCCTAGAATCGTCCAGCGCGCTTGATTTGCGTAGGTTGGTGGAATCTGAAACAATTTTTCTCAAAAAAGCACGTGGCGTTGGCGACAAACAAGCGGAAAAAAATGCCCTCTCCGCCCTCGGTATGGCATACACCCGACTGGGGCAGACTCAAAAAGCCATCGATTTTTTTCTCCAGGAACTCGATATTGCCAAAGAGTCGGGCGATAGCAAAGAGCAAGGCAGTTTGTTAGCTAATCTCGGTGACGCGTACGCCATCTTAGGCAAACTCGATCAGGCCCGGAAACATTTTGAGGAACAGAAAGCTCTCGCCACGGCAAAAGGCCACAGCGCGTTCATTGGCAGTTCCTATAACGGACTCGGGTTCGTCTATGTCAAACAAAACAAAATCGAAAAGGCCATAGACTGCTATTTAAAAGCTCTGGCGAGCTACCGCCAGCAGAAAGATCATGATAAGGAACTGGAACTGCTGATCGGTATCGGTCTAAATTACCAGAAACTGGGGAAATGTGAAACGGCAACGGCATTTTTTGTCCAGGCTCTGGCCACCGCAAAATATGTCGAGAACCGGAAAGAGGAAGCCCATATTCTGATCGACCTTGCCGAAGCTTACCACCAGCTTGAGGATACCGAACGCCTCAAACCCATCCTGAAGCAAGCCGAAGAAACATTGAATGCACGCAATACTGCCTGGACCCCGCGCCTCAAAAATAGGCTGAATATTTTAAAAGGGTCGTTCAACCCGCATTAGTGGCAAAACCCTGAGAGCATGCTGGCCGGAGGTGCGTTGACAGATTCGAATACCGGGACCAGATTGTCTTGCAGGCCAATGTTATTAAAAAGACGGTTACTCCACAACCAGGGTCTGCAGTTTGGGGAAGGCGGTGGATTCTTTGAGTTGTTTTTTGCCTTCATCGGTCAGGCCACTGCCAAATATCTCGAGCCACTCCAGGCCAGCCAGGGTATTGCTTTCGGCCAGAGCCTTGGCGCCTTCATCGCCAATATTATTCTGGGCCAGATCCAAGTTTTTCAAATTAACCAGAATGGTGGAACTGGCAATAGCTTTGGCCCCTTCGGCTCCCACTTTGTTTTTCCATAAGTTGATGAAGTTCAGGTAGGAAAAATTTGCGGATCCGGCAATGGCTTTGGCTCCGGCATCGCTGATCTCGTTTCTTTCCAGATGCAGTTCCTTCAAGTTTGTGATTATCGAAGAGCTTGCCAACGCCTGAACTCCCTTGTCGGTAATCTCGTTTCTTTCAAGGTTCAACACTTCCAGGTCGATCAGTTCTGGACATTTAGCCAAGTATTCCAGACCTTCATCGCCAATATATTTTAACCGCAAATCCAGAACGGTTCCGTTCCGGCCCAACAACTTTTTTACCAGCACTTCTACTGGATCATCATTAAATGGCTTGTTCATTCCATTATCCTTTTTTCTTTTTGGATTTTAGTTTAGCGTCTTTCTGTTTTTCCATGATATCCATTCGATCACGCAGGGATTTATTTTCTAGCAGCAAGTCATCGAGGTCGGACCGTATCACCTTCATTTCCTTGGGCTTTTTAGCCGAGTCAAACAAGCGGACAATCGTTTCTTCGGCCCTCCGTTTCAAACGACCATCGATTTCGCCCTCTGCCAACTTCCTTAGAGTGGGAATCACCGAAAGGTCTTCCAACTCGCCCATGGCACAAATGGCCGCCAGTTTACCGCGAAATGTTGCGGAAGGAGTCCCCCGCGTTTCTCTCGCAAACCGCTTGAGGGCGTTGATGGCTTCAGGCTTGAGGTGTTCAAACCTTCCGGCCAGTTTTGCCAGCCCCTGAATAGCGGAAAACCGACTGCTACGGGGCGCGCCATAATCGGCACCCTGAAGCAAGGTTGCCCACGCTTCCTCTTCCTCCAGGCTGGCCAAAGCCCTAAATATCGCCGATCGCCCTATATCGTTATGCGAAGCCCTATCCAGAAAACCTTCCAGAAAGGGGCGGCAGTTTTTTGCCTTAATTCGGCCCAGGGAGGACAGCGCCTCAGCTTCCACCCTGTAAGAGGGATCACTTCCGGCAATTTTCTTCAGGATACGAGTTACTTTTTCATCACCTATAAACTCTCCCAGTGCCTGAACGATACCCCGGCGAATTTTCGCTTCACGGCTTTTAACCGCTTTGAGTAATCCATCGCGAGCGGACTCCCCACCTATTTTCCCCAGGGCTTTGGCGATACGATTTGCCACACCCCACTGGGTTTCTTTTTTGAGGCGCTGACTGAGCACTTTGATATCGGCCTGTGATACCTTGGCGACGAGGCTTTGAGCCGCCTCGATCCGCCCTATAGGGTCCTTGTCCCGCTTCAACTGTTCATGCAGAAGGGAGCGGGAGACTTCCAACTTCACTTTTTTGGCCGGGCACTCGTAGTCCGGATCCAGCCTGAAAAACAGCGGTTTGGATCTGAGATGGAAACAGAACTTCTCCTCTTTATTTTTGATTTCCAACGGAAACTTTTCACTGCCCCGGTAGTAATAGAACTCGATCTTCAAAGGCAGTTTGAACAACAATTCCTCATCTTTTTTTTCAGCCTTCTGCGTTTGTTTAATTGTTACCTCCGCCATGTTTGAAACCGAAACCCATTGGTAGCCCACCTCCAACATGGGGTAACCTCCGCGATAAATCCATTGATCCATCCATTCATCAAAATTCTTTCCGCTGACCTCTTCCAGGCACCGGACCAAATCCACGGTTTCGACCAGTCCATACTCATGACGTTTCAGAAACCGGGCCAGAGCTCTGCGAAACAGGGGCTCCTCTACAATGGTTTTCAAATAATGCAGTCGCACCGCTCCTCCCGGATAAATATGGGCATCGAACAAATCGATGGGTTCTTTATAGATATGGGTCACGATGGGACGGCGGTAACGGGTATCTTCACTGAAATAGGTTTCCGCGTCTTCCAGCAACTGATAGCGGAATTCGTCCTCGCCTTTCGACTCGCGGGTGTATAGAGCATCAAAATATGTGGCAAACGATTCATGCAACCAGGCATGCGACCAACTCCTCGCGGTGACAACATCCCCAAACCACATATGGGCGGCTTCATGGGCGACCAATCCATTAGAGTCCAGATCCAATCTGGCCCGATCGTCATGTAGAGTCAGATCTGTCTGGGTGGTAACGGTGAAATTTTCCATGCCCCCAAATATGAATTCGGGAACCGCGATCTGGCTATAGTGTTTATAGGGATAAGGGTAACCGGTGTAATCGGAAAAAAAACGGATGATTTTTCCGGTATCCTTAAAGGCATTCCTTCCTTCCAGATCCCGGCCCTTTTGAACGTACCATTTAATATCGACTCCCCCAACGCGGCTCTCATGCACGGAAAAATCTCCAGCGACAATGGAGAGAAGGTAAGTCGAATAGGGAATCTCCAGTTTATAATGGTAAAAGGATTCCTTAGCACTTTCACTCTTTTTAATAAGACGACCGTTAGACAACCCAAACATTCCCTTGGGCAGGTGCAATTTAACCTCGGTGGTCTGTTTGAAGTTTGGCTGGTCAAAACAGGGAAAATAATATTTGGAGTCCTCATCCTGTCCCTGGGTCCAAACCGTTTTGAACCGGTCCCGATAAGCTTCATCTGGTTTTGTGAAATAAATTCCTGCCATTGGCCGGGAGACAGAATGAAACAGTTTCACCTGCACGGTCCCGCCATATTTGAGGGCCTTGTCCAGTGAAATGATTACCCGGTCGCCGGTATTTTCAAATTCTAACGAACGGCGGCCCAACACAACCTTCTCTATTTCCAGATTTGCTGCGTCAAACACAATGTCCCGAATATCATGACCATTGACCTTCAGATCATAGGTCGTGTTTCCCCAAACCCGCTCTTCTTCCCAGTCAAAATACAGCTCCAACAAAAGGTGCTTAGGAAGCAAAGGGGTGTCTGGAGCAAAATGTGCGTTCGCCCCCTTTTGAGCAAAAGCCTTGCGATCCAGAATGCCCCAGTGCTGGGACTCACCGTTTTGAAAATGGCATTTACAATATCGAACCGAACTCATGCAGCGGGCTTCACAAAAATTTTAATATTGTTGCGCGTGAATGACCATTTTATAGGGCTCGCCCTCAATGTCAACCACTAGGCGTGGGGCCAACTAGCAATAGCTTTATTTGGCGAGAAAAGGTTTATCTCGGCTGAACACGCCATTGCAATTTGCCAAAAGATTGGCAAATACGAAGGGTAATTATAGCCGATTTTTCTTGAGTGCCACCGGTACAGAAAATGGGTGAGGCTCAGAAGGGGGGGGGGGACAGGAATTATTTTTGTGCGACAATATGAAAAAATAGCTTTTTC
>ERZ651768.2173-NODE-2173-length-13865-cov-5.901871_pt1 | contig 13865 bp, 11 predicted proteins | sample MGYA00514754_ERZ651768 | MGnify/ENA metagenome assembly ERZ651768 | reverse complement strand
TCAAAAATTTTCTCGTCTGATAGTTCTTTTTTGTCAATTTTAATAATACCTGTTTGATTAAAATTATGTGATGCTGAACCTTTGGTTCCAAGGCTTCCTCCGTGCTTTTGAAAAATAGTTCTGATATTTGATGCTGTTCTATTTTTATTGTCTGTTAAAGTTTCAACGATTACTGCTATTTTATCTGGTCCAAAACCTTCATATCTTAAATTTTCAAAATTTTCATTTGCACTAGTTGAAGATTTATCAATAGCTTTTTCGATATTATCTTTTGGCATATTTGAAGATCTAGCCGCTTGAATTGCTGACCTTAATCTTGAATTCATATCTGGGTCTTTGTCACCCAGTTTGGCCGCAACGGTAATTTCACGAGAAAGTTTAGAAAAAAGATTTGATCTTAATTTATCAGCCTTGCCTTTTTTGTGTTTTATTCCTGCCCAATGAGAATGTCCTGCCATACAAAACCTAATGTGAATTTTTTAAATCACCCCCATATATGAATTGATTTATGCTTTTTGCGAGTCCCGTTTCTACATCACATTCGATTATTGATCCACACAAAGTTGCTTCACCAGTTGCTGGATAATGTTTTTGTGATTTTTTTTTTAAAAACTTATTTATAGAATTATCCTTATTCATTCCTATGACTGAATTATAATCCCCACACATTCCAGCATCCGTTTGATATGCAGTACCATTTTTTAAAATAATAGTATCAGAAGTTGGAACATGTGTATGTGTTCCTACTATAAAAGTTGCTTTACCATCAAAAAAATATCCCATGGCCATTTTTTCGCTTGTAATTTCTCCATGAAAATCAACAACTAAAAAGTCATAATCTTTTTTTAATTTGTGGTTTAAAATAAATTTTTGTGCAGCTTCAAAAGCATCATCGCATTTTTTCATAAAAATATTTCCCATTAAATTTAGTACTCCAACTTTTAATCCATTTTTCGAATTATATATTCCAAAACCTTTTCCTGGTGAAGGCTCTATCATATTCTTTGGTCTTAAAAGTCTGTTTTCTCTATCAATATGTTCTATAATTTCTTTGTGGTCCCAAACATGATTGCCTGATGTTATTACATCAACTCCGTAATTAAATAAATTATTGCTTATTTCTTCAGTAATACCCACACCTTCTTTGGCTGCATTTTCACCATTAACAACTACAAAATCCAATTTTCTTTTTTGGACGTTCCTATTTACAGATGAAAAAAGAAGAAAAATATAATATGGTTCATAAATATTAATATGTTGCACGATGAATTAACTTCACTTCTTTCCGACCGATACTCAGTTTCTGAATCATCAAGAATTAATCATGCAAGAGGAGAAGACATTTTTGATCCTGTTTTGCCCTTGGCAGTTGCTTTCCCTAAAACAAATTTGGAAATATCTGAAATAATTAAAATTTGTAGTAATCACTCTGTTCCAATAGTTCCTTTTGGAACAGGAACTTCATTAGAGGGTCACGTACTTGGTAACGAAAATGGAATTACTATATCTTTAGAAAATATGAATAGTATTTTAGAAGTTAATGCTGATGATTTTGATTGCCGAGTGGAAGCATATGTAACTAGAAAGCAATTAAATGAAGAACTAAAAGACAAGGGTTTATTTTTTCCTATAGACCCAGGAGCTGATGCTTCTATTGGAGGCATGGCTGCTACATCGGCATCTGGAACAATGGCTGTAAGATATGGCACAATGCGAACAGTTGTAATGGGTCTAACTGTTGTGTTGCCAAATGGCGATATAATCAAAACAGGAACAAGAACGAAGAAAACTTCCGCTGGATATAATTTAACTAATTTATTAATTGGTTCAGAAGGAACTTTAGGAATCATAACAGAGGTGCATTTGCGTTTATCACCAATTCCTGAAAACATTTTAAGTGCAGTGTGTCAATTTCCAAGCTTAGAGTCAGCTGTATTAACAGCTCAAGAAATTATTCAATACGGAATCCCAATTGCAAGAATTGAAATGCTCAACAAAGATCAAATGGAAATAAGTATTAATTATTCAAAATTAGATAATTTAGAAGCAAAACCAACTCTTTTCTATGAGTTTCATGGAAGTCAGTCTTCAAATCAAGAAGATGTATCTGTTGTAGAAGAATTATCAAAAAATAATAATGGTAGTGAATTTAAATGGGCAGATAGCATGGAAGAGAGAAATAAACTATGGAAAGCAAGACATGATGTTTATTATTCTGTTAAATCACAACGTCCTAATATAAAAGTTTATACAACAGATGTATGTGTTCCAATTTCAAATTTAGTTGAATGTATTAAATTTGCTGAGACAGAAATAAAAAAATATGGTCTTCAAGCTCCAATGGTTGGGCATGTGGGTGATGGCAATTTTCATTCAACAATAATTTATGATCCAAATAAAAAAGAAGATCATAAAATGATTAGAGATTTTAGTAATAAATTAGTTGATAAAGCACTTGAATTACAAGGTACTGTAACAGGAGAGCATGGCATAGGAATTAATAAAAAAGAATACTTAAAAAAACAACATCCTGATAATTTGTCTTTAATGAAAATATTGAAAAAAGGTATTGATCCAAATAATATTATGAATCCTGGAAAAATCTTTGATTTGAAATAATCTATTTTTTTAATATGAATTTTCAGGAATCTTACTTGGTAAGGAAATTACATAAATTGCAACTGAGACAAGTATTAAAATTAATCCTATCGTTAATATTAAACTTTGTAACGAATAATAAAATAAAATTACTGCCAATGACATTAATACAACCATTAATATTTTAGCTCTTCGAGGCACCACTTTATGTTCCTGCCAGTTATTAAGAATAGGGCCAAATCTTTTATGATTTAAAAGCCAATGACGAAGTTTTTCAGAACTTTTTGTAAAAGCCCACAAAGCGATAATTAAGAAAATTGTAGTAGGAATGCCTGGAACGAAAACTCCAACAAAACCCAATCCAACGCAAAGCCATCCTAGAGATATGAGTATTGTTCTTTTCATCAAATTTATTTTATTAAAGGAATTCTTATAAGAAAAAAGGTAAAGTTTGAATAACTATAATGTCACAGGTTCTCTTTTCCTGCTTGCTCCAAAACCATGCATAAGAACAGCAAATGTGACAAAAAATCCTCCGATAATCACAGTCATACTTGGAACTTCATTAATGCCAAAAACAGGAAGCCAAACCCACACAACACCTCCTACAACTTCCATTAATGTTAATAAGGCAAGTTCAGCAGCGGGCAGATATTTTGCACCAAAGCTAAACAAAATTAATCCACTTGCAACTATACATCCATGCAATAAACTTAAATAAATATTAATTACAGGCATTATAGTTAATGATTCCAATGAAGTGCCTAGCATTAAAAAAGAAAAAATGGCACAAAAAACCCCTGCTAATACCACTGTAGTAAATTTAGGAGTCTCTGGTCGCCATCTAATGGTAACAGTATAGACAGCAAAACCAGTTGCTGAGAAAAAACCAATTAATGCTCCTAAGATGCTTCCACTTAAAGAATCATTATAAATCATAATCAACACACCTACAAAAGCTATGATCATAGAAATCAAAGTCATTGTTCTCAATTTTTCCCTTAGTGCAAAATAAGCAATGATTGCAGCAATAAAGGGTATAGCTGCTAGCATAAAAAGGGTAACAGCTGCGGAGGTCAGTGTGATTGAAAATATGAATCCAGTCATAGCAGTTGCTAAAGCACAACCACCGATTAAACCAGGCAAACCTATTCTTAAAAAATTTTTATAAAATCCAAATCCCTCTCTATATATAAGAAAACAAATTAAAATTGTGGCAACTGATAACCCTCGATAAAATAAATATTGAAATACATAATGATGAGCTTGGTCCATATTTCGCACAACAACAGGACCAAAACTCCACAATAATCCTGCAAAAAAAACCAGGAAAAATCCGGTAAGATAATTGGAATGTTTAATTTGGTTTATCAAATTGATATCACATTAATTAAAAATTAAATTTATCAATGTTTGTTAAATATAATTTATAAAAAAAACAAACAATAAATGAAATAGATTAGATTAAAATATATATCACAGAACTATCAACTCTCTAGGTAGAACTGTTAGGCTTTCATATCCATTTTCTGTAACAACAACATTGTCCTCAATTCTAATTCCAACATTGCCTTTATCATATAAACCAGGCTCGATAGTAATCACCATACCTTTTTCAAGATTTTGATGATTTCCTCTTACTACAGAAGGATCTTCATGTACTTCCATTCCAAGACCATGGCCAGTTCTATGACTAATAAACTTTCTATACGGAGAGTTTTCTAAATATTTAGTTACTCTATCATCTACTTCATGTAAACTCGTTCCAATTTTTACTAAATTTCGACCTATTTCATTAGCCTCTTTCACAACTGCATAAATTTTTCTGAAGCTGTCACTTGCCTCTTTGAAGAAATATGTTCTTGTAAAATCAGAAATATAGCCATTATATATACATCCGAAATCAAATAATAAGGCATCCCCGATTTTTAATTTTCTATTCCCTGCGTGACCGTGTGGTAATGATGAATTACCCCCAATTAACACCAAAGGGTGAACAGCTATACCATGCGCTCCTCTATTGTACTGTTCAACAATTAACATTTGAGCAAGTTCTGACTCAGTGATTCCTTCTTTCACATTTTTTAATACCTCTTCTAGAGCATCTTCAGAAATTTTTATTGCTGTTTTTAAATTTTGAATTTCACTTTGATCTTTACACAGTCTTATAGAAGCAATCTCATTATGTGCATTCACTATTTCAGCATTAGGAAAACCATGTTTCATAGCATTAAATTCAAATACCCTCATTCTTTGTCCTTCAACACCAATCTTTTCAACTTTACCCATTATTTTGCCTGCCTTTATGAAAGCATCTAAATAACCTTCACTATCTTTCCAGGCTACTATTTCAGAATCAAAATTTAATGCTTTGAAACTGTCTACTTCTAGACTTGGTAAAATTGCTAATGGTCTTTGATTCTTTGAAAAAATCAAAACTGTAGGTCTTTCCATGAGAAAAAAATCTCCTCCCGTAAGATACGCCATGTTTGGCCCTGCAATAACAGCAATTGCATCAAGATTTCCTTTTTGCATTGCCTTCATAATTTTATCAATTCTACTTTTCATTTATAAACTTTTATTTTTTCATTATAATTTGATGTTTTAAAAAAAAAGGTATTAAAAAACTACTAATAGTATCTAATTTTTCAATATCAATATGATTATATTTATATTCTTTATCAAGAACATTAATTGTACCAATTGGTTTATTATTAAATTTTACTAAAAAATTAATAATTGAGCCACACCCTAGTGAAAAAATTATTTCATAATCAAAAAACAATTTTTTTATTTCTTTTTTATTTTTACCTAAAAAATGTTTTTTATTTTTAATGACTTTTTGACTCCACATATTTTTTGGAATTTTTTTTCTACCTAACAATGGATAAACTTTTGGATTATTTGTATATATTCTTTCAACGTATTTTATTGAATGATCAATAACTGTAAAAGTAATTAACTTATGTCCGATTGATTTTTTAATTAATTGATCAATTTTTTTAAAAAAAATTTTATTACTATCTTTACTAACGCTTTTACTTAAATTCTTGTAATCTATAATTTTTTTTTTCATCTCCTAAGTATTGCGAAGTTTGAATGTTCCTTCTTTATTGATTTGTAAATCTTCATCAATTACCACACCATAATGATCTCTTGCTTTTTCAATTGAAACATATTTATTAATAACATCATTTAAAACATTTTCTGGATTACGCTCAAAAGGCTTTTCAAAGCCTCCACCTCCACCTGTATAGGTTGTAAGAACTGTGCCTTTTTTAACTTGTAACCCGTTTGCTTTTAGTAAATTTTTTTCTTTTTCATCGTGACTTTTAATATTTACATTAGGTCCTATGCCATCTTTACCTCCAAATAATCCCCAAGCAGGGGTCACAGATCTTTCAAACCATAGCGATACAAAGCCATCTGCATTAATTGTATATTCTCTGTATAGCCCACAACCTCCTCTAAATTTACCTGTCCCTCCTGAATCTTTTCTAAATCCGTAATTAAAAATTGAAACAGGGTATTTGTTTTCAAAAACCTCAATCGGCAAATCTTTAAAACCTCCATTAACATTATTTATCAAAGCATCAGCACCATCAGAGTCAGGAAAGCCTCCCCAACCACCACAAGTTGGTTCAACTGACAAAAAAGGAAAATTATTTCTTGGATCAACTCCCCCAATAAAGATTACCATTGAATCTCCATAATGAGCTGCAGCAGATAAATCTTTAATAGCAGGTGATAGAGCTTTTACAAATGCATCTATTAATAATCCTAAACTTGAAAAATACCATTGGCAAGCAGCAGGTTCTTCAGCTTTAAAAATTGAACCTTGAGGTGCTGTAACTTCTAATGTTTTGAAAGTTCCGCCATCAACAGGTCTTTTGGGATTAATTAATAATTTAAATGCAACTCTACATGCAGAAATTGTTTGAGCAAAACCACAATTTACGGGACCCTGAGTTTGTTTAGCAGAACCATCTAAATCAATTGTAATTTTTTCATCTTCAACAGTTACTTTCATTTTTATTTTAACTGGATCGCTTCCAAGTCCGTCATCATCTAAAAAACCTTCTGAATCATAAGAACCATTCTTGATTTTTTTAACAGCTATCTTCTCTAACTCTTCTGATTGTTTAAAAATTTCATTTCTTGCAGACCTTACTAAATCTAAACCAAATCTATCTAAAATACCTTTAAATCTTTTTTCACCTGTTTTACCAGCAGCAATCTGTGCATTCATATCGCCAATTAAAGAGTAACCAAATCTTCCGTTCATTCTTAGAAATTCTATAATTTCTTTTTTTGGTTCATTATTTTCGTATAATCTTGTGACAGGCCATCTAAAACCCTCTTGATAAATATTTGAAGAATCCATCGAACCACCAGGGTCTTTAGCACCAACATCTAACCAATGAGCTCTACTTGCTGAAAATCCAGCAAGTTGTTTATTCCAAAAGATTGGTGCAAATATTGTAATGTCATTTAAATGTGTACCTGTAAAAAAAGAATCGTTAACAAAAAAAATATCTCCTTCTTTAAAGTAATCCCAGCCATAAATTCTTGCTGTTTCTTGCACGCATACTTGTAAATTTCCCAAAAATAATGGCAAACCAGAAGATTGACCTAAAACTTCACCTTTTTCATCTAATAAAGCTACTACACAATCTTTTCCTTCATATATTACAGGAGTGTATGCACTTCTAATTAAAACAGCATTCATATCTTGAGCAATTGATATAAATGCATTTCTAATAATTTCTGTACTAATTGGATCTATTTTTTTCATTTTAATTTTTATTTATTATTAAATTTCCATAATCATCTTTTATCAGAGAATAATTTGGAGGAATTACAGTAGTTGCTGTTTCTTCTTCAATAACAATAGGTCCTATAAATTTTTCATTAGTTTCTATTATTTGCCGATCTAATATATCTGTTTCATAATTTTTTTTGTTGAAAATTATTTTTCTACTTGATTTTTCTTTTATATTTTTCTTATCTATAGATTTCATTGATTCAGATTTTAAAATCTTTCCAACAGCAATAAGTCTTAAATTAATAAATTCACAAGGTCCTTCGGGTGTTGAATGTCCATACTGTTGTTCATATGTAAAATGAAAATTTTTATTTATTTCTTCTAAATTAATTGGAAGTTTTATTGGGACATTTACATAATATTCTTGTCCTATATATCTCATATCAGCAGTTAACATAAATGACATATCACTATTATTTACATTTTCTTTTATTAATAGATCAACTGCTTCAGTTTCGAGTTTATTATAAGTTTCAATAATTTTTTCTTCGCTTAAACCTTGAAAAGGTTGAAAAAAATTAACAGTAAGATCTCTTCTAATGTCTGTCTGCAACATACCCCATGCAGAAAAAGTTCCGGGATCATTAGGAACGATAACTTCTTTAATTTCTAATTCTTCTGCCAACCAAACAGCATGCATTGATCCAGCACCTCCAAAAGCAACTAAAGAAAATTCTCTAGGATCTATGCCTTCCTTTACTGTTATTGTTCTAATAGCATCTGCCATTTTCGCATTTATTATTGAAAGAATACCCTCGGCTAATTCTGTTTTTGAAATTTTTAGTTTATCTGATAAATTTTTTATTACTTTATCAGATGCATTTATGTTCAAATTCATCCATCCGCCGAGTTTTGAATTACTTCCAAGTCTTCCTAAAAATAGATTTGCATCAGTAACTGTTGGTTCATTGCCGCCCTTACCATAACACGCAGGACCTGGTTCAGCTCCAGCACTTCTTGGACCAACTTTTAAAGCTCCGCTCTCTAACCAAGCTACAGATCCTCCGCCAGCTCCAATTGTATGTATATCTACAAGAGGAATTAACAAAGGTATATGTTGCTGTTCAGTCTCATTTGTAACAGATGGTTTGCCATTGATTATTAAGCTCATATCAAAAGAAGTTCCGCCCATGTCTACACAAATTAAATTTGGTCTTTTAATTTTTTTGGATAAAGCTTCTCCGCCAATAGTTCCTCCAACTGGTCCTGACAAAAGAGTTTTAACAGGTTGTCCTATTGCTGTTTCAGCTCGAATTACACCACCATTTGATTGCATAATATATAAAGGTTTATTGTATTTGCCTTCAGAAAGTTGATTACCTAATGATTTAAGATATTTATTAGTAATAGGGCCTATATAACTATTCATTACAGCGGTAGAAGCTCTTTCATATTCTCTCCACTCTCGAGCAATTTCATGTGATAGAGATATAACAACATCATTTTCTATATTCTTTTTTAGTATTTCTTTTGCTCTAATTTCATGTTCTGGATTTATATATGAATGCAAAAAACAAATTGCTATAGCTTTAATTTTTTCATTATTTATTTTATTAGCAATATTATTTAAATCTTCCTCATCTAATTTTTTTAATATTTTACCATCCCATTGAATTCTTTCTTTAACTTCAACTACGTCTCTTCTAGGAACAAGTGTTTTGGGTTTTGTATATTGAACATTATATAATTCTTTTCTATCACCTCTAGCAATTGTGAAAGTATCACTAATACCAGAAGTCATAACTAATAATACTCTAGAACCTTTTCTTTCTAAAAAAGCATTAAGTCCTACAGTTGTTCCATGAACTATAAAGTCTATATCTTTAAGTTTAAGATTATCATTAAGACCATGAAATACTGCATTGGCAGGATTATCAGGGGTAGACAAAACTTTAATTGTATTAATTTTTTTTTCGCTTGTATTTTCTACTACTATATCAGTAAAGGTTCCGCCAATATCTACTGATACTCTATACATTTTTGTTCATACTAATATTTTCTTCTTAATTGACATTAAAAAAATGTACTGATACCAATTTGGTATTAAATATTCAATTAATTTTAAAGGAGGAATAATGAAATTAATTTTAAAATTTGCATTGTTGCCTGTATTTTTTTTCTTTTATGCACATTCAGTTGTTGCTAAAGATTTTAATATTGCATTTTTCGCATCTTCTAGTGAGAATGGTTATAACCAAGCAACTTGGGAAGGTGTAAAAAAAGCTGCTAGTGAAGCTGGTAATGTAAATGCAGAAATTTACAATGGTGAATTTAATGCAACACTTCAATATGCGCAAATTGAAGATGTAATTGCATCCAAAAAATTTGATGGCTTTGTAGTTGTTCCTAATGATACAGTAGGTATTGCTGGTGTAATAGAGCAAGCTATCGCTGCTGATATAAAAGTAGCGACAAGTTTATTTCCTATTGGCCCAGATTTAACAACTTTAGAACCTCAGGTTAAAGGAATTACGGCAACTGCTGCAGGTTCGCCTGTGTATGGTGCAACTCTTCAAGCAAACGAAGTAGTAAAATATTGTAAAGATAAAGATCCTTGTAATACTATTATTATGATTGGACAAAAAATATATCCGTTTGATAAGTTGAGATATGATACTTTTTTGGATATTCTTGGAAAAGAATCAAACATAAAAGTTGTAGCTACTGTTGAAGGTAACTATAGTCCAGATGTTTCTCTTACAGGAATGACAGATGCTCTTCAATCAGCTAAAGATGTTCATGTTGTATTATCGAATGCAGATCAACATCTATTAGGAGCAGAAATTGCTCTAGCTGATGAAGGATACAATGTTGCTGATCTTTATTTAATGGGTGGTGGAGCTGCTGAAATTGCAATTGAAGCTATTCAAGCTGGTCAATGGGATGCGACCTTTATTGGCGTACCTTTCTCTGAAGGATATTTAGCTGCTAAAGCTGTAATCGCAGCACTTAATGGAGAAAATGTTGATCCCGTTATTGATATTACCAAACCTGAAGTTGTTGGAATTGATCCAATAATTACAAAGGAAGTATTAGATGCTAATCCTAACTGGAAACCTGAATGGGGCGGTTAATAATTAGTTATCTATTACCAAACAATAATTAATGACAATAATTCAAGAGCCTGAATTCAATAATATTGAATCAGGCTCTTCGATAAATATTAGAGTACAAAATTTAACAAAGTCATTTTCTGGAACTATTGCCTTAGATAATATTAATTTAGAATTTAATTCTGGAGAAATACATGGCTTAGTTGGACAAAATGGAGCCGGCAAGTCAACTCTTGGTAAAATTATTGGTGGACATTACAAGTCTACAAGTGGAGACATTTATATTAATAATAAAAAAATAACTAAATGGTCTTCTAAAATGGCTTTAGATAATGGGATAGCAATGATACATCAAGAGTTAGCTCTTGTTCCTGGTTTGACTGTTTTTGAAAATATTTTTTTAGGTATAGAAGAAAATAGTTTTGGAATTTTAAGAAAAAAGAATTTAAATTTGTATAAAAAAATCGATCAAAAAATAGGTTTTAACATAAATCCTAATCAGAAAGTTGTTAATCTGAGAATAGCTGACCAACAAAAAGTAGAAATTATGAGAGCATTCGCTAGAAATGCTAGAGTTATCATCATGGATGAGCCTACTTCGTCTTTAACTAATGACGAAGTGCAAAAACTTCATGAGCTAATGATAACATTGAACAAATCAGGGTGTTTGATTATCTATGTTTCTCATTTCTTAGATGCAATAATTGAAGTCTGTAGTAAAATTACAATTCTTAGAGATGGTAAATTAATAAGAACTAACTCAATTCTTAAAGAGAATAAATCAACTGTTGTTGAGGCGATGCTTGGCACATCAGCTGAAATTGCCTTTCCTATGAAAAAAAATTTTGAGTCAAAAAATGTAAAGAAAATATTAGAATTAAAAAATATTAGATCTAAAACAGGTATAAAAAATGTATCTCTTGATATTCATAAAGGAGAAGTTGTAGGTCTACTTGGTTTGGTAGGAAGTGGAAGAACAGAAATTTTAAGATCTATATTTGGTATTGATTCTATTCAAGAAGGTGAAATTAACTATTTAAATAATTCTATTAAATTAAAAGGTCCAAACGATGCTATCAAAAAAGGTATTGTGATGATACCAGAAGATAGAAGAAAGCAAGGTTTAGTATTTACCCAAAATTCTAAATCTAATATTACAATAACAAACTTATTGAAAATTAGTAATTACGGAATACTAAAATTTAATAAAGAAATAATATTAGTAAAAAAATTGATAGAACAGCTTGATATAAAGCCAACTAACACTGATGGTAATATATCTTATTATTCTGGAGGAAATCAGCAAAAAGTATTATTCGCTAAATGGATGTTTAATTCACCAAAATTGATATTACTTGATGAGCCGACTAGAGGAATAGATGTAGGTGCTAAGAGAAAAATATATGAACTTATTAATGATTTATCTTCTAACGGGGTATCTATATTGCTTGTATCATCAGAATTGGAAGAGGTGATGGGTTTATCAGATAGAGCATATCTAATTAAAAATGGGAAAACTTTTAAAGAAATTATTCCTTCAAAATACTCAATGGATGATGTTCTTTTTTCATTATTTGAGGCTAAGAAAATTAATACGGTAAATTAGTATAAATATGTTTAATTTTGTTAATTTTTTAAGAACTTACGCAGTCTTAATTTTAATTGTGTTATTAATGATAATACTAACCCTTTCCAGTGAAGCATTTTTAACTCCAAGAAATTTGCTGAATATATTAAATCAAAATACCCCTCTAGCGATTATAGCTAGTGCATTAACATTGGTAATCATTGTAGGGGGATTTGATCTCTCTACCGCCGCAATTTTTGCTGTTGCAAGTGTTACAGCTGCATGGATAGCAATAAATTACAATCCTTATATTGGTTTATTAGTTGCTCCATTAATTGGTATGGTGCTTGGTTATCTAAATGGAATCATAATTACTTCCCTTAAAGTACATTCTTTTTTATCAACTATTGCAACAAGTTTAGTTTTTAGAGGAATGGCAATATTAATTACAGGTGGATTTTTAATACCTGTCCGTATGAAAGAGTTTACATGGCTTGGAAGAGAAAAAATATTTGATATTCATGTTGCGGTATATATTTTATTAGTCTTTGCTATTATTTCTACTTTTATTTTAAATAGAACTACAATAGGTAGATACATATTTGCAATTGGTGGAAATGAAGATGCATCAATTCTATCTGGAATAAAAGTAAATTTAGTTAAAATTTTTGCATTTAGTTTCTGTGGTTTTGCATCAGGTATTGCTGCTGCTGTCCAAGTTTCAAGGATATCACTAGGGACTTCTCAAGCAGGTCTAGGAATGGAATTACAGGCTATTGCAGCTGTTATATTGGGTGGTACAAGTATTTATGGTGGATCAGGTGCTGTTTGGCGATCAATCGCTGGAGTAATGTTACTTGCCTTAATTAATAATGGTTTTAATATTTTGAATGCTGATCCTTTTTACAAAGATTTAACAACAGGACTTGTGATTATTGCTGCTGTTGCTCTTACTGCCGGAAGAAAATAATAATTATTTTTTTATTAGCTCACTAATAAATAACTCACCGTAACCTTTTTCTTTCGCTTCTTGATAAAAATATTTTGTAACTGAAGATAATTTCTCAGCTTGGGGCATATCTTGAAAAAATTCATTGATATAAGTTAAATCTTTTAAGGCGTTATTAACGCTAAACATGTATCCCTTATAATCATTATTGATAGCTTTTTCGGCCATACGATTTAAGGCCCCTGAATTTCCAGAGCCAAGTTTTGCTACATCATAAAGTTTCTTTAAGTCAATTCCTAATTTATCAGCAGCTTTAAGTGTTTCGATAACAAAAGTTGCTGTTCCGAGTGAAAGAAAATTATTAACCAATTTTGCTTTTGCACCCATACCAACAGGACCAAAGTAAAAAACATCCTTACAAAAATTCATTAAAATTTCTTTTGCAAATTCAAAATCCTTCTCTTCACAACCAACTATTGCCCCTAAAACTCCCTCTTCAGCCTGAACAGGTCCTCCCATTACAGGCGATTCAACATACATAATATCTAAAGAATTTAATTTTTGAAAAATTTTAATTGAACCGTCAGCTTTATGCGTTGTTATGTCAATTATCATAGTTTTTTTTTGTAAATGAGGAGCGATCTCACTAATTATATCTACAGCTACTGGAGTATTGGTAACGCACATTATAATAACGTTAGACAAACTTGCTAATTCCTCTAAATCAGTTGCTTCTTTTGCACCTTTTTGAACTAAATCATCAATAGGTTTTCTATTTTTATGAGCAAAAACTGTGAGATCATAATTATTGACCAAATTAAGTGCCATCCCGTAACCCATGTAACCAGCACCAATAAAACCAATTTCTATTTT
>ERZ651768.2172-NODE-2172-length-13872-cov-4.058499_pt1 | contig 13872 bp, 13 predicted proteins | sample MGYA00514754_ERZ651768 | MGnify/ENA metagenome assembly ERZ651768 | reverse complement strand
ATTCATAGTTATCCAGCCTGATTTTAGCACTGCATTTATGGTAGGGACTATTGGTTTAGTGATTATTTTTGTTGCTGGAGCAAAAATGTTACATATTTTCATTTCCATTTTAACTGGAATATTAATTAGTATTCCAATTATCTACTTAAAACCATATAGATGGGCAAGAATTGTTTCATTTTTTGACAAAAGTGATATTCAGACAAATGGTTATCAAGCACACCAGGCATTGCTAAGCTTAGGAAACGGTGGCTTATTTGGTGTAGGACTTGGAAATAGCACAGAAAAGAATCACCTCCTTCCTACACCTCATACAGACTTTATTTTTTCAATTATTGGAGAAGAACTTGGACTTTTAAGAGGAACCTTACCTCTATTAATAATATTTTTTTTGATTTTTTATCGAGGATTAAAAATTTCACAAAAATGTACAGACCCATTTGGCATCTTTCTAGCTATAGGTATATCTACCAACATAGTTCTATATGCCTTTGTAAATGCTGCAGTTGCTACTGGGCTGTTTCCTGTTACTGGTTTACCGATGCCAATGATTAGTTATGGTGGTTCTGGTATGGTTATAAATATGATTATGATTGGAATTTTATTAAATATTAGTCAGGCAAAGCGCAGTATTAACAGTGGTCAAAATTGGAGTAATCTTAATTTTGGATAGATATAAAATAATAATAGCTGGTGGTGGAACAGGTGGGCACTTATTTCCTGCAATTGCAATTGGCGAAGAGATAAAAGAACGTATCCCTGAAGCAAAAATACATTTTGTTGGGTCAGATTTTGGCCTAGAAGCAAAAGTTTTTCCAGTAAAAGATCTATTACATACTCTTTTACCAATAAGAGGATTACAAAGAGGAATTAGTTTTGATAGTTTTACAAAGAATCTCATTCTTCCCTTCAGAATAATAGTCTCATTAATAAAACTCAAAACACTATTTAAAGACTTTGCTCCAGAATTAGTGATTGGTACCGGAGGATACGCAAGCGCTCTACCCCTATTTATGGCTACAATCAAAAAAAATTCTATACCTATTGTCCTTCAAGAACAGAATTCTTTCCCTGGCATAACGACTAGATGGTTTGCTAACAAAGCAATTATGATTTGTGCTGCTTTTAAATTTTATAACGGGAGTTTGAATCATAAAGTTGTTTTAACAGGAAACCCTATAAGAAATAATATTATTTCTGGGAAAAAATCATTAGCCTGTAATGAGTACAAATTAGATATGCATAAAAAAACAGTGTTTGTATTTGGTGGCAGCCAAGGTTCGGCATTTTTAAATAAGTCAATCGCGCAAATCATAAAAAATTTTGATGATAGAACTATTCAGATTCTGTGGCAAACCGGTGATAATGAATACCATGAGTATAAGAGATATATGGATGATTCAATTAGGGTAGTACCTTTTATAAATGACATGGCGAGTGCTTATGCTATATCTAATTTGATAGTCTGTAGAAGTGGTGCCCTAACCTTGTCAGAGGTTACAATATGTGGTAAGCCTAGCATATTAATACCATTTGCGGCGGCAGCTGGAAATCACCAATTAAAAAATGCTAAAACATTATATGAGGCTGGCGCATCATTCCTTATTGAAGAAAAAGATCTAGATTCGAATAGTTTATTTAAAAATATCAATCATCTAATAAATAATAAAACAACATTGGATGAAATGTCATCAGCTTCAAAAAAATTAGGTAACCCAAACGCTACAAAGAAAATAGTCGATTGTTTAATGGAGTTAATGTCTGATGTTTAAAAAAGTTAATATTATACACTTTATCGGAATTGGCGGTATTGGAATGAGCGGAATTGCTGAACTTCTCATGAACCTTGGATTTAATATTACAGGATCTGATATAAATCGGTCAGAAAACGTAAAAAGATTAGAGGCAATTGGAATCAAAATCTCAATAGGTCATGATCCAAATAATATTAGTAATGCAGATGCTGTTGTTTATTCTAGTGCAGTTCCATCTGATAATATTGAGATAGTGGCAGCATTAAAAAAATCTATACCTGTAATTAGACGCGCTGAAATGCTCGCAGAATTAATTAGTCTGAAGAAAACTAGTATTGCTGTTGGTGGCACACATGGAAAAACAACTACATCATCCATGATAGGTATTATACTCGAAAAAGCTGGATATGACCCTACCTTGGTAGTAGGTGGGCTGGTGAGCAATCTTAATACAAATGTGAAACTAGGATCAGGGGAAATGATAGTAGTTGAAGCAGATGAGTTTGACAGGAGTTTCTTAGCTTTAAACCCAACTATTGCTCTGGTTACAAATTTAGAAATGGAGCATACAGACTGCTATGATAGTCTCTCTGATCTTGAAAATGCATTTTTACATTTTTGTCAGTCAGTACCATTTTATGGACAGGTGATTCTTTGTGCAGATTCTCCATCTTTGATGAACATAATGTCAAGAATAAAAAAACCAGTAATAACATATGGATTATCGGATCACGCTGATTTTTGTGCAAAAAATATTAATTATAACCAAAATAAAACAGAATACACGCTTTTTCATAAACAAAATAATCTAGGGAAAATAAATATTAATATGCCGGGTAAACATAACGCATTGAATTCTTTAGCTGCAATAGCACTTGGGCTAGAAATAGAAATACCTTTAGAACAAGTAAAAAATGGTATAAATAGTTACAAGGGTGTAAGAAGAAGATTTGAATTAAAGAATAATAACCACGATGTGTTAGTTGTTGATGATTATGCACATCATCCTACTGAGGTAAAAGCAACAATTAATGCTGCAAAAAATGGTTGGAATAAAAAAATAATTTCAGTTTTCCAGCCACATCTTTTTAGTAGAACAAAAGATTTTTTTAAAGAGTTTGCAAATTCATTATTCGATTCAGATATTATAATTATTACAGATATTTATGCCGCAAGAGAAAAACCTGTAAAAGGTGTGAGTGCAAAATTAATAATTAATGAGTTAAAACTCCTTGGGCATAACAACACTAATTATCTTTCTGATCTAGAACAATTAAATCACTTCTTAGATACTATAGTTAAACCCGGTGACATGTTGATAACAATGGGGGCAGGAAATATCTGGCGATATAGTGACAAATACAATGAACACTTAAAAAGTAAATATAGTGCATAAGTATTAATGATTATTTCAAAAATAAAGAAAATTGCAAAAGGAATTGTTCTGGAAAATGAACCAATGTCTAGACACACATCTTATGGTATAGGAGGTGAAGTCTCCGCATATATCACACCATTCGATCGTGATGATTTAATAAGGATTATAAAATTAATTAATAAAAATAATTCCAAACTTTATATTATCGGCTCTGGATCTAACTTACTTGTTAATGATAAAAATATTAGTGCGGTTTTCATAACGCCAGCCAAAGCTCTAAAATCATTAAACATTGAAAAAAATATAATTATTGCCGATTCTGGGGTCATGCTTGGAAAAATCGTAAAAGAATCAATTAAACATAAATTAACAGGCTTAGAAAGTCTTGTAGGTGTACCAGGAACACTTGGTGGTGCACTAATGATGAATGCAGGAGCGTTCGGCTATGAAATATCTAATTATTTAGTATCCGTAGAAGTTATTGCTAATAATGGTAACCAAAAAACACTGTATCCAAATGATATAGATTTTAACTATAGATATTCATCTTTTAAACCATCTGAATTTATATTATCTGCAAAGTTCAGATTAAATTTCTCTAATGAAGAAACAATAAAGAATAAAAAACTATTTGCGAGTAAAGGTAGAAAAAGTAACCAGCCGCTAAAATATAGGTCTGCTGGAAGCGTATTTAAAAATCCAAATAACAAGCTTGCGGCTGGTCTTCTGATAGATCAAGCAGGCTTAAAAGGTACGCGCTGTGGAGACGCTGAAATATCCGAGCATCATGCAAACTTTTTTATCAATCATGGTAATGCAAAAGCAGCGGATATAACTAATCTTATTAGATTGAGTAGAAAAACAATTCATGAAAAATTTGGGATAATGCTAGAGCTAGAAATAAAAACAATAGGATTTTCCAAGTCAGAACTTTATCCATATGCCATCTAAAAAGAAAAATAATTACCAATTAAAATTTGCAATCGTTCGAGTGTTTAATACATATGCGATATTTTTAGTAATCTGGTTATCATTCTTCTGGGCAGAACAAAAATATACTTTTAATAAACCAATAATAATCATTAAGGGGGCACTAGTATTAAGTGATAGTTATTACAAAGAATATCTATTAAATAATATGGATATAGAACATGGTCATTTAGAATTAAACAATATTCTAGATGAATTATATAAACATCCATACATTGAGGCTGCTAGATCAAGTTATAGGTACCCTGACAAAATTTTTATTGAGATCAGTGAACGAGTTCCGTTTGCTATAGTAAATAATAGTCCAATGATTATGTTAGACAAAAACTGTTTTGTTTTACCGAATATTGACAATATAAATAATTATAATATTCCCATATTATCTAAATATAATACTGCACCTGAACTTTACCCTGTCGGTAAACAAGCATTATCTGTTAAGATAAAAGATACTATTTCTTGGCTGAAAGCACTTAACCATAGATATCCTGATTTATACCATAATTTATCAGAGATTACACTTGCGAATGAAGATGAGATTATATTGGTCCTTGCCGAACACCCAACAAAAATAATGCTAGGAAACAAAAATACACTATATAAGATAGAGGTCTTAAAAAGATTTGAAGAAGCATTAGACAGAAAAAAGAATATTACTGACTTTACATATCTTGATATGAGATACAACAACCAAGTGATAGTGAAAGAAAATTAATGCAAAAAATAAAAAATGGATCTGATAATAATTTGGTTACTGGCATTGATATTGGTTCTGAAAATATTTATTGTGCTATCGGTTCACTGATTTCTGAAACCTCAAGAATAAAATTATTAGGAATTGGAAAATCATCAGTAAAAGAAAGTTTTAAAAAAGGAGCTATTACTAATAGGACTCAGTTAATTGAGCAATTAGAAACTGCTGTAAATGAAGCAGAAATAATGGCAGGTAAAAAAATTAATAGTGCTTACATGTCGCTAACAGGAGATCATATTAGATGTATGAATACACAAGGTGCAGTGGCATTAAACAGAAATAGTACCAATGTAACCATAGAAAACAATTCGATAACTCAAAAAGATATAAACCATGTTTTAGAGCTAACACAAGGCATTGCCCTACCTCCTGACAGAGATATTCTACATACTATTCCTCAAGAGTTTATTGTTGATACGCTAAAACAAATTGCTAATCCAATTGGACTATCTGGAAGAAGATTAGAGGGGCATGTTCATCTGGTTACCGCAGCTACAACTGCAATGAAAAACCTAGTTGAATCAGCTGAAGAAATTGGGATAAAAATTAATGGACTAGTTTTTAAACCACTTGCTGCTGCTACTGCAACTCTTACAAAAGATGAAACTAAATTAGGCGTATCTCTCATAGACATAGGTGCTACAACAACGGGCATAGCAGTATATAGCGAAGGTGCCGTCCGTCATTCGGCAGTACTTCCAATTGGTTCAGCGAGTATCACTAACGACATTGCTGTAATGCTTAGAATTAGTATTAAACGTGCTGAAGATATCAAAATAAAGTTTGCATCTGCTAAAGCATCTCTTTCTTCGTCTAAATTAGATCTTGAAGTTCCTGCAGATGAAAATAATGAAAATGATATTCAAAATATATCTGAACATGAGTTATCCAAGTATGTTGAAGCAAGAATGGAAGAGATATTCCAGCTTGCTCAAAATGAAATTAATCGGGCTGGTATAAATAATTCGCTGACTTATGGTGCAGTATTAACTGGAGGTGGATCACAGCTTCGAAATATAGTTCCGCTTGCGAAAGAATTATTAGAAATACCAATAAGGTTAGGAAATCCGATAGTAAATATTCAAGGAAATAAAGATTTTGTTGACAGTCCAATTTATTCAACACTTTTAGGACTGTTACTTTGGCCGTTTCATTCTAATGAACATAAGTCATTTCAGGGTAACACTTTTATACCTTGGATAGAAAATATTAAACAGATATTTAATGATTTTTTTTAATCCACAAACCAAAGGAGAATAAATATGTTATTCGAATTCGATAGTCTGTCAGAACAAAAAGCAAACCTAAAAGTAATCGGGGTTGGAGGCGCTGGAGGCAATGCGGTAAACCGTATGATTACATCTGGAATGCAAGGCGTTGATTTCATCGCAATAAACACAGATGCACAAGATCTGGAGAATAATCCGGCTGAACATAAAATACAGATTGGAAAAAACTTAACAAAAGGATTGGGTGCTGGTGCAAATTCCAATATTGGAAAAAACGCAATTGAGGCTGATAGCGACGTAATCTATAATCTATTGGAAGGTTCTGACATGGCGTTTATTACAAGTGGAATGGGCGGTGGAACAGGTACTGGCGCTGCACCAGTGGTTGCTCAAATATCAAGGGAACTTGGAATTTTAACTGTTGGCATTGTAACTCTACCTTTCAAATTTGAAGGGCCAAAAAGATATAATCGAGCCTTAGAAGGAATAGCTGAGATGAAAAAATCTTGCGATACTTTAATCGCAATACCAAATCAAAAACTTCTATCAGTGGTCGATAAATCTACAACTCTTCCTGAGGCTTTTCAAATGGCTGACGGGATACTACATCAAGCAGCAAAAGGAATTTCAGATCTTATTAATGTACATGGTATGATAAATTTAGACTTTGCTGATATAGAAACAATTATGAAAAACATGGGTGAAGCAATTATGGGCACAGGTACTGCAGCGGGTGAAGAACGTGCTGCCCTAGCGTCACAACAGGCCATTTCAAGTCCTTTACTAGATAATGCTTCAATAGCTGGTGCTCAAGGAGTTTTAGTTAATATTACTGGTGGTGAAAACATAACTTTGCATGAAATTGATGAAGCCACAAGTATTATACTTGAGGAAGCTGGAGAATCAGCTAATATTATTGTCGGTGCCGTTATCGATCCAAATATGAAGGACGAGATCCAGGTTACAGTTATATCAACAGGGTTCAACACTGTCAATATGGAAACAGAAATCAATAAACATATTGAAAAATCGGTTCCAACAAGGACTTTACAAGATCTTGTGAATGAGCCACTGCATATGCAAAAAGAAGATGCCCCAGAGGAAGCTAATGAAACAACTCAAAAAAGGATGGTATTTGATGATACTCAAGAATCTCCTGGTATATACGAAAAAAGACTCGAGGTTCCTGCTTTCCTTAGGAAACAACAAGAAGGTTAATGATTTAAATGGGATATTAGTATGGTAGAAAAAATATAAGAACGATTATAAAGACTGATTAAATCTTTTTCCCTTTTGATCGTAGTTCATTGATAACTTTTCGGATACCTTTTTTATCAATGATGCGCATACCGCGTGTTGACACACGCAGTGTAACATAACGGTTTTCATCCGTCAACCAAAATCGTTTTTTTTGCAAGTTGATATTAAACCTACGGCGAGATTTATTATGCGCATGGCTAACATTATTGCCGAACATAGGCTTTTTCCCTGTTACGTCACAGACCCTACTCATTGTTTTTCTTTCACTTATCTTTTTATTTAATTTTTATTAATACTTTAACTAGTAAAATAGCTCGAAAACTTACATTTTCTTTTTAAATAGACAAATGAAAATCGGAAACATTAAGATTGACTTTCCAGTACTTTTAGCTCCTATGGCAGGATTTACTGATTATCCATTTAGAGTACTATGCAAAAGAATGGGTGCCGGCTTAGTATATTCGGAATTTGTATCAGCAGATGGGATAATTCGTGAAAACACACGAACAATTGAAATGATTCATTTTAAAGAAGAAGAACGGCCAATTGGAATCCAGATTTTTGGCAATGATCCTGATACTATGAAAAAAGCAGCATCTTTTATAGATAAGAAATTCAATCCAGATATTATTGATATTAACTATGGCTGCCCGGTACCTAAAGTAACGAAAAAAGGTGGCGGCTCTGCTGCACTTAAAGATTTATGTCTTATGGATGAAATAACTCATGCTGTTATAGAAGCCGTACCAAATATTCCTGTTACTGTGAAAATGAGGGCTGGCTGGGATAATGACAGTCTTATTATACCAAATGCTGGAGAAAGGTTACAAAACATTGGTATAAAAGCAATTACGCTTCACCCTAGAACCACAAAGCAAAGATATAAAGGCAAAGCAAATTGGGATCTTATAAAAGTGTTAAAACAAAATGTTTCGATACCAGTGATTGGAAATGGAGATATTTATTGTGTTGATGATATTAAAAGAATGTATGATTACACAGGATGTGATGCTGTTATGATCGCACGTGCGGCCCAAGGAAACCCATGGATTTTTCGTGAAGCAAAAAAATTCTTTAATAATAAAAATTATTCCACCTCACCAGCATTGATTGAAATAGCAGAACTGTGTATTGATCATTTTAATCTATTAATTAATACTCGTGGTCAGTCTATTGGGATGAATCTGATGCGGAAGCATTTGTCAAACTATCTAAAAGGCTTCCCGGGAGCAGCTCAGTATCGACAGAAACTTGTAACAGCAGCAACATTTGAAATAATGAAAAGTGAGCTAGCAGATTTAAAAAAATTTGCTACTGGTACTATCAAATAAATTCATGATTGTATATACTATCTATTCTTAAACTAAAATCTTATTTTTGATTAATAATTATCTTTTAATATACATAACGGAAAAATCATGTCTGAAAAAATAAATATTATAAATGAACCCATAAAATCTTATAGAGCTGGCTCAGAAGAAAGGATTTCTCTTCAAAAAAAATATGATGAACTAGCTTCAAATAACATTGAAATACCAATAATTATTAATGGTAAGAGAGTTAAAACAGATGATATTGGTAGGTGTGTGATGCCCCATAATCATCAGAAAGTGTTAGCAACCTACCATAAAGCGAGTGATAAAGAAGTACATCAAGCTATTGAATCTTCTCTTGATGCGTGGAATGAATGGTCTAAAACTGACCTTGAGTTTAGGACGAATATTTTTCGTAAAGCCGCCTCCCTCCTTGCTGGTAAATGGCGAGATACAATAAACGCTGCAACGATGCTCAATCAAAGTAAAAATGCTTTTCAAGCAGAGATTGATGCTGCATGCGAACTAATTGACTTTTTTAATTTTAATGCATTTTATGCAGAAAATATTCATAGCAAACAAAACTTAATATCTCCCGAGGGAATGAAAAACTCACTTGAGTACAGACCTCTTGAAGGCTTCATTTTTGCAATAACTCCATTTAATTTTACCTCAATCGCAGGAAACCTGCCTACAGCTCCAGCAATTATGGGTAATGTTTCTATTTGGAAGCCGGCTTCCTCAGCCGTATTACCGTGCTACTATTTAATGGAAATGCTTAAAAAAGCTGGACTCCCTGATGGAGTAATAAATTTCTTACCTGGATCTGGTTCTAGTGTCGGAGATCCAATACTTAATCATCCAAGTTTGGCAGGAGTTCATTTTACAGGATCAACAAATACGTTTAATCATATTTGGAAGACTATTGGTTCAAAAATTAGTCAATATAAAACGTATCCAAGAATTGTCGGTGAAACCGGAGGCAAAGATTATTGTTTGGCACATAAATCTTGTGATATTGATGTTTTAGTTACTGCTATGGTTAGAGGGGCCTTTGAGTATCAAGGACAAAAGTGTTCAGCCATGTCTCGGGCCTATATACCTAGAACAATTTGGTCAGAAGTAAAAGAAAAATTTATTTCTGAGGTGGAAACCATAAAAATAGGTTCTCCAAAAGACTTTTCTAACTTTATGAACGCCGTTATAGATAAATCTGCTTTTGATTCGATTTCAAATTATATTAATTATGCTAAAAATCATGAAGATGCAGAAATAATATCCGGTGGAGATTATGATGACTCAAAAGGATACTTTATTGAACCTACCGCAATACTAACTACAGATCCATATTTTAAAACAATGAAAGAAGAAATATTCGGTCCGGTTTTAACTATATTCCTTTATGACCCTGAAAAATGGGTTGAGACAATTCAATTAGTAGACTCTACCTCTGAGTATGGACTAACTGGATGTATAATTGCCCAAGATAATGAAAAAATAATTCAAGCCGCTAAACAACTAACTCACTCTGCTGGTAATTTTTATATTAATGATAAGCCAACCGGTGCTGTTGTTGGACAGCAGCCATTTGGGGGGAGCAGAGCCTCAGGAACAAATGATAAAGCTGGATCAGAATTAAACCTTTTAAGATGGGTCTCTGTTAGAACAATAAAAGAAAACTTTACCCCACCCAAAGATTACCGCTATCCATTCCTTGAGGAAGAATAAATGACAAAACCTACTGTTATGATTGCGCTGGGTGGTAATAGCTTATCTCCAAAAGGTAAGACTGGTTCCATAGAAGAACAGTTTAGTTATACTAGAAAGACCATAGAAGGATTATCCGAATTTATTGATCATAATTATAATATATGTATTACACATGGAAACGGACCACAGGTTGGGAACGAACTATTTAGAATGGATCTGACAAATGATCAGGTCCCCCCGCTACCCCTTGGTGTCTGCGTCGCAGGCACCCAAGGGCAAATGGGTTACATAATTCAACAATCGTTGCAAAATAAAATCAGGGAGATGAATATAGATCGTGAGGTTGTAACTCTAGTTACACAGGTAATAATTGATAAAAATGATAAGAGCATTAATAACCCAACTAAATATGTTGGACAAATATATTCTAAAAATGAAATTAGTTTACTTATGAAAAAATTTAATTGGAATATTAAAGAACAAGAACCAGGAAACTGGAGAAGAGTAGTCCCCTCCCCTATGCCAGAATATGTAATGCATGGAAAATCAATCAAGGCTTTGGTTGGCAGGGGGACTATAGTTATAGCGTCTGGTGGAGGTGGAATTCCAGTCTATAACAATGATGAAAATAAACTAGAGGGCATGGATGCTATTATTGATAAAGATTTTTCAGCTGCTAAGTTGGGAAGGATTATTAAAGCAGAAGAATTATGGATTATTAGTGATATAGAATATCTTTATCGTAATTTCGGAGAAGAAAATCAGTCTCCTGTTAAAGAAATCAGTTTTTCCGATTTAGAGAATTTATATAATGAAAATAATTTTCAAGAAGGGACCATTAAGCCTAAAATTAAAGCTGCAATTCATTTTTTAAAGTATCATGGGGAAAAGGTAGTAATTACCTCAATAAATAATATCAAAAAAGCATTACGTAATCAAACAGGTACAATAATTAGGAAATAATTATGAAAATACATGAGTATCAGGGTAAAGAACTTTTCAAAAATCATCAGATAAAGATTCCTATCGGTATCCCTGCCTTCAGTATAGAAGAGGCATTGTGTGCCTATGACACAATGAATTCAGATATTGTTGCCATAAAAGCACAAATTCATGCTGGAGGTAGAGGAAAAGGTGGCGGCGTTAAGATTGCAACAAATAGAGACGAGGCCGAGCATTATATAAATAATATTTTTGGAATGAACCTTATTACACACCAAACTGGCCTAAAAGGTAAAGAAGTACAGAGGATTTACTTAGAATCAGGAGTAAGTATAAAGGAAGAATATTATGCGGCAATAACCCTTGATAGAAATACTGAGATGGATGTTTTTATGATTTCTACAGAGGGAGGTGTAGAGATTGAAAAAGTAGCATCTGAAACACCAGAAAAAATAATAAAAATATGGATAGATCCACTTGTTGGTATTAAAGACTTCCAGCTTAGAAAACTAGCATTTGGACTCGGACTGAGTGGAACAGCATTTAAAGAGGCAATCGATACGTTTGGTAAAATGTATGCTTGCTACCAAAAAAATGATGCTTCATTAGTAGAAATTAATCCACTTGTACTAACTGAAGATGATCATATTATTGCTCTAGATTCAAAATTTAATTTTGATAGTAATGCCCTTTTCAGGCAAAATAAGATAGTAGAGATGAGAGACCTTTCCGAGGAAGATGCAATGGAGGTTGAAGCAAGTAAATATAATTTAAACTACATAAAATTGGATGGAAACGTTGGCTGTATGGTTAACGGGGCTGGTCTAGCGATGGCTACAATGGATATAATAAAACTTGCTGGTGGAGAGCCAGCTAATTTTTTAGATGTAGGTGGCACCGCCAATGCAGATACAGTAAAAAATGGATTTAGAATTATTTTATCTGATGAAAACGTAAAATCAATATTAATAAATATTTTTGGTGGCATTGTAAGATGTGATCGTGTAGCAAAAGGAGTTGTACAGGCTGTAAAGGGATTAGGGTTAAATGTTCCGGTTATTGTTAGACTGCAAGGTACAAATGCAGAAGAAGCAAAAACAATATTAACTGAATCTGATGTTTCAATAATCCCCGCTGATGGAATGAGAGATGCAGCAGAAAAGGCTGTAAAAGCTGCAATAAATAAAGATTAAAAAATGTCTATACTAGTCAGTAAATACTCAAAAATAGTAGTCCAAGGAATAACAGGTTCTGAGGGTGAGTTTCATACGAGACAGATGCTTGAATATGGAACTAACATTGTTGCCGGGGTTACTCCAGGTAAAGGAGGCCAATTAGTTATTGATGATAGCATCAAAGTTTATAATTCCGTTGAAGAATCAGTAGCTGAAACTGGTACAGATACATCAATAATTTTTGTACCTCCCCCCTTTGCTGCTGAAGCAATTATTGAATCAAGCTATGCTGGGATAGGACTTATTGTTTGTATTACTGAAGGTGTTCCTATACATGATATGGTAAAGGTTAAACAAATCATAAAACGAAATGGTACACGCTTAATAGGGCCTAACTGTCCAGGAATTATTACCGTAGATGAATGTAAGCTTGGAATTATGCCTGGGTTTATATGTAAAAAAGGCAATATTGGTGTAGTATCTAAATCAGGTACATTGACATACGAAGCCATTGATCAGCTTGTTAACTCAGGTCTTGGCCAGACAACGGCAATAGGAATTGGTGGCGATCCAATTATTGGTACTACTATGCGAGATTGTCTCGAGCTTTTTCAAAAAGATCCTGAGACAGATGGCATTGTTATCATTGGAGAAATTGGTGGTCAAATGGAATTAGAAGCGGCTTATTGGGCAAAAGAAAATATGTCAAAACCAATAGCTGGTTTTATTGCAGGAAAGACGGCACCTCCAGGAAAAAGAATGGGCCATGCTGGAGCGATAGTCTCAGGCGGGAATGATACAGCAGAAGCAAAGATAAAAGTTTTAACTGAGTGCGGAATATTCGTCTCAGAATCAGTTGCAGATATCGGATCTGTAATGAAATCTTTAATGAATTAATTAATAATAGTAGGTAGAAAAATGAATACTAAAACTTTTGCTATAATTAAGCCAGACGCAGTAAAAAATCATAATACAGGAAAAATATATGATCGTATTCTAAAAGAAGGCTTTACCATACTTAGTGCAAAATTACTTCGGATGACTAAAACACAGGCAGAAGGCTTTTATAATGTGCACCGAGAACGTCCATTTTTTGATGAGCTTACTACATTTATGTCTTCAGGAGCTTGTATGGTATTAGCTTTAGAGAAAAATGATGCAGTAAATGAATGGAGAAAAACTATTGGATCAACCAACCCTGAAGATGCAGAAACGGGTACTATTAGAAGAGATTTTGCTACAAATGTCCAAGAAAATGCGGTACATGGTTCAGATTCTGATGAAAACGCAGAAAAAGAGATTGGATTTTTCTTCTCAGATAGTGAACTTATAGCTAATAAATGAAAATTTATTAAAATGAAAAAAAT
>ERZ651768.2170-NODE-2170-length-13877-cov-14.375725_pt1 | contig 13877 bp, 11 predicted proteins | sample MGYA00514754_ERZ651768 | MGnify/ENA metagenome assembly ERZ651768 | reverse complement strand
ACACTGCGGGCAGCGTTTTCCATTAAAACTGCTCCTGGGATTCCCAAATCTTCAATTGCATGGCGATCCATTTCACGCATGGAACTCGCATCTGCAAGCCTGATCAAATTTTGTTCCTGGAATTTCACTTAATTTGAAAGGTTTTGATTTTTCATCAAACTTTGAATTAATTTTTTAGATCCTTTTTTTCTATTTTGGAGATTAAGACCATGGTAATCCAAGTCTCTAGGACGTCTCTTTGGAGTGTTCCCAACGTATTTAAATCGACCAACGCCACGACGTATACAAAATGCAGTTGTAGCTTGGACTTCACAAAATTGCTTTATGGCAATCGGGTCTTCATTAAAGTCTTCCGCTCGACCTTTTGAACTTGTTGTGTATTTTTTTAGGGACTCCTTCTTGAATTTATCTTGATCAGGTGGGGCTTCAAGCAATTTCAGAATCTTCTTTGCATGAGTGGTTTTGTATTTTTCCTTAGGTGGAGGGGTTTTCAGAAGTTCCTGCTTTGGTGTAGATTTTCGAATATTTTCAGGTGAATATTTTGCCTCAAATGGTATTTTGTCGGAAATAATTGACCAGAGACGATTATTCGATGATCGCAAATGATTTTCATTTTCTGCAAAAATAATTCTCCCGTAACTGCTGCTCAAAACAAAAGTTACAATCAAGGCCACTGGCAAATAAAGATTTTTGACCACGGTTGAGATCATTATAGATTTATACAACGAGAGTTTCATACTAGGCGCACTGGTATATTGTGTGATTTAAGATACTCTTTAACCTTAGCTACAGTAAATTTTCCAAAATGAAAAACAGATGCTGCCAAAACAGCATCAGCTTTCCCAACTGTAAGAGCATCACGAAAATGATCTAAGGTTCCGCCACCTCCAGATGCAATTACGGGAATTTTTAGCACTCCACTTACAGATGCTGTTAATTCAAGCTCAAAACCATTCTGATGCCCGTCAGTATCCATACTTGTCAGCAAGATTTCCCCAGCTCCTCTTGATTCAACTTCTTTTGCCCAGGCAACAGCATCAATGCCCGTGGGATGGCTCCCACCGTGGCTGAAGACTTCCCATTTCGCTTTAGAATTTTCAGTATTATTGCCGTTTGAATTTATTTTACTTTTTCTGGCATCAATAGCTACAACAATACATTGCGAGCCAAAATGTTTTGCACCCTCCGTAACCAAGTCAGGGTTGCTGATCGCTGCAGTGTTTACAGATACTTTATCTGCACCGGCGTTTACAAGAGCATGTATTTCATTCAGTGAGTTTATGCCACCTCCTATAGTAAAAGGTATAAACAATTCACGTGCCAAGCGAGTTGCCAGCTCAATTGTAGTTCCACGTTTTTCCTTTGAAGCAGTTATATCAAGAAAAACAAGTTCATCAGCAGACTGATCATTATAACGCTGTGCAAGCTCCAAAGGGTTGCCCGCGTCTCGCAAATTCACAAAACTGGTGCCTTTAACTACTCGTCCTTCTTTAATGTCAAGACAAGGTATTATTCGCTTTGCAAGCATTTGAAAACTTTTCTGAGATCTATTTTTCCTTCGTAAATGGCCTTTCCACTGATAACCTGATCTACACCATATGGCTCAAGAGTTTTAAGCTGTTCAAGGTCTTCCATGGAAGATATACCTCCGGATGCGACTATTTTCAATCCGGTATGCTCTGCCATTTCACGAAGTGCAGCCAAATTTGGTCCGCTTAACATTCCGTCTCGGGAAATGTCTGTAAAAACCACTCTCTTTATTCCGGATTTTTTCCATCTTAAGGCAAATTCTACATCTTGAATTTTAGTGCTCTCCTTCCAGCCTTCAATTGAAACTTTACGATTACGTGCATCTATTCCGAGAATTATTTGTTCATCAGTGTATTTTTTTAACAGTTTCTCAAGCACATCAGGACGCTTGACAGCCATTGTTCCGACAATAACAGCTGATACACCAAGAGCCAGCATTCTTTCAATGTCTTCTTCTGTACGCAGACCTCCGCCTATTTGAACTGGTATGGAAACATTATTCAGAATTGAACAAATGCTGGAGATATTTGCACCTTCTCCTTGAAATGCTCCATCCAGATCAACTAAATGTAATCGTTTTGCACCTGCTTCTTCAAATTTGACTGCCATGGCAGCAGGATCATTGGAATACACTGTTTCCTTATCAGACTCACCCTGCAACAGTCTTACGCAAAAACCGTTTTTCAAGTCAATTGCTGGAATTAGCAGCATAATTGATTTTTTGGATTTTTGTATTTGAAGTTAAATGTACTAAATCCGCAGAGTTATTTTTTTTCTGCTTCGACTTCGAGCCTCACCATTTGAACATTTATTATACCATTTGAATTAGCCGAATACCTTTCGATATATTTTTTTGAAACAATATCAATGAATCTTTCTCTTTTTTCCTCAGGAACCCTTTCAGTGTAAGGCAGCCACGTAGTACAAATCCATCCTTTCAGAGCTGTAATTCCTGCATGGTCCATTTTTTTTGGTATAAGCTCAATCCGGTTCAGCGTGAAACCGCAATCTAGTAAAAGTGCTTCATATTCATTCGTTCCAGGGAAATAGAAAGGAAAATCAAAACCATTAAAGTATGTATGCCATTTCTTTTCAGTCTGCAATTCTGAAAGTACCTCAACTATTTCGGCAGCATTACCCTTACCTCCCATTTGAAGGAGGACCCTGCCACCATGTTTTAAACTTTTGAACATTCCTTTAATAACTGGTTTCTGATCTTTTACCCAATGCAGTACGGCATTTGAAAATATAAGATCAAAACGATCATCAAACTTTAAATTCCCTGCATCCATCTCCTTAAATGACAAATTTGGATATATAGCTACGGAATGTCTGTCTGTTGCCAGTTTAATCATCGCAGCTGAATTATCAATACCGATGATTGAACCTTTTCTGACTAATTTAGAAATTTCTGCAGTTACCTTACCGTCACCGCATCCTAAATCCAGTACATTCTCTGTTCCATTAAGTGAAATTTTTTCTATGAGTTCTCTTGCCCATTTTTGTTGTCCTTGAGAGTGTTTCTCATATTCTTGAGCATCCCATTTGTAATTTTTCATTTAATTTTATACCCCATTATATTGAACAACTAATTATCAGCTAACCGCTAAAGTAGATCAAGTTTGAGACAGTTTAAAATTTTAAATCTTAAAAAGCCCTATGGCTTAAATATTGAATTTCAGAAATAATCTCAAAAAGTGCATGAAATCCAACCCAATGAAAAATATAAATCCTTGATGCACCGAATCAATTAATCATGCAGGTTACATCAAATCCAATTCCTGATAAACAAACTGGTCTGGAGAGACAGGTAAGAAACAAAGAAATGCCTGCTTCAAATAGTCCCTCAATTCATTCTCCTAAATTTGATGAACACAGATCAGAAAAAGGTGCGGCAAAAAATGAAACTTCACAATACTTAAAGGTTCTCTCCAGAGTTGAAAATTTGTTGATTCAGAACAAACTTCCAGATGCAGCTATTGAAGGGTTTGCAGGGGCAATAAAAAAACAGATTGATGCAATGACAGAAGCAGACAGGCAAATGCTGATGAAACTTCCTGAACTAAAAATGCTGGAATTGGATGATATAGATGATATTCCTGAGATGATCAAGAATGATATTAGAAATGAAGATAAGAATACGGTATTGCTGAAATTTTTGAGAGTACCAGAATTTGCAGATTTAATGCGGACCGACAACAAACCTGCACCTAAGACTTACACTGCACAGCCAGCGTTGCAGCCCTCACCTGCAAAACATGAAGGGAAAATTTTATCTGAATCTGCACCAAATTTAGAAAATCCAGTTCAATCATCTTCTGCAAAGGTGACTCAGAATATCAGTCAAAAGGTAAATTCCCCGCTTATAAATCGGGCTGTTTGAATTTATAATTTTGATTGTATTAAAAAGTCAGTTCTGAATTAAAGGAATCACAAAAAAATTCCCCTTAAATTCTCCACCAATCAAAAATTTCAACCCGCCGGACGGTGTGAAAATGTCACCTTCTATTCGAGCATTTGTCAAAACCTCTAAAAGCCTTGAGGCCTTTAGATTACCCTCAACCCGTCCATCTATCTGAATCAAAGGAGCCTCGATTTGGCCTTGAACTTTTCCCAAAGCACCTACTGTTACGGAATGTTCACTGGAAACCATTCCAATATAGGTGCCGTCTATTCTTATGCTATCACTGCTTGAAAGGTTGCCTTCCATTTGAAAATCAGGTCCCAGATATCCTTTAACCAGTTTCATTTTAAACCTTGTGTAATGTGTATTGAAAATGAAGGATCAAAGGATATTCTGCATGAAAGGTGCCCGTATTTCTTCCCTGCAAAAAATAAAATTAAATGAGGTAAGTTTTTTTTAGTTTTATCAGAAATTTATGCTAATGCAATTTACACATAATACTGAAAATAAAGGAAATATTGGGAATGTGAGATTTTTATTTAAGCCACATTTCAATTCTAGCACATGCATCAGCTAATTTAGGAAACAGACTGGCTTTCAACTCCTGATTAAGCTTTGTGCTCACAGGGAAGTCCTTCAGAAGCTGTTCTCCATTATAATCCACACTGGCAACACGCACCCCGAGAAATTCATCGGGCAAATAAAAATCTGAACCTGGAAGCAGGGCAACACCTGCTTCATTTAATAGACGTTCCGTTAATGCAGTACTTGTATGAATACCTCGGGAGTTCAGTTTATCTTTAAAATTTTCAAAATCTGGAAACAAATAAAAAGCCCCTTGTGGTTTTGGGCAATTCAATCCTATCTCCAAAAACCTTTGATGCAAAAATTCTCCTGCAGCTTCATGTATATCACGGCATAGCTCAACATGTTTCCTGACAGATTCATAATTTTTGAACGCGGGAAGAGCACCATGCTGTACCGGAGCACTTACACAACTGAATGTCTCACTAACAAATGCACTAAGTGCGGGCACTATTTCATCTAATTCATGCGGAATCATGGCAAAACCAAGACGCCACCCCCCTGCAGAAAATGCCTTTGAAATGCCGCTTGTAGTAATTGTGCCTTCAGGATAATATTTAGCAATTCCTTCGAATGGTTTTTTCCCAAATTTTGTCAGTCCATAAATTTCATCAGAAATCACTATCACTCTGCGTTTCCTGCAAACTTCCGCTAAATCGCTCAATTCTTCAGGTAAATGAACACTTCCAGTTGGATTGTTAGGATTATTAAGAATCAGAATAGATTGTGGAAATATATGGTTGGAAAAAGTTTTGTCCAACTCTTCAGCCTGTAACCTGTATCCGTTATTAATGTCAGTAGGAATTGGAATGAATGTTTTCGAACGAATCGCCGCCTGCGGACCATAACTGACCCAACTGGGTGAGGGGACCATTAGTGGCCCTTCCAACAGATAAACATGCTGAAAAATCATCTCTTTACTGCCTGGACCAATAAATATATTTTCAGCAGTGTAATTATAGCCAAATTGTGTTTGAAAAAAATCAGCAACTGCTTTTCTTAATTCTGGTAATCCCTTACCAGTAATGTATTGCTTGCGATGCGAATTTTCCCTCAGGGCTGTTTGCATTGGATCAGGCACAGGAAAAGGTGATTCACCAAATCCCAGGTGACAGATATCCTTGCCCTCATTGAGCAATTTTATCGCATGCTGATTAATCGATAATGTTGCTGATTCTTTTAATTCACTTATTTGATTGTTAATAATCGGCTGCATTTTAATGTTATATTTCTATGAACTCAAATTTGCTGCGATTCATCTTTGATTCCTTTAATCAAAGATGATGGATTACCGCAATGCAGCAGCCAGAGTTGGTGCGAAGCACGAGTTACGCCGACATAAAGCAATTGTCGTGAACGAATATCAGGACCATAAGTGGAAGCATCTGCATCAGCAATAATTACTGAGTCAAATTCCAGGCCTTTTGTCTGCGTTATATCTGTCACATCAATACCTGGAGTGAAAGTAAATTCCTGTTCCCTGATAATACGAAAATCAGCAAGATCTGTTAACTTCAGTCCTTCATAAATAAATTCAGCTGCTTCCGGAGTGCGTGTCAATACAGCTACACTTGCAAGAGGTTCACGAATAGTTAAATCATTCAATGTGTCTGCAAGAAAGGCAATCATTGCTCCACGCTCCCTGAATCGGAAAACATCGACCGGAGCACCATGACGGGTTGAATGCCATTCTGTGTTCGCACTATGTTTCCCAATCACATTTTTTGCTGCTATCATGATTTCGTTTGTTGAACGATAACCAATTTTTAAAGGTGCTAAAGCGGTTACATCAGGTTTTGAACCGTCTGGCAATGTCAGATGCCCCAAAGACTCTTCCCATGTTTCATGTTTACGCCCGAGCATTATTCGCTGGTCCAAATCTCCTGCCAATGTTACACTGATCCTATTAGCAGGAGTCAGACTGACCAAAAGTTGAAACTCAAGTGCACCAAAATCCTGAGCCTCATCCAGCATCAAATGTGTGTAGAGAAGCTGTCTGCCGTTTTTACGTTTGATGGGCCCCATCAGAAGCTGGAAAAGTAAAAGCAAAAGTGTATCATCTTCTTCATCTAAATAAGATTTCTCATCCATAAAATTCAAATTATCAGATTCTAAATCCTCATGCTGATCAGATGATAATTCCTGCTCAGTTACTACAGCTTCTTCCATTTCCTGACGTTTTTGATATTGTCTTACTGCCCATGTGCAAACACTAGTAAGTTGTGTTTCACTAAATTCTCCAGGAGCGAGCCGCTCCACTGTTTCAAATAACAATTCTTTACGTACAAGACAATCGTTCCAAATTTGAGTCGTCAATATATGTGGTGCTTCCTGCAATTCAGGAAAGGCTTGTTCCAATAGATTTTCCAGTTGTTTCTCCATTCTAATGCTGGAAAGCTTTGGTATATTATTTAGTGAAACTTCACCTTTTGACCAGCGCAGCAAACGAATTAAACGGGGAATTAATGGCATGTCCTTCATTGAGTCCCATGCCTTCAGCACCAGTTCCACACCTTCAACTTTTGAAAGTTTTTCTTCAAATAATTCCCTGTAATTATTTGTCCTTTTCTGTACTTCTTCTCGATAGTATTCAAGCCACAATGGATGGCGTTTTAATTCAATCACGTCCATTGGAGTATTTTCGGCATAATTCCCAGGCAGTTCCGGCAAAGCACGACGTCGCAGACCTGATACCCATTTATGATACGTCCGGGGTCTCACTCCATGAACGCCCAAGGCAGGTAAAACTTTTGACATATAGTTTGCTAAAGCGGGACCGAAAACTATCGGGAGCACAGTTTTCGGTTTAAAATACTGGGGTTTATTTGACATCAAATATGCCAGTCTGTGAAGCGCAACTGTAGTTTTTCCGGAACCTGCACCACCCTGAATCAAAACTATTCCGGATTCAGAGTGTGTTATAATTTCGAATTGCTGTGGATCAACAAGTGCAGTAATTTGTCTTAGATGTTTGTCAACTCTGTATCCTGAAAAATTTTTACTTGCAGTTGTTTTTGTCTTATTTTCCTGCTCTTCAGATGATTGAAATTCATCCAGAATTTTTTCTTGTCCACTTTCCAGTCGTGGTATTTTGTGAGTAATTAAATGCCATTTTTTAGAGTTTGTTGAATCTGGTGAATAATTTTCCAATACTCCACCAGGCCAGTTTATCCTCATAAGAATCCCATTCTCTATGAGTAACATTCTTCTGGTTACCAGCTCCCCTTCTATCTCACGCTCACCTATGTCTTCAACATATTCTTCTCCTTCACGATATCGATAAAAAATTTGACTTATCGGTGCGTTTTTCCAGTCAACAATCGAACAGGGCAAGTGTGTGGAAAAGCAGTTTTGGTTCCCTATCAGTAAATCACGCTCACGCTTGTTTTCTCTCAGACGGATATGTGCAAAATATGGAGTGTCAAGGTTGAAGATGAAATCTGTGTTCTGCGAATCCTGTTGTGTGTGAAGCAGTACCATACGTTCCATTTGTGCCATGACTGCAGGTACATCCTCAGGAAGAGTCTCCGTAAGAGAATCACGAAGTTCAATTATATTTTCCAATTGTGATTTACTTATTTCCCCTTTTTTCTCTTCAGCAGCATGCATCAACAAACCTTGTTTCACTTGAAGCAGAAGCTGCTGTTCTTCCTCTAAAATCGTTTTTTGTTCAAATGATAAATTCGCAATATTATTCATTAAATCCTCTAATCGTTTACTCTCTGAATTTTGGCACCCAAGGCATTTAGCCGCACATCAATGGATTCATAACCACGGTCAATCTGGTCAATATTGTGTATTTCCGTGATTCCATTAGCACCAAGCGCCGCAATCAACAAAGCCATACCTGCTCTGATATCTGGAGATGAAACCCTTGCTCCTTTGAGAGCAGTTGGCCCGGAAACCACTGCCCTGTGTGGATCACAAAGGATAATTTGCGCTCCCATTTCTATTAACTTATCCACCCAAAACAAACGACTTTCAAACATCTTTTCAAATATCAGAACTGCTCCATCGCATTGTGTGGCTACAACTGTCATAATGCTGGTTAAATCCGCAGGGAAGCCGGGCCAGGGTGCGTCATCTATTTTTGGAATACCTCCAGGAATGTCTCTCTGGACTTTAAGTTTTTGCTTTTTTGGAATAATTATATCGTCGCCTTCAACTTTAACTTCTACACCCAGTTTTTCAAACATCAGCCTTGTCATGCGCAAATAATTTATTCCAGCATTTTTAACCCGCAATTCACTTCCTGTCACAGCTGCTAACCCAATAAATGAACCTACTTCAGTGTGATCAGGTTGAATTGTGTATTCACCGCCAGATAGTTCTGATACACCGTCAATAATTAGTAAATTACTGCCGATACCATCTATTTTTGCCCCCAGCTGAACTAGAAAGTTACATAGCCCCTGAACATGCGGTTCGCAGGCTGCATTGTATATGTTGGTTCTTCCTTGTGCTGTTACTGCTGCCATGATTGAATTTTCTGTAGCCATGACACTTGCTTCATCAAGATAAATCTCAGCTCCTTTCAGACCATCAGTTTCCATCTCATAAAACCCTTTATCATTCAGATTAATCCTAGTTCCAAGCTTTTCCAGAGCTGAAAGATGTGTTTGAACAGGTCTTAATCCAATCCTGTCTCCACCAGGAGCAGGCAAAAAAACGGATTTTTTTCTGGCAAGGAGAGGCCCTGCCAAAAGGAATGAACCACGAATGCGAATTGCATTTTTTTGATCTGGATTATTATTAATATGACCCGGATCTATATGGTATGAATGCTTATCAGATTGTTTTATAACCACTCCAATACCTGAAAGCAGGTCTTTCATGATAGAAATATCCAGTATTTCAGGTACGTTGTGAATTATTACTGGCTCATTAGCCATCAAAGCTGCGGCAAGAACCGGCAGAGCTTCATTTTTATTGCCGGAAGGAGTAATACTGCCTGAAAGAGTTACGCCCCCTTCCACAATAAATTTTTGCATGTAAGTTTTTTTGTTAATTTCGTTTATTAGAAAATTTACAGAATGACGAATAAAATAGCTGGCTTCAATAAGTTTGATTTAGTATTGAGCTAGAATAAATGGCTGTTCATTTTGTACAGTATTGATGGTTCTGAATGTAACATCGTTTTGATCATCTCATTTCTGTGATATTTGAACCTAAATGATGACGCAAACGTTCTAAATTCCGGGGAATTGCAGTCAGTGTCATCATAATTCCCTGCTCCTGGTAATCAATTTTATCAACACGACTCCACTCATAAATGTTTGCTAATTGCTGACAGTGCTGGTAATCCAGCCTTATTTCCACAGTCTTCATTCTTTCTTCAAAGAAAACCAGTATCTGTTTTCTAATTTTGTGAACAAAATCTGAGGTTTTTTCGGATTTTTTGTGTTTATCTTCTATTGCAGAAACAAAGATTGCTTCAGGATACATTTTCTCCAGCATCAGCATTCGTGTTGGAGTAAGCCTGTCTGTTTTGTTAAATATTTTAATAACCGGTATAGATGCAGCTCCCAAATCTTGTAAGACATCATTGGCAGTCTGCATATGTTCATCGATATTGTCACTTGCATCAATAATCTGCAGCAGCAAATCTGCTTCTTTGACTATGCTCAGTGTAGAGCGAAAAGCAGCAACCACTTCATGAGGAAGATTACTGATAAAACCTACCGTATCAGAGAGCAAAACTTTGGGTCGTGAATCTTCTTCTAAAAGCCTTGTAGTTGAGTCAAGTGTCGCAAACAAGCGATCCTCGACTAACAAAGCTGAATTGGTAAGAGCGTTCATTAATGTGGATTTCCCGGCATTTGTGTAGCCGATCAGGCTGACACACAAGCAATTCGAACGTCTTTTTTTCTGAGTTTTACGCTCTTTTTCTACTTTTATAAGCTGTCTCTTGAGGCGTGTGATTCTATGACGTAAAAATTGTCTGTCTTTTTCAATCTGCTTTTCACCTGTTCCACGCGATGCTCCTATTCCACCTCGCTCTCTGTCAAGGTGTTTCCATAATCCAACTAAACGAGTAAGCAGGTATTCTGACTGAGCCAATTCAATTTGCAGTTTTGCTTCATGCGTAAGTGCGTTTTTTGCAAAAATTTCCAAGATTAACTGTGTCCGATCCAACACCGCACAGTCCAATAGATTCTCTAGATTACCTAATTGTTTTGGACTAAGCTGGTTGTCTACCAGTAAAGCATCTACAGCATCTTTTTGTATTGTGGATTTTATCTCGGCGAGTTTCCCCTTACCAAAAAAATTTGCAGGCTGTATTTGTGAACTTACTTGAATAATTTTTCCTGCTACTTCTCCACCAAGAGAGTATGCCAGTGATGAAAGTTCCTGCAGTGAATTTTGAACCTCAGATGTTGATCTATATGGCAGCTGCAGCGAAACCAGTAATGCGCGATTCCAGTTATTAAATAATCTATTCTCTTCCAAAAAACCTTTAGAAACCTACGTTACACGCTGTAATTTTCGCACAACAGTATAGCATGATACGTTAATTAGAACAATTAAATTTCTGATTGTGTTATTTCAGTTAACCAGTGAATCCAAATAAGTTTGTTGATTTCTCACTCACAAAAAATTCAATAAAATATTTTTTACAGAACTTGTTTCAACTGTGAATCAGCTTTTTAAATAAACATCCCGCATTTCACGTTTGAGAGTTTTTCCAGCAACATTGCGTGGAAACGAATCAAGAATCAAAATCTCTTTAACTCTCTGGAATTTTGCATCTACTCTTTGATTTGTCCACACCTTTAATGTCTCCGCAGAGACACTGTGATCTGCGTGACAAATTACTGCCGCAACCGGTGTTTCGCCCCATCGCTTATCCGGGACACCAAACACAGCAACCTCTGCAACCTCCGGATGTTTTATGATGACTTCCTCAATATCTTTAGGAAATACATTGACTCCACCGCTGATAATCATGTCTTTTACACGGTCCACCAAATATAAATATCCGTCATCGTCCATATATCCTAAGTCTCCGGAATGTAACCAATTATTTACAATTGTTTTTTCTGTCAGATCCGGACGATTGTAATATCCCTGCATCATCATTGCACTTCTTCCGCAAATTTCCCCAACTTCATTTGACCCACATTCTTCCCCATTTTCACGCAGAATCCTGATGTCAATAAACGCCGGTACTGATCCAACTGAACCAATCTTTCTTACCGCATCATCTCTGTCCAAAATTGAAAAAAAACCCTCAGTTACACCATATAGTTCATAAAAAATTCCAGGTAGAGATTCGTTAAGCTTTTGCTTGTATTCCAGCAGTAATGGTGCTCCTACACTTTGCAGCATTTCCAGAGAACTAAGTTTTTCAGAATCAAATTCCGGATGATTGAGTAATGCAACAATTTGTGAGGGTACCATTACTATGTGTGTTACTTTCTCCTGATCAATAGTCTTCAAAACCTCTGCAGGATCAAATGTCTGGTGAAGAATATAAGTAGCGCCCAAATACATCCATGGCATCAAATCCAGCATTGCTCCGTTAAAAACAATTGCCCCTGCGTGAAGAACTACGCTTTCCGGACTCATGCGCCAGGAGGATGCGAATTGTGTACAGTAATTTGCACGAACAAAATGAGTATGTACTATGCCTTTAGGAGCACCGGTTGTCCCGCTGGAATACATGATGTTATACACATCATCATCAACTAGATTTGCATCAGGCGGTTCATCATCAGATACACCAGAAATAAAATCAACCCATCTTGTAAATCCGCAACTCTCTTTAATTTCACCAACTAATATCCAATGCTCCTTTTTAATTTCAGGCAGTTCATCCTGCATTTTTTCTATCATCTTTATGAAAGAGACATCCGCAAAAACAATCACAGTATCTGAATCGTTGAGAAGCGTAGTCAATCCTGAAGCCTGCAATAATGGACTGGAAGGTACAATCACAATTCCTGTTTTGGCTGCAGCCCAGTAAAGCAGCATTAATTCTTCACAATTAGGTAAAACTGTAGCCATTTTTTCACCTTTGCGAATGCCTGCAGCCAATAAAGCATTGGCTGCTAAATTTACTCTGGAATTTAATTCCCGGAAATTCAGACGCTGCTCGCCTATTACAAAAGCATCATGTTCCCCTCGGTAACGTGCATGTCTTGGGAGTAGAGAGCCAATATTCATCAGTTAATTTCACTCAACTGCAGTTTAATCAAAATAGTAATTAATGAGAGGTGAGATAGATACCACAGACACTTTGCACTTTCAAGTAAAAGCTGGAATCATCAGTACGATTAATTTTTTTGCGTTCCAGAAAAAAACTTTAAACAACTTTTTTATACTTAATGAAACAAAAAGCGAATCTTTTCTTTTGCTGTTTAATTTTCCTAACGCTTTTAACAGAAGGGTGCGGCTATTTAGGTAACTCCCTGGAAGATCCTGTTCCGGCATCTGATGCTGTATCAGAACATACTCTGGTAGCAGAAGTTCTGATGCACCTGCAATTGGATTATATCGATTCAGAAAAACTTGAGCCTGAACTATTGCTTGAAGGCGCATTGACAGAACTTGAAAGGATGGTCCCTGAAGTTTGGGTAGAAACTCATCTTCATCAAAGCGACAGCATACCGACGCTGCAAGTAAATGTTGGGAATGAAAAAACAGTCCTGTCAATTATGCAATTACAGGAACTATATGATTTACACCTTGTGTTGCAAAAACTAAAGAAACACCTGTTACAGATGGACCTGCAGTTGACTAAATCAAGAATAGAACAGATTTTTGCAAATGGGATATTGCACCAGCTGGATGAATATTCTGTTTTATTGCCGAAGGAAATTTTTCATGAATTCAATATAAATCTTGGTGGACATTTTGCCGGTGTGGGTCTGGTTGTGGGGATGCGTGACGGTTATTTAACAGTGATTGCGCCAATGGATGGCAGTCCTGCATCAAAAGCAGGTATGCTCCCTCTTGACAGAATTGTTGAAGTAGATGGAGAAAAAACCGAGCACATGACGCTTGATGAAATTCTACATCGACTCCGTGGTGAAATTGGTAGTCCTGTAAAGTTAAGCGTCTTAAGAAAAGGACACTCCAAGGCATTGCAGTTTGTATTGCACCGCGAACAAATCCAGGTCGAAAGTGTTGTGATATATGAATTGGGTAGTGAAGGAAAATCTGTCAAGTACGCACGAATCAAAAATTTCCAAATAGAAACATCTCAAGAACTTAAAAATAAGTTAGGTGATCTGAAAAATACAGAAGGATTAATTCTTGATTTGAGGAATAATCCCGGAGGACTGCTGGAAGAGGCAGTAAAAGTAAGCGATTTATTTTTAGAGTGGAAGAAACGAATTGTAAGTACAAAAAGTTC
>ERZ651768.2168-NODE-2168-length-13898-cov-5.044425_pt1 | contig 13898 bp, 11 predicted proteins | sample MGYA00514754_ERZ651768 | MGnify/ENA metagenome assembly ERZ651768 | reverse complement strand
ACAGAATCTATTTCACTCCCTGATAGTATTGTTTATGCCAAAGCAGATACAATTTCTACTGATTCATTGATTTATTTATCACAAAGAGATTGGAATGGTTCAGCTGATATTATGCTTAGGGTAAAAGAAAATGAAAATGCGGATAGCCTGAGACTATCTAATACAAATTCATTTACTCTTAATATAATACCTGTAAATGATCCCCCGCCAAAAGTTCAGCTTGTACCTGAACTGGCAAATGTTGATTCAATTTATATTAATGAAAATAATATTAATACAGACTCCTTGAAAATACAATGGTTACCATCAGTTGATGTAGATCGGTATGATATGGTAACGTACTCATTTAATTCATTTTTGGATACTACAAACCAACCCTACTTAGATGATCCATCACCAATTATTTTGTTAGAAGAAACAATTTCAAGAACAGAGATTGCCTTAAGCTACCTTGATATATATAAGAAATTAGATTTCGATTCTAATGTTTGGTTCAATACACCTGTTTTAATATGGACTATTGATGCGGCAGATGATTCTGTTATTACTGAATCTGAAACTTTTTCAATAAAAATTAAATTGCCGATTAGAAAAACACTAATTTTTTGTTATGAAAACATTCAAAAGATAAAGTTAATTTTTATTAAACTATGAAATAATTTGATTTTGAGATCATCTCAAAGTTCTAAAAAAACTTTTCTCATCTATTTCAGAATTAATTAATCCAAAACTATTTTATATTATTAGTTTGTAATTTATTAATTTCTATCAATTTAGGATTTGGTTGTTAGATATATAGATTGGTCGCAGTATATCGAAGTTATTAAATGACAGTTTGGAAAAATTTTTAAGAATATTTTCTTTTATGTTTCCAGTAGCCTCGAATCCCACCTCGCGGATTTTTCGATTGGACACCTCGTAGGATAATTGGTTCATGATTTCAGAATCGACATAATCAATATGAATATTTGGTATAAATTGGCCTATAGTTTCTGTGATTGTGTTGACCGTTAAATTATCTGTGAGTACATTGTAAACTCCTCCATCGTATATTTTTTTTTTCATAAAATAGGTTATTGCTCCAATGGCATCAGATAATGCAAGATAAGGTCGTTTCTGATTTTTTGCTGTTGTCCATACGGTGAGAGGTTTGCCCATGACCGCCTGCCAGCAGAATTTATTGATCGCTGTGTGAAATCTCATTCCGGGAGAAGTTCCGCAAATTGTCCCAAAGCGAAAAATCACAAATTGAAATGTTCCATCTGAACTAAAAGATCGAAGAAAGCTTTCTTCTTTCAGTTTTGTTTCAGCATAGGGACTCTGAGGATTCAAATCTTCAGAAGAGCAATTCTCACTTACAGCTTCTTTCTGAGTTCCATAGATGCTAGTTGACGAAAGATGGATCATAGGACACCCCACTTCCTTGCAAGCCTCTGCAACTTTGACTGTTCCTTCATAATTGACCGTTTCAACCTGCTTACGGTTTTGAAAACTATTCGTAGCATCGGTTATGGCCGCAAGATGGAGAGCTACATCCGATCCTTCAAAAATCGACTTCAAATCTGTTGTAAGAATATCCTCCTCATAAAACTGGTAATTCACATTTTTGGGTAAATTGAACAGGGAGGCGTATCGCTGGGTAAGAAGGTTATCAATCATTATTATTTCAGAGTTAGGAAACACTTTCGGTAATTCTCTCACGACCCTAGAACCAATATGCCCCAGTGCTCCTGTAACTATAATTCTCAAAGCTTCACCTTAAGTACTCGTTCAGACAATTTTCATAATATGCCTTGGTTTGAGCGAAACCGGATTCCAAGTTAGTTTCCTGGGTCCATCCCAGCAAGTCCTTTATTTTTTTATTGGAAAGAATAGCATCTCCAACGTCGGTGGCTTTTTTCCCAATAGGCCAATCCACATAAATGACGGTTCCTTTGCCTAAATGTTTTACTGTGGCCTCAGCGATTTCAGCCACGCTAAAATGCTCGTCGCCAACCGCAAAGAAAACTTCTCCCTTTGAGGCTTTAGATTGAGCGGCCAGCACCATGGCAGATACTGCGTCATCCACGTATAATACATTTCTTATCTGCCTTCCGTCTCCATAAACAGTTATATTCTTTCCTTGCAAAGCGAGGCCGATAAAATAATTATTAAAAGTAAACTCTGAACTGTGTATGCACGCCCTCGGACCAAACACATTAGATAACCTTATAACTGTTGAGCATATGTTAAAGGCCTTGGAATAAATCAGAGTGTATTTTTCCGAAACGCTTTTATTGGCCGAATAAATGTCAGTGGGAAATTCGGGATGTTTTTCATCTGCGGGCTGATAAGATAGTTTTCCTAGTTGAGTGCTGGTTCCCAAATGAACGAATTTTGCTTTTTGATTGAACCTTCTCACTGCCTCTAACAGGTTGATTACACCCTTACTATTCACATCAGAGTCTATCCATGGTTCGCGCATGGAAAAAGCGTGCGATGTGGAGGAGGCACAACTGAAAATAATATCTTTTTCTGGAACAACTTGCGATACTTGATCAAAGTCAAGGATGTTATGGTAGGAAACTTGAACAGATTCGGCAATATCTGCGATGTTATAAAGATTGCCACCCGATCTTGGATCCAGACAATCAAAAATGGTTACCTTGGCTCCCAGTTTTACACATTTCCGGGCTAGGTTGCTCCCTATAAATCCTAAACCTCCTGTTATTAGGACTTTTTTTCCTTCCATTGTTTTCATTAAGATTCCAGTAAACGGGGTATTAGAAGTAAACTATCTTCAAAATCAGAAAAAAATCTCTATGTTTATAGCAAAATAAACGCAGGGTCACCCTGCTATCAGCGTTCTTTTCCCATTAAAACATGGAAAATAAAGGTATGCATTATATTTCAGATAGAGTTTTAGGATCAGTCGTTTTACTTTAGTTAGCCACAGTATATTTTTTGGACCCACTAGTGCCATAGTCGGCAGATTAATCCTTGCAACACTTTAGATATCCATCAGGATTGTTAGTAAATAAAAGTTTTTTATCGATGCTATGATCAATTTTAAACCTATCATTTTCTTTTAAAAACTGGTGCAAAGCGGTTTTTGGATTATTCCCAGGCCCCCAAGGTCTAACCCTGTGTGTTTGAGTTGGGATGTCTTCCACAATAGTGTCTCCACAAACCATATATTGGCCTTTGCCGACGAGCAGAGAATACATTTTCAGCTCTTTCAATACATGATCGTGAGTGTGAAAAGAATCAAGTAACACCAATACATCTCGAGATTGGCCAATTATAGACTCGATTTGGTTAATCGTTTGAGGATCCGTTGAAGACTGATTGATTAAAACCAGCCGGTCTGAGATTTTTCCATGTGAAAAGAGTCTCTCTTTCAAATCATCGGGAATATAAACATCAATTCCTATGACTTTTTGTCCCCCAAGAGCTTCCATCAGTGTTGAATAAAACAATAGTCCACCGCCCCAAGCTACGCCAACTTCAATAATATATTTTGGTTTAGTTTGGAAAATTATCTCCTGAATTGCGAACATATCTTGCGGCAAGTTTAGGACGGGTTCACCAAACCAACTCGTTTGATGGATCCAAGAATATCGGTCTGCACGAACAAAAACATCCAGGGCATCCTTATAAAGGGAGTTATCTTGGGACATTTTTTTAGCACTATCCGTTCGCATGTTTTCGAATTCAGAGCGGGTATATAGTTTTTTATCCGACATATTCTAATTTTTTCAATTGAAATAGGTTTATCGTTTTAACAATACGTCCTCTCATACTTTCGAAGTATTTAAAACCTACTTTGCGGACCAACGAACCCAAAATCTATCGTTACAGGATATTTTTTTAGTATACCGCGAGGTTGTCTTCTTGTTCCCTTTTAGATCCGATTTCCAAGCTCAAATCATAAACTACGTGCATCTAATAATTTTTTAATTCCCTCGCATATCCAATCTATCTGATCTTCTGTAAGTATAGCTGAGCCAGGCAGACTTATCCCTCTAGATGAAATATCGTAGGCTACCGGGTTCATGGGCTCGTATTTAACTTTCGCCATTGGATAGGCCGGCAAGGATGAAAGGGGATAAAAAAAAGGACGTGCCGGAATATCCATTTCGGCTAATTTTTTAATGGCGTCTAATTTTTTTAAGTTATAAGACTTCCCAAAAACAATTGATGTTATCCACGCTCCATTGATTCCATCTTCCGGTTCAGGATTGAGAAAAATATCTTTGATCTCAGTTAGACGTTCTCGGTACATTCTCAATTGATTTCGTTTTAGCCCCACCAATTCATCAATTCTCTGAAACTGAGCATAACCCAATGCAGCCTGCACATTAAAAGGCATATACTTATATGTAACTTCATAATTTAAATACATGGCATCTTTTTTTCGGCCATGGTCTCTTAAAAACATACATCTATCAAACAGTTTTTCGTCATCTAACAGAAGCATGCCTCCTTCTCCCGTTGTGATAGTTTTTGTTCTATGAAAACTAAAAACAGATCCAATGCCAAACTTTCCTGCCTTTACACCTTTGTAGGTCGAACCAACCGCCTCCGCTGAATCCTCTACTAAAGGTATTTGATGATGGGCGCACAACTTGGTTAACTCATCATACTGGGGCATATTCCCAAAGAGGTCTACGGCAATAACGGCCTTAGTTTTAGGGGTTATCAACTTTTCCACTGAGCGAGGGTTAAGGCACCAGTTTTCAGGGTCAATGTCACAAAAAATGGGGGTTGCTCTCAAGTAGGTGATTCCAGCGCCAGTAGCAATCCAGGTGCATTCAGGTAGGATCACTTCATCTCCTTCTGAAATTCCCAAAGCTGTAAGAAGTAAATGAATAGCTGTGGTGCAATTGGGTGTCATAATCCCGTATTTTCGATCATGATAGATAGCAAATTCACGCTGGAATTTTTCAACGTAATCGTAGCTATTTTCATACCAGCCGTTACGCATTGCATCTTCTACAATGTTTATTTCGTGATTGGTGATCCAAGGTCCTGCCATATGAATAGGTTTCATTTTTGTGCCCCGCTACCCTTTAAAGGTTTTGCTGGAATGCCTACCACCGTTTGACCTCTCTCTACATTCTTGGTGACAACAGCACCTGCGCCAACGGTTGCGTCAGAACCTATTTGGATTCTTGGGAGAACAGTTGCACCCGCCCCCACCCACCCATTAACGCCGACGTTCACTAGACCGCATAGAGTTGCACCGGGGGCAATTTCCACACCCGATTCCAGAAAACTTTCGTGATCCACGTTGGCATTGGTATTGATAATGCAATCTTGACCTAATTCGACCTCTGGTCCAATAATTGACCCGGCCATGATTTGAGAGCCGACTCCTATTTTGGCATTTGGGGAAATAAAAGCAGTAGGATGGGCTAAGGTGATGGGAGTTAAGCCTTCTTCCTCTAATTCATGATGCAGTTTAATTCGTAGTCTTCCGTGGGGATTTCCAATCGTCACGCAAAATCCTAATTTCAATTTTCTTTGGGTTTGAATCCATTCCTTAAATTCGTTGCCAAGGTATAAGGGGATGTCCTGAAACGGTTTTTGAAGTTTTGGAGTGTCATCGAACACAGCAACTACCTTGGAGCCGTAATATTCAATAATAGGGCGAACTACTTTGGCCTGACCTGTCCCACCAAAAAAAATTATTTCTTCAGGGAATTGATTGATTATGCTAGTTTTCATAAATCAAAAAATACTCATAGAGAAATTATACAAACTTAACCGCTAGCGATCTATTTTATGAAATTTTGCAATGCTAGATCTAAATACTATGAAACATGCCAACAAAATTTATCTTAAACAATCTTAACCTATCCATTCCAAAATGAGCTGACATGCATGCTCGAGTTGATACTTTTTGTCAAAATTCTGCATAGGCAAAGGCCCAATCTTACCGCAGATTGTTGTGTAGTAATTGGACTTAAAAATTAAATGAAATCCTAATTGTTCTACAGCAGACAAAAACTCCTTAAGATTTTTAAAGTGGGTTCGGATTTTTTTTCCATGAAATTTCTGAATGGTTACAAAGCTTTTAATGTCACCCGCCAAAACATCGGTTAAAATCAAATAGCGAGGCTTTAGGGAAGTAAAAGAACCGATCAGTCCATTCCAGTTTTCTATATACTGCAGTGAGCTTCCCAAATGAATGATGTGAACGGGGTCGGGAAGACTTGGAAGAGTCTGGTGGAAATACAAATTGGGGTGGCTGGAAAAAAGCTCTTTGCCTCGTTGGCAAATAGCCTCCCCCTCAACAATATGATACTCGATTAATTTTTGAGCACATAAGGAAGTTTTTAAATAAAGGTATCCAGTACCCATGCCACCTCCAAAATCTAGAACCCGCAATGGTTCCAGATCATTAAGGGAAAGCATGGCAGATGCAAGCGGTAGCGCATTTTCGTGAATAGAGGTATTGAGAGGCAGCTCATCTGGGCTGTGATATGATTCAAAAATCTTTAACGCTTGTTGAGAAATTTTGTCTACCCAGATATCGCTGGCGAACACATCGTCATCTGCAGGAGCTAGGTCCCAATTCTCATAAACCCCTTCCCAGATATTAAAATCTTGCTCGGTCATGGAAGATAGAATTCTCGGATAGTTGAGATCACCTGTTCTTGCTCAACAGGATTTAGCTCAGGGTAAATGGGTAGGCTGAGCACTGTATCGGCTAGCAAGTCCGTTTGGGAGAGATTGACTCCAGCGGGCAGACAGTCAGTGTATGTTGGCATTTTATGAACGGGTGTCGAATAATGGATTCCTGCCAAAATATTGTTCTTTTTTAAAAATCGAACTAACTCATTTCTTTTATGCACAGTAATAACATATAGATGGTAAACATGACTACAACGATTTCGAATAGGCGGGCAGACCACAGGCAAATCCTGGAATGCTTTGTCATAATTTCGTGCAATTGCTTTTCTTTTTTCCGTGTCAGCATCTAAATAGGGTAGTTTGACTCGAAGTACCGCCGCTTGAAGTTCGTCAAGTCGACTATTCCACCCCGGTTTCTGGCTTATTCTATTTTCATCCCACCCATATTCCCGAAGTTTATATAAATGGGACGCTATTACGTCATCGGAGGTCACCACCGCACCTCCATCGCCCAAAGCTCCCAGGTTTTTGGTCGGATAAAAGCTAAAACAACCGATATCACCTATACTCCCAACCCGTTTATCCTCGTAAATCGCACCATGAGCTTGAGCGCAATCTTCAATAACTTTTAGTTTATGTCTCTTGGCAATAGTAAGGATTTTATTCATATCCGCAGGTTGCCCATATAGATGGACCGCGATCACAGCTCGAGTCCGCTCAGTGACCGCTTGCTCGATAGCTTCTGGTGATAATGTATAATAATATGGATCAACGTCTACTAAGACAGGGATGGCGCCAGCCATTTCAATAGCGGCAATGGTTGCCACTGCCGTATACGAAGGGGCAATGACCTCGTTACCCAGTCCAATATCAAGAGCATTAAGAGCTAGACAAAGGGCATCAGTGCCATTACCTACTCCGACAGCATGATCGGTACCAATATACTTTGCGAATTCTTCCTCAAAGGATGCTACATTTTGGCCAAGAATAAACTGAGTTCCTGAGAGTGCTTTTTCAATGGCCGCATCTATCTCCTTCTTATGGGCAAGGTACTGGGCTTTTGGATTGCTAAAGAAAATCACTTTTAAATAACATCAACCTGGGGAACATAAACGATCCACTGGCCGCCGTTTTCATTAAAGACTGTTTCTTTTTCCATGATTTCACCCTTGTGATTCCAGGCAAATAGTAAGGTTTTATCAGGATAATTATTTTTAAACTCCTCATAGGATCTAACGGGAATATGTGCGCCGGGACTATACTTTCCTTGCTTGACGGGGGTGGTGTCAGAAATAAACTCAATAAGATCAGACCCTATATTACAATAATTAAGCACTGTAGCGCTTTTGGAGGTTGCACCGTATCCCACTACACGACGCGCTGCTATTTTTTCTTTATTTAGTAACGCAACAAGTTGCTTGCGAGATTCCTCGCAATTTTTACGGAATTGATCAAAGGTAGACGCTAAATGAAGTCCCTGCTTTTCTTCACGAACCAAGCATTTTTTAACTTCTTGTGAAATTGAACGTTTTCCCTTACGCGCAAAAACAAATCGCATTGACCCGCCATGGGTAGATTGTGGTTTTAAATCGATAAGCTCAAAACCGTATGGCCCGAAAATATTACTCACTGAACGACCTGAAAAAATAAAGACATGTTCATCATAAATTTGATCGTATGAAGTTTTATCAACCATATCTCCCAGATAGGGATCTTCGAAAACGAACACTCCCGTAGGCTTTAAGAGCCTGTCGATTCCTTCTGCAATCTCTCGCAAATCAGGAACATGACACATTACATTGGCGGCAATGAGTGCATCGGCTTGTCCATATTCTTCAACAATTTTTTTCGCAGTTTCAGAATTAAAAAATGCAGTCATAGTATTAACATTGTACTTGCGTGCTTCATCCGCAACATTAGCGGAAGGCTCTATCCCTATATGTCGAATTCCGCATTGGGCAAAGTTTTCCAGCATCGCGCCATCGTTACTTCCGATTTCCACAACAAAAGGATCATCTTCAACAAGGAACTCTTTTTGTACCCAATTTGCGTAAGTTTTAAAATGTTCGACCATGCGCTCTGAGGTCCGTGAAAAAAATGCGTAGTTCTCATGAAACATTCGGCTTGGATCCGGCTGTTCTGCAATTTGGAATGTTGCACAGTTTTTGCAAAATACCGGTTTAAGCTCGTAAAAATATTCATCGGAAAATTGTTCGGGCTTAAGAAAACAATTTGATATTGGCATCATCCCGAAAGACATGAATGGCTCAACATTTGATTGGCATATTCTACATTCCATTTTCAACTCACCACAAAATCAATAATAAAATATAATACAACTCATTAGTATCTGAGTAATCGGTCTAAGCTCAGGCATTCAAACCATTAACAAAATTAAAACTGGATCGGATCACATTTGCGACAAATTTCATACTCCAAGGTTCGTTCTAGTGACAGTCTAAATTATTTTATGGGATTGTTTGAATGGTCAAAAGCTGAGAGGCGGTATTATTTTTCATAACAGATGTAAGCACGGCTATAAGCGTTGAAGTTGCAATAAAATGATGCGCCTACACGAGGATTGGATTCTATCCAGTCATCAAATGCCTTACGGACCCCAAGCTTTGGATCTCCCCGGTAGCACCAGTAATCGTCTATCAAAAGCCACGTCCCTGTCTGGCAGATATTGGTCAGAAAATCAAATACCTCCTTAGCTGATGAATAAAGATCACAATCAACAAGAATACAAATAGGAAAATCCTTGTCTTTGAGTTGCGATTTATCAAAGGATTGCAATGTATCTGAAAATACCCCCTTAAAGAGATGAATGTTATTACTATTGAGAAGAGTGGCGGCGGCAATATTTTTTTTACAGAATTCATCGCTGACAGCTGCATAATTCCCTTGAAAAAAATAAGGAGCATATTCCGGATGAATCTGATCTGTCTCCTTCTGTTCGGGATGGCCAGAAAATGTATCAAAACCATAAATATGGTTCACATAACCACGTAGATTTCTATAGGCAGTGATGGCAGTGTCGCCGTTCATAATTCCAAATTCCATATAATATCCGCTGTTAATATTAGAATACCGCGCGAATTCACGGATCATTCTGAATATATTGTTTTTACCGATGAAATCACCGCTCAATCCCTGAACAAAATTTGCTTCGGGTCTAAATTTATTCATTATTAAAGGTTTTTTTTATGTTTGAACACGTTGATCTGCTCGCGCAAGGTAGGATAAGCTAAATTTGGAGTCGTAACTTCTCGATCTTTCGTTTTCTCTGTGTTGACCATCACCAGAGCCGCATACCATCGTCCTGCAATGGATTCGGGTAGGCTTGGATCCGTCGGACCATGAGGGTCAATAATTTCGACCCCATGGCAAATTTTAGGTAAAAAACCAACCATAGACCCTATCTCCAAAAGTGGATCTATTTGTAATATTCTTCCTCCTCCAAGACCTACACCAAAACCACCCGATTTATAATCTACACCGAACTGGGTTAAATTCACAGTAAAGGCAAATCTGGTAAAATCGATAGGGTCGCTATGAAAGGCTATTCCACCCTTCATGGGCGGATAGCGATTGATTTCAATCCTATCTGCAACTTTATTAAAATTAAATCCCCTATCCGTACCGCTTTTTCGAACACCAATCGCATTGATCGTGTGCAGAAGATCATAAGTTTCATCGAATAGTCCGTATGCTCCCACAGGATCATCGTTCCACCTAAAAAAATGGATCATGTCATAAGTGGATGAATACCCAAACCCATGATCCTCGAAATGCCAATCTCTGGCTGTAATTAAATCAGATGGATAATCCTCTATAGAGGGATCAGAAAACTCCTGTTTCTGGGACCACTCAAACACCTGCTCCTTAAAGTCCTTCAAAACTTCTTGTCGGAATGCATCTGTAAATATATAAACAGTTCCACTGTAGAACGAAAAAACAAAATCCTTGATGAAATTGTTACTATTGGTGTTGATTTTTTCAATAAATTCGTTGTAGTCGATTTTTTTTAAATCTACTGCATAAGAAGCAGCCTCACCAATTTCACGAACTGCATCATACCAGCAATTCTCAAAAATCTCTTCTGTTTTATGAAGATCTTTAATGGTTGCCATGAATACGGGTATCTAGTTTATTAATTTTTTTAACAATTTCTTTTTGCATTACTTTCATCATAACTTTGCACCTAGTCCTCTTTTAGCCAAAATGGTCTTGCACGAACAATGACCTAAAATTTAATGTGACTAGTTTTAAAAAATTGTGAATAATTCCTAAACGAAAAACTCAAGACCTAGCAAAAAATATCAGACAAATCATTTACACTTAACTCAATTTGATCCACTTTATTGTTAATATATTCCTCAAAAGACATAAATTGTTGAATAATATCATTGCATATACGGCAATTTGGCGGCATTTTTTTTGGTTTGTTTTCTCTTAGAGGCAGGGTAGTCTCGCTTCAGAAGTTTATTTAAGGGGTGAAGATTTTGAACCGCGGTTAGTTAGTATGGGTCTGCTAAATGGTACTTTTAGTTTGCTCGCTTATATAAATGAAGTGACAGGCGTATAAAAGACTAATGGTTTCGCCTTAAAATATTTAAGCATAATACTATATAATGAATTTAGTTCCGAGACTTAAATCCGAATTATTACCTTCCTACCTCAAAAAATAGAGGTTAGCCGTTTTCCGTTACTTTTTAGAGAAAACGAAAAACGGTCGAAATAGTATTCACTTAAAGCTTCTTCTGAACTAACCTGCACTGTTTCAATGAATGAAAATAAAAAACTTGGAGAACGGCTCGATGACTTTAAGCAGTAAATATAAAATGATTACCCTTAATTTATTTGGTGGCCTATCAATATTTTTTGTTTTGGTTGTGCTCAGAATTCCTGGTTTGATTAACGCAGATCAGCTTCTAAGCGCGGATGAAGGCCTAATGGCATACCAAATCTTGGATCTATATAAAGGCAGTTCGCTCTTCTTTTACTATGATGTGACGAAATATTTTGGGATTGTTAATGGATTGGCCGCTTTTCCTTTTTTTTGGATTCTAGGGGTTGGGGGTCTGGCTTTTAAATTGCCAGAGGTGCTTTTTTATACCTTGTATACTTTGTCTACGTATTGGCTGGTAAAAAAGATCCAGCCTCGAGCGGCCTTAATAGTCATTTTGTTGATGATTTTCCCTCCACCATCTGTTTTTGGGGGCAACATAATTAATCAGGGGATTACCCTGATTAGTTTTTTAGGTAATCTTATTTTTTTGAGTTTCCTTAAGGTTAAGGAAACTGGAGGTTCTAAAGCTTTTTATGTTTTTCTTTTAGGGTTTTTTGTTGGTTTTGCAATTTATACTTTTACATATTCAATTGTCTATATTGGGTCGATAGTAATCTTGTTTGTTCTGAGTAGCAATTATTGGGAGATTTTTCGAGCTAAGGTTTCGAAAAAAACTGTTATTTCTTGGTTGATGATACAAAAGGGGGTTGTTCAGAAGTTTGTGGGAATACTAGATGGGCTCATTTTAGTTTTTATTTTTGTAGTTTTGTTTTCTTATGTTTTCGGTGGTTTTGGCATTGATATAGCTGGATATTCTATCTTGCAAAGTAACGCGCTTCACAAACCGGTAGGTCAACTATTAGTCTTAGTTGCTTTTCGAATTTGTTTGTTCCGGCAGGATATAACGGGCAAATTGAGTTTAATCAAGTCGTTGATTCTATCGATGGATCCTTTAATCAGGCGTTCAATATTATTTTGTCTTTTAGGATTTGTAATTGGGATTTTCCCTCGTATATTGAGTATTTTGACAGGTGAAACTACGAGGGGTGGGCAGGGTTTTGATGTTGATTTTGTCCCCACTAATTTGGTTGATAATTTTTGGATATTAATGACCCATGACCTCCCGGATATTCTAGGGCTTTGGGCACCGATAGCCCAATTGTTTGATTCGGAGATCAACTCTTTTCATTTATTTAATAGTTTTCTGAGTGGCATAATTATATTTTTGATTAGCCGGGCTATAGTTTCCTTTGTGAAGCCAAGGTGGACAGAGGTCAAGGATATATTTAGATTAAAAGTATTATTTTTCAACCCGGCGCAGTTTTTTTTGGTTCTTCCGATTTTGATTTGCGCCGCTGTAATAGTCAGCCAGGGTGCTCCCTCGGCCCGTTATCTCTTCCCATTGCATGGAGTTGTTTCTATTTGGACTGCTATCTATCTTGATAAGGTTCGCCATAAATCTAAAACATTTTTTGCATTTGCTTTGATAGTTTGGTGCACGTTTGGTGCTATTGGAATCTACCAGAGTTACGTGGCTAGTGGAGTTGTGCGAGGTTTTTCTGTTATCGAAAAACCAAATCCTTATTTTAAACTTGTGAAGTTTTGCAAGGAACATGAGATTTTAAATGCGTACTCAGATTATGGCACTTCCGCTATAGGTACATTTTTAAGCAGCGGGGATGTTCGTATTGCTGAGTACACCAAATCTTTTTGGGGAAGAAAACTAAAAGAACGGCTGGCCAAGGAAGAGAATTTTTCAATTATTGTTGCTGGCGACGGGAGCGATTTACAAGTCTATCAGGAATATCTGGATGCAAACTTACTTAGCTATTCTAAGAGTATAGTAAAAGGTAAGGATGATACAGATGACCTTTATTATGTTTTTTCAAACTTTAGAGGGGAGCCGGCAACTATTGAACAGCTTCGCTCTCTAATTGCTAGTTAAGATTAATATGTTTAAGGTAGGTCAATTTTTCTAGGTATTTAAACTAGGTGTGGGATCTTGCAAAAATATGGACAATACGAAAAGGAATTTTCAATGACAGATCATAGAGATAAGTATCTAAAGGGGAAACGAATTTTTCCTGACCCTATACCGAAAGAATTAAGTATTAAAGATTTGGTTGATAGGTATTTTAATGGATACAACGCTGCTCGAATTCAAGAAATTTGTCATCTAGTTTCTGAAAAAATGTCATCTCAGGATGTTTGTGTTGGTTTTAGTCTTTCTGGAGCGTTGACTCCGGCAGGTTTGGGGTCATCCTGCATTGTTCCGATGATAAGGTCTGGCATGATTGATTATATAGTGACGACCGGGGCCAATTTGTATCATGATTTGCACCACTCCTTGGATCTTCCACTGACCCAGGGGACGCCTTTCGTCAACGATAATGAACTGTTCGAAAAGGATATTATCCGTATTTATGATATTTTTATGGATTATGAAGTATTGGCTGCTACTGACAATTGGTTGATGCGAACATTTTCA
>ERZ651768.2166-NODE-2166-length-13909-cov-5.199465_pt1 | contig 13909 bp, 13 predicted proteins | sample MGYA00514754_ERZ651768 | MGnify/ENA metagenome assembly ERZ651768 | reverse complement strand
ATTAATATTTAAAGCTGTCATATCAGCGAAGGTAAATCCAGTCGTTAGGGAACTCCCTTGTAATGGAAGAAGTTTTTTACCATCACCAATATCCATTCCAAAGGATCTTTCCGATTTGAAGGTTAAAAAAGTTTGATCTTCATATGCTAAACCTGTTGATACATCGGTTGTGCTTATATTAAAAGTCACACTTCCCGTACCGTCATTGTCGAATGCTCGGTAAAAAGTACCTGCTGAGCTTGATTTATCAGTTGGCTCAATAGTGACCGAACCTGTCCCACCGCTGGATTGAACCCAAAACCCTTGGTAAGGGGCAATCAGACCGCCAGTCAAACTCCCGGACGTCCCATCCCAATCTTTCCAGCCGGAAGCCGCATTGTCCCAAACGTTGGTGGTACCGCTAAGATATGTCTTGGATACCAAATCCCAATCAATCGTCGATGCATAGGGGTTCCCTGCTAAACCATAATCTCCATCAGCGATACTTCCCAGTGTTGCGCTGGAACTGTTTTCCGTTCCGCTCACGCTTAAGGTTACGGGCAAGTCATCATCGCCATCGTTGTCCGTATCCGAAAAGACATACACCAAAAACCCTTCTCCAGCTGTTAAGGATGTGGTGGAAAGATTGGTGAGTGCTGTCCAACTTTGACCAGAAACATCCAACGTCCACACGTTGGCGGTACCGGCGGTTGCATCCCCGCCCGTCATGCCTTGAATCCAAAGCTCATTTAATAAATCGCTGAAAATGGCACCGGATACAGGGCTGCTCATCATTCGAAAACCAGAGGTGCCGGAGATAGAAGCTGTAACAGTTTTTGTAACTGCGATATCATCAATCCAAAGCTTCTGATCAGCACTAGCTGTATATTCGTAATAAACCCCCAAATAGCTGGCAGTGGTATGTTGTGTATTTGTGGCTGTCCCTTTACTCACTAAGTTATCAAAGCCGCCATCTGAATCAATTTTTACGGTCCAGACACCATTTGTTGTTCTCGATATTTCAAACCCCACGGCTGTAGAAGTACCGATTTCAGTTTGCCAATCATAATCGGTGTCTATCAATACATAGCCAGCGCCACCGCTAATTTTCCACAATTTAACATCATCATCAGTTCCGGAATAGTTAACACCCAAAGCATAACCATCTGCGCTGCCGCTGGGGTACATATCACTTGCGGCTAAATCAGACATCAGGAATAATGCCCAATTATTATTTCCAGAAGGATTATATCCATGTTTTGCCTGAAAACGCCAGGTCACAGTTCCATCTCCAAGAGATAAGGAGTTTAAAGGTATGGAAATACGATCCCGGTCTGAGGATGGATTTTTAAAAGTGTGTTTTAAAGAATAGTTGCCATTTATTTTATCAGTACTGGAAGCTCCCCAGCGGCCACTGGTATTTTCAGTCCATCCTGTAATATTATTATCTTCAAAATCATCACTTATTATTGTCACTTGTCCCCAACCAACATTACAGTAGAAAAGCACCACAGCCGCAACACTCATTATATTGGGTGTTAATCGTTTCATATCAATAATACCAAGGAAAATAAACCTAGATGAATCTATCCGCCTGAAACAATTAGGAATTTTAAAGAGAGATTAAATATCAGTTAAATATATAATCTCTCCCGCCTACTACAGTCCGCAGTACTTTAGAATATAAAATCTCTTCCGGCGTGGCCATGAAAAAATTCACCGAGTGTACTGCAAAATCAGCGTATTTCCCTGCAGTGATGGACCCCGTTTTATTCTCCCAGAAAGCTGCATAGGCATTGTTGATGGTATAGGACCTGAGGGCATCTTCCACGCTTATTTTTTCGTTCGGATACCAGCCGTGGGGATTTTTCCCATCCCGGGTCCGGCGGGTAACAGCGGCATAAATGCCGGTAACCGGATTTAATGGGGCTACAGTCCAATCGGAGCCAAAGGTAAGGTTGGCACCGCTCTCGATCAATGTCTTAAATACATAGGTGCGGGATAAGCGGTCATGATCGATGCGTTTATGAGCCCAGGAACCGTCGTCGAAGATATGGTAAGGCTGCATGGAGGGAATGATATTTTCCGCCGCAAAGCGGGGTACGGCAGACCGGGAAAGATGCTGGGAGTGCTCGATGCGGCACCTCCTGTCCTTTTGACCGTATTCTTCTCTGATGAGTGCAAATTCATCCAGGATCCAGTCATTTGCGCGGTCGCCAATGGCATGGACCGCATGCTGGATATTGGCTTTGTCCGTTTCCCGCAAAATATGCTTGAATTCCGCAGTGTCATGAAGAGTAATGATACCCACAGTGGCAAGGTTTTCCTTCTCTGGGGATAGAGGATCTGCCAGGTATGGTTCATGCATCCAGGCTGTGCGGGAGCCCAGGGATCCGTCCATCATGCCTTTAATCCCATCCCACCGGAGCCAATCATCCCCGGGACCATTATTCCGGACATTCCGGATTATATTTTTCCAGTTTGTATACCAGGGGTAGATCTTGATACGGAGCTTCAGGCGGCCTTTTTCATGGTTCCGTTTGTAGGTTTCCAGGGACTGCCAGGTCCCCATATCATGGACCTGGGTAATACCAAGGGAAAGTGCATAATCCATTGCCGCATCTAATGCTTGATCCAATTCATCAATTGTTGGATCAGGAATAACCTTGTTTACCAGGCCCATCGCTTCATCCTTAAGTATTCCGGTAGGATTGCCCTTATCATCTTTAATAACTATTCCACCTGCTGGGTCTGTGGTGCTGGCTGTGATACCCGCCAGAGCCAGGGCCTTGCTGTTCGCCAGGGCCATGTGACCATCAAGCCGTCCCAGAAATACCGGCCTGTCTGGAACCACATCATCAATCCAGGATTTATCCGGATAAATCCCCCCCCAGAGTTCGTGGTCCCAATCGCCGCCCTGCAACCAGGCATCTGCCGGGAGTGTTTCAGCATGGGCCTTTATGCGTTCCTGGAATTCAGATTTATTGTCCACATCCCGGAGGTTGACACTTGAAAGCTGAAAACCGCCGCTCATGAAATGTACATGATTATCAATTAACCCAGGAGTAACAAAGCGACTACTTAAATCTATCTTTTTAGTGTTCTCTGTTGCCATTACCAGCGCATCACTATCGGCCCCAACAAAAAGTATTTGATCTCCACTCACTGCTAGCGCAGTTGCGGAAGGATTATTTGAGTCGCCAGTCCAGATAATACCATTATAGTAAATCTTATCCACGTTTTGTACAGAGCAGGAAAAGGTCAACAAAAGAAAGGACAATTTTTTTATCATAGGTTATATTATTTTATTTTTATAAGTGTACCATATCGATTCATAAATCCATTTAATTGATTTAACGAACAAAATAGTCTGTGATGTAATTTACATTCTAATTTTAATACTATGAAAATTGGCACCATTAGAATTGAAACTCCTGTTTTGCTGGCTCCAATGGCCGGAGTAACGGATTACCCGTTCCGCATTTTATGCAAGGAAATGGGTGCCGGCGTGGTCTATTCTGAATTTGTATCCGCGGATGGCATCATCCGCGAAAATACCAAAACACTGAATTTGATCCGGTTTGAAGAACCGGAACGGCCCATCGGCATACAGATTTTTGGAAATGATGCGGAAACCATGAGTCAGGCAGCCAAATATGTTGCGGATACATTCCAACCGGATATTCTCGATATCAATTACGGCTGCCCGGTTCCAAAAATCACTAAAAAAGGCGGAGGTTCCGCAGCTCTCAAGGATCTTTGTTTAATGGATGATATCACAGCCGCTGTGGTTGAAGCGGTTCCGGAATTACCTGTCACTGTGAAAATGCGGATTGGATGGGATCAAAAATCCATCATCGTCCCTGAAGTGGGCCAGCGGCTGGAAAAAATCGGTATAAAAGCTATTTCTCTCCATCCGCGAACCACAAAGCAGCGATATACCGGGAAAGCGGATTGGAGTTACATCAAACTCCTGAAAGAATCCGTTTCCATTCCAGTGATCGGCAACGGAGATGTCTGCACTATCGATGATATGATGCGCATGTTTGAGGAAACAGGTTGTGATGCAGTCATGGTCGCTAGAGCAGCGCAGGGAAATCCATGGTTTTTTCGTGAAGCCAAAGCCCGCCTTCAAGGCAAACCGACTCCTGCATCGCCCTCGTTATTGGATATTGCAAATATGTGCCGAAGACATTTTGATCTTTTACTTGAAAACCGCGGTGAACGAACCGGCACAAACCTCATGCGGAAACATTTCTCCAATTATATCAAGGGATTTCCCGGCGCGGCCAGTTTTCGGCAAAGGCTTGTTACAGCACCAGGACTACCGGAAATGAAAACAGCTTTGAATGAATTCCGGGATGCTGTCCAACAGGCAGAATTGGAGTTGGTTTAATCAATTCTATCTTTCTGAGTTCTGCAGATCCGGGACGAAGAATCGAGTATAAATAATCACACTTGTTGAATATTTCAATTAATTGTAAAGATTGTTCACTTCCTGCCAGCCTCCCTTTGGTTGGCAGCAGGCTGACGTTCCGAATGACACAGCCTTTTTCAACCTTTTATATTTCTACATTTCAAAACAACTTTCAAAAACAACTCTCTTACTTGTCTCCTCTTTTAATGACCGGTAATTTTCCGGGCTTTTTTATTCTATTTTTATGAAGAGGAGTCCCTTCTATGTCACAAATTATTAAAGCAGTGAATGAACCGATAAAATCCTATGCTGCAGGTTCTCCTGAAAGAGCCAGCCTGCAAGCCAAATATGATGAAATGGCTGCACAAACCATTGAGATTCCATTAATTATTGGCGGACAAGAAATCCGCACCGGTGATACTGAAAATTGTGTCATGCCCCACGACCACCAACACGTGTTGGCAACCTATCATAAAACCGGGGAAACAGAAGCCAACCTGGCTATTGATACGGCCATGGAATCCTGGAAAATCTGGTCCAAAACTTCGCTTGATAAACGAACCGCTATTTTCCGAAAGGCAGCAGACCTGCTGGCTGGGCCTTGGCGAGACACCATTAATGCCGCTACCATGCTGAATCAGAGTAAGAACGTTTTTCAGGCTGAGATCGATGCCGCCTGTGAGTTGATCGACTTTTTCAACTTTAATGCCCAGTACGCAGAACAGATCTACACTAACCAGCCCCTGATCTCACCGGAAGGCATGCATAATTCCCTTGAATATCGTCCGCTGGAAGGATTTGTTTTCGCCATCACGCCTTTTAATTTTACCTCCATTGCCGGCAACCTCCCTTCTGCACCGGCACTTGTAGGAAATGTAGCCCTGTGGAAACCCGCATCCAGTGCAGTTTACCCCTGCCATTTCATTATGCAGATGTTGAAAGAAGCAGGACTGCCTGATGGCGTGATCAATTTTATTCCAGGATCTGGTGGAAAGGTTGGGGATCCTGTGTTAAAAAATGGGAACCTTGCCGGTGTCCACTTTACGGGATCCACCGAAACTTTCCAGCATATTTGGAAAACCATTGGTACCAACATTGATCAATATAAAACCTATCCGCGGATCGTTGGCGAAACCGGCGGGAAAGATTTCTGCCTCGCTCATGAATCAGCTGATATTGATGAATTGGCCACTGCCATGATTCGCGGTGCATTTGAGTTCCAGGGACAAAAATGTTCTGCCATGTCACGGGCATACATCCCGGAAACCATTTGGGAAGAGTTAAAAGAAAAATATTTATCAGAATTAGAAACAGTAACTGTGGGTTCACCGCGGGATTTTACCAATTTTATGAATGCTGTAATTGATAAACCGGCTTTTGATTCAATTACACAATACATTGACTATGCAAAGAATGCGAATGAAGCAGAGATCATTTCCGGCGGGACTTATAATGACAGTGAAGGTTACTACATCCAGCCTACTACAATCCTTACATCGGATCCATATTTTAAAACCATGGAAGAAGAAATCTTCGGACCCGTATTGACTATTTATCTTTACGATCCTGCAGATTGGGATTCCACGATTGATCTTGTGGATTCTACATCGCAATACGGTTTAACAGGCTGTATTATGGGCAAAGATAAAGAAGCAATGGCCCAGGCAAAGGATCGCCTCACCCATTCTGCCGGAAATTTCTACATTAACGATAAACCCACCGGTGCCGTGGTGGGTCAACAGCCATTTGGCGGCAGCCGCGCATCGGGAACCAATGATAAGGCAGGATCAGAACTGAACCTGCAACGATGGATATCTATCCGAACGGTGAAAGAAACTTTCGACACTCCAAAAGATTACCGCTATCCATTTCTAGAAAAGGATTGAATGCCTAACCCTACAGCCATGATCGCCATGGGCGGAAATTCTCTTTCTCCCAAAGGTGAAGCGGGAACTATCACCCAGCAATTTACCCACACTCGGGAAACGCTGGACGGCATCGGCCATTTCATCGAGCACGGATACAATCTATGTATTAATCATGGAAACGGTCCACAAGTCGGGAATGAGCTTCTTCGCATGGATTTGACTCACGATAGAGTACCCCCTCTTCCTCTTGGCGTTTGTGTTGCAGGCACCCAAGGCTCCATCGGTTATATGATCCAGCAATCCTTGCAGAATAAACTGCGGGATATGAATGTGGATCGTGAAGTCGTAACCCTGGTTTCCCAGGTGATCGTGGATGAAAATGATCCTTCCATCAAAGATCCAACCAAATATGTGGGAGCACGATATTCCGCAGAAAAAGCAAAATCTTTGGCTGAAAAATTTGCCTGGAGCGCTAAGGAACAAGAGCCGGGACAATGGCGCCGCGTGGTTCCCTCGCCTATGCCGGAATACATCATGCATGGAAAGTCCATCAAAACACTGGTGGATCGCGGCACAATTGTCATTGCATCCGGAGGCGGCGGCATCCCGGTTTATAATGACCCATCCGGCCATCTTGAAGGGCTCGATGCGGTCATCGATAAAGATTATGCTGCGGCAAAAATGGGACGAATCATTCGTGCGGAAGAACTTTGGATCATCACGGATGTGAAATATGTTTATCGTAATTTCGGCAGCCCGGAACAGACCCCGATCCGGGAAATAACCTGCATGGAAACAAAAGAATTATATAAAAATGGTGAATTCCAAAAAGGCAGTATCGGCCCAAAGATCAGGGCAGCCATGCACTTTTTGAAGTACCACGGTGAAAAAGTTATAATCACCTCTATTCCCGGCATCAAAGATGCCTTTAAAGGGAATGCGGGGACAACAATAAGGAATTATGCATGAAAATACATGAATACCAGGGTAAGAACCTTTTTCGAAAGCATGCGATATCCACTCCAGATGGAATACCGGCTTTTAGCGTTGAACAGGCTTTGGATGCATACAACCAGCTCAATTGCGGTACCGTGGTGGTCAAAGCCCAGATCCATGCCGGCGGCCGCGGCAAGGGCGGCGGAGTGAAACTGGCTCACAATCGCGATGAAGTAAAAGCACTTGCCAAAGAAATGCTGGGAATGACCCTGATCACTCACCAGACCGGTCCTGCTGGTAAAGAAGTGCAGCGTATACTTATCGAATCCGGAGCAAATATAGATAAGGAATTCTATGCGGCTATTACCCTGGACCGGGGCAGGGAAATGGACGTATTCATGGTTTCCACTGAAGGCGGCGTGGAAATTGAAAAAGTGGCCGCAGAAACTCCTGAAAAGATCATCAAGGTCTGGATCAATCCCCTGCTGGGCATGAAATCCTTCCAGGCTCGGAAGCTGGCCTACGGCTTGAACCTGACTGACAGTGCATTCAAGGAAGCAACAGCGACATTTATGAAAATGTACGCCTGCTATCAGGACACCGACGCTTCCCTGGTAGAAATCAATCCGCTGGTGCTGACCGAGGAAGGTCATATCCTGGCCCTGGATTCCAAATTCAATTTTGACGATAATGCCCTTTACCGCCAAAAAGATATTGCTGAAATGCGGGACCTTTCAGAGGAAGATCCCATGGAAGTAGAAGCAGGAAGATACTATCTGAACTATATTAAACTGGATGGTAACGTAGGCTGTATGGTCAATGGCGCCGGACTGGCAATGGCAACCATGGATATCATTAAACTGGCCGGCGGCGAGCCGGCAAACTTTCTGGATGTAGGCGGTACAGCCAGTGCGGAAACGGTAAAGAACGGATTTCGTATTATTTTATCCGATAAAAATGTCAAAGCTGTTTTAATTAACATTTTCGGCGGGATCGTCCGCTGCGACCGCGTGGCCAATGGTGTGGTACAAGCTGTGAAAGAGTTAGGACTGGAAGTACCCGTCGTGGTCCGCCTGCAGGGAACCAATGCAGAAGAAGCCCGGACCATTTTAAGAGAATCCGGTGTTTCCATTATTCCGGCGGTGAGTATGAAAGATGCCGCAGAAAAAGTTGTAAAAGCTGCATTGGGCGAATAGGAGAATTCAAATGTCAATATTAGTCAATAAAGATTCAAAGGTCGTCGTCCAGGGAATCACGGGTTCCGAAGGTCAATTCCATGCGGGGCAAATGCTGGACTATGGGACAAATATCGTTGCCGGTGTTACACCGGGTAAAGGCGGTCAAAAAACATTGGATGACAGTGTGCCTGTTTTCAATTCTGTTGAGGATGCGGTGGAAGTCACCAGTGCCGATACTTCTATTATTTTTGTCCCTCCTCCGTTCGCTGCGGAAGCGGTCATGGAAGCCAGTTTCGCCGGGATCAAAGTGGTGGTTTGTATTACGGAAGGCATTCCGGTCCATGACATGGTCAAAGTGAAACGGGTTATCAATCAAAATGGTACCCGGATGATTGGCCCCAACTGTCCGGGAATTATTACTGTGGACGAATGCAAGCTGGGTATCATGCCCGGATTCATCTGCAAAAAAGGAAATATTGGTGTAATCTCCAAATCCGGAACACTCACTTATGAAGCTATTGATCAATGTGTCAATGCAGGCTTGGGTCAAACCACGGCTATCGGTATTGGCGGTGACCCCATTATCGGCACTACCATGAAGGACTGCCTGGAACTGTTTGAAGCTGATCCAAAAACAGAAGGTGTAGTCATCATTGGCGAGATTGGCGGACAGATGGAAATTGAAGCGGCTCGCTGGGCCAAGGATAACATGAGCAAACCAATCACCGGTTTTATCGCCGGGCAGACGGCGCCTCCCGGTCGGCGTATGGGCCATGCCGGAGCCATTGTCTCTGGCGGGGATGACACGGCTGAGGCTAAGATCAGAATTTTAAAAGAATGCAGTATTCATGTAGCCGATTCCGTAGCGGATATCGGGAGCCTTATGAAAGCCGCCATGGAAAATAAGTAATCTGTCATCCTGAGCCCGACGAAGGATGGCTTAATCAATTCAATTCACACTTCGTTAAACTCAGTGTGACAACCAAAGGAAATAGAAAAAATGGGGAACAAAACATTGGCCATCATTAAACCTGACGCGGTCAAAAACGGGGATACGGGAAAGATCTATGATCGAATCCTCCAGGCAGATTTTAATATCTTGTCTGCCAAACTATTAAAAATGACCAGGGCACAGGCAGAAGGTTTTTATGCCGTACATAGGGAGAGACCTTTTTATGGAGAACTGATTGTCTTCATGTCTTCCGGACCTTGCATGGTCCTGGCATTGGAAAAGGAAAATGCCGTGTTCTCCTGGCGGGAAACCATCGGAGCCACCAACCCGGAAGAAGCCGCGGAGGGCACCATCCGCAATGATTTCGCAACCAACGTCCAGGAGAATGCAGTCCATGGCTCTGATAGTGATGAAAATGCTCAAAAAGAGATTGCCTTTTTCTTCACAGAGAGTGAACTTATAAGCACACAATAAATTTCATTTATGAAAAAAACCCTATCCCTTTCCACATTACTCTTCCTTTTTATTGCCTGCGGCGGCGGAGGTATCGAGGGGTTCGTGGGTGAAGCTATTTCCATAACCGCAGATAATCCCGATGAAACAACGGATGTGGATTATACATGGATCCTGATCGATCAGCCCGATGGTTCACTGCTCAATTCTTCAGACCTGACTCCTTCCAATGACGGCCGCAGGATGACCTTCGAACCGGATTACCCCGGAGATTACACAGTGGATGTCGTTGTATCAAAATATGGCGATGAAATCTCCAATCAGAGTTTTGCATTCTCCATTATTCATCCCAGTGATGCTGAAAATGCAGCCGAAGAAAGTAAAGAAGATAATGAAGAATGGCTGAATGAGGACTTGGAAGAAGACCTGGATGAGGAATACGCTGAAGAAGAGGAATTGGATGAGGATCTCGCCGAAGAAGAGTATGTTGAAGAGGATGAGGATTTAGCTGACCAGGAAGAAAATAACGACCCTGTACCCGTTATTGAATCCCCCGCAGCGGCTCCTGCTCCGAAACCAGTTGTAAAAGCCAAGCCGCTACCGCCAAAAAGAACAGCAAGTATACCGGCCAAAACAGACCGCTATACAATCCAGATTGTATCCAAAAAAATGTTAAAAGATGCTGAACAATATGCTGAGAAACTCATCAGCCAGGGTTATGATGCCTATATTCAGAAAGTTATTTTTAAAGAGACAGACGAAATATTTTACCGGGTTCGCATTGGCAGTTATGATAACATTAACTCCGCCTACGCAACGGCTAAATCCGTATCCAAAGAACTAGGCCTGGCTACCTGGGTCGACTTTGTAAGAAAAGAACAAAAACCATAGGAGGTTACCATATGGGACCGATGGATTTACATTTTGATTTTAGGGATATTTTCCGCGCTCCACGATTGGCCCTGAGCGGCAAGAAGATCTGGATCTTTATGACCGGTAATCTTGCAGGATTCGTGGCCTATTGGGTCCTGACCTATTTGGCCCTTGCCCTGGCAGGGCTGCCCCTGGGTGACATGGTAGAAAAATATGGACTTTATCCGTATCTGTTTGGGAATTCTGCACCCTGGTTTGCCTGGGGTATTTATTTTCTCGGGAGTGCAGCCTGGGTGGTTGCTATTTTATTAAGCTGCACTGCTGTCAGCCGTGTGACCCTGAAACAATTGAAAGGAAATGATTTCTTCTCCGGTGGTGATGCCTGGGCCTATGTCCATAAACACTGGCACCCGGTTGTTTTTACCTCTGTGACTATCGCACTCATTATTGTATTCTTCCTGGCTTTTGCAGCCTTGTTCGGGCTGATCTGCAAAATCCCTTACCTGGGCCCGTTTTTATATGCCCTGCCCTATCCCCTTTATATCATTGGATCCATATTTACGGTATACACAGGCATCGTGCTTGTAATCTCTCTGGAGTATGCTTCAGCTATTGTTGGGACGTACGAGGAAGACACCATGGGTACCGTTTTCCAATCCTACGCCATTACCTGGTCACAGCCCTGGCGAATTATTGTATACAATATCATTCTCTGGCCTCTGGCCTATGTAGCAATAACTCTATTCTCCTGGTTCTGCCATGCCGGTGTGGGTCTTATGAATCTTGTTTTTGGTTTTATCATGGGTGAATCTCTGAACAATATTTTCAGTTTTTCCACTTCTATTGTTTTTCCAGATACTATTGTATCCTGCGTCACTTGCTGTCTGAGCATGGTAGATCTCTCCTACCTGCTGCCCAATGTCAGCTCCATGTCCGCTAGTCTATCCATTGTAGAAACCCTGGCAGGTATAATCCTGTCCCTTTTCCTTTTCCTAATTGCTTTATCGGTCTTGTCTTATGGTTGTTCCGTGATCGCGGTAGGCCGTACCCTGGAGTTTATTATCTATAAGCAAAAATCGGATGATGACAACCTTCTTGAGCGCAAGGATGAAGATGAATTGGAAGAAGATGATGATGATTTCAATTTTGACGACGACGAAGATGATGGTGACGTAGATACGGACATAGTCACGGACGATTCAGAAGAATAGACGATTCCATTCGCTCATAATTTATAACCCTTTCCGCCTTGGATAAATTCGAGGAAGAAGGTACTTTCCGCCGCTAAAAATGAAGCTATTACGTTCGGAATTAGAATCCGGATTCAAGGAAAAGCTATTTGACATTAATGCTAGTGATTTGCCGGATCGTGGAATTGGATTTTCTGACCGCAATATTGCCTGCACACTAACATCCTCTGTAGTACAGTTTGGATTCCAGGTGTCCGGCCGCCTGCAGGCAGCAGTGCAATATGTATGTGACAGGTGCCTTGATTGTTTTGACAATCATCTGGATCTGCCGCTGAAACTGTGTTTTACCGCCAGACAGGAGCTTTCGGAAAATCAGGGATCGGAAATGGTTCTTTTCCCTGATACGAATGATTGCATAGATATCGGCTGGGAATTGGCCGACTTGATTATCCTGGCTCGGCCTATGAAATCATTATGCAGCGATGAATGCAAAGGTCTCTGCAGCCTATGCGGTATCAATCTGAACCGGGCATCCTGTGATTGTATACCTGCCCCTGAGGATGATCGCTGGGAAACATTAAAAGAATTAAAATTAGACTAGATTTAAGGAGTATTTATGGCACTGCCAAAAAGGCGTCAATCAAAAGCGCGCAGCCGCAAGCGCCGCACCCATTATAAATCAAAAGCTGTCGCAACAACCCGCTGTCCGCAATGCAGTCAAACAAAAATGTCGCACCGTGCGTGTCCCAATTGTGGTTACTATCGCGGTCGCCCGGTTATTTCCGCATCATAAACCTTTTCTCCAATCATGAAAATATCCCTATATAGGCAGGGTGAATCTATCTCTGCCTTAAAGTGCTACACAGCAGGCCAGCCCTGAACGCCACCGTTACAGCCACAGCCCATTATGTGCCTGAAAAGGTACTCACCAATCAGGATCTGGAGAAAATGATCGATACCTCCGATGAATGGATTCAATCCAGGACGGGTATTGCACAAAGATATATTGTGGGTGAAAATGAAGCTACATCGGATCTATGCACCCAAATTGCAAAACAATTACTGGAAAAACGCGGCTTATCCCCGGATGATATTCAGGTGATTATTATCTGTACTTGCACGCCGGATTATTTTGCCCCATCCACCGCTGCCTTGGTCCAGAATAATATTGGTGCCTCGAACGCCTGGGGCTTTGACCTGAGCGGAGCCTGTACCGGGTTTCTCTATGGCCTGGAAACCGGGGCAAAATTTATCGAATCCGGCCAATATGAACGGGTCATGGTGATTGGTGTTGATACCATGAGTACTATTATGGATTATACAGACCGTAACATCTGTATTCTTTTTGGCGATGGCGGCGGCGGGGCGATCTTGGAGTCTACTGGCGCTGATAAGGGAATTATTGATGCGGTCCGAATGAGCGGAGTGGCTCGATTCAGAGCTATTCTTTTGACATCTTTAACAACCTTTGCCGGTCTCGCGCCACTGGTGTTTTTTGAGAAGAGTGTTCAAGCACAGTTTCTCGTGCCAATGGCTATCTCGCTCAGTTTCGGGGTTATGTTTGCAACGGTTGTTACGTTGGTTCTTGTGCCCGCCGGGTATGTAATTCTGGAGGACATCAAGTCTTCTTGGGGCTGGCTTTACGGCAGTCAAACGCCCACTCGAGCTAAAGATAGCTGCGAACAAGGTTTTGAGATTCATAATATTTAAAGCAATTATTCTTTATACCTCCCACTTCCAAGGATAGCTTTCGCGCTTTCTGTCATGGCAAGAAAAGCCTCATTACTGATCATATTTCTGACAGTGTTTATCGACCTTGTCGGTTTCGGAATTGTTCTGCCAATGCTACCTCTGTACAGTAAGGAATTCGGAGCCTCCGGCCTGGCGGCAGGAGGCATTGTTGCCGCTTACTCCTTAATGCAATTTATATTCTCCCCCATATGGGGGCGTTTGAGCGATCGCGTCGGCAGGCGCCCTGTTTTATTGATCAGTACAGCTGGAGCATGCATATCTTATTCGGTTTTTGTGATAGGTTGCGTGGAAAAAAATGTTTTACTGCTTTT
>ERZ651768.2165-NODE-2165-length-13912-cov-10.853198_pt1 | contig 13912 bp, 11 predicted proteins | sample MGYA00514754_ERZ651768 | MGnify/ENA metagenome assembly ERZ651768 | reverse complement strand
CAGTCCGAGCCCATGCCTCTTCAGATAGGCCTCTTTTCGGGTCCAACAGGAAAAAAAGAAGAGTGCTCTATCGTGCCCAGGAGCGACATTTATGGCCTCGAACTCTTTCCTGGAAAAAAATCGTGTTGCGAGCCGCAGATAATAGTCAGGGTCAGCGTTTCTAATTTTTTCAATGTCGATTCCGATCGAATGGGTTTTGGTCAGGGCGCACAGTGCGTAATCACCAGAATGAGACAGATTAAATTCAAAGGACGGCTGATGTGTCTCTGCTAGGCGTGGCTTGCCGTGGGCGCCATAAGAGAGTTGGATAGTATTTGCCGGTGTTCCAAGATATTGGCTGAGAATCGAACGCAAACTGCCCCGGGCTAAAGTGAAACGTCTGCCGTCTTTGGAATTTCTAAAGCGTGCTGCACGTTGACGCTCATCGGCTGAAAGCGACTGTACGTGATCTTGAAAACGGTCCCCTATGTCGTTGAGAGGTATCGTCCAGAGATCAATGGATTCGTCACAAAGGTGCACAGGTTTTGATTCATTCGGTTCGCAAAGCTTCCACCGGATCTAACTTGGCTGCCTTCCATGCCGGTGCAACACCGGCTGCCAGACCGATGACGGTTGCCATTGTTTCTGCGATGAGGACATACGTCCAGGAGGTATGGGTTGGCAGTGCCGGTATAGCGACGCCGATTATCCAAGCACCGCCGGCACCAAGCAGAAGACCAGCAAGGCCGCCTAGTCCGGCGAGTACCACCGCTTCGCCGAGAAATAAAAGAAGCACCTGACCTTTGCCTGCGCCGAGTGCGCGCAATAGGCCCACTTCATTGGTTCGCTCATTTACTGCGATGGTCATGATGGTTAGGATGCCGACCGCTCCCACCAGTAAAGAGATTGCGCCTAATCCACCGACTGCAACAGTTAGGGCGCCGAGTATCGAATCAAGCACTGAGAGCATTTCGTCCATGGTACGAATCGTAAAGTCTTCCCCACCATGTCTTTCCATCAACCGCGTGTGGATTCGGTCGGCGATCCTTTCGCTATCAGCATTTGCAGAGTAGGCAATATTAATCTCCATTAAGCCCTCGCGGTCAAACATAGCTTGGGCACGGTAAACGGGGATGAATACGGCATCATCCAGGTCTATACCCATCATCTGACCCTTGGATTCCATGACGCCTATTACCCTAAAACTGCTGCTTCCAATTCGAACTCGTTCTCCCAGTGGATTGGCGGTACCGAAAAGTTCATCTCGCACAGTACTGCCAAGTGCCACAAAAGCGCGGGCATTTCGGGGATTGTCATCCGGTAGGAAACGGCCTAATGCAGGCCCCATTGTCCAGACTTTAGGCATCAAAGGGCCGACGCCGTATATGTTGGTATAGCGTGAAAACTCATTATGTTCGACTGGCGCATTGCCAAGCACCATCGGAGTGACGGCTTCTATTTGTGGAAGAGTTGCAAGAGATTCTGCGTCTGAAAGAGTAAGCGGTTTAACCGTATTTACTACAGCGCTTGATACTCCGAATGTGCTGGTTTTTCCGGGTGACACTGCAATCAAATGAGTGCCGAATTGAGTAAATTCACTGAGTACAAATCGGTGAATTCCTTCCCCGATCGAAGTCAATAGAACGACAGCAGCAATTCCCACAGTAATTCCCAGGCCGGTCAGGAAGCTGCGCAGCCTATTGGATACCACGGAAGCTAGACAGATTCGAACATAGTCGCCTGCTAACACGTCTAGTGGCCTGCTAGGGCGAGTACAGGATCAAGTTTTGCGGCCCGCCGGGCCGGTATGAAACAAAAGATTAACCCCGTTCCAAGGGACGTCGCCGTAGCTGCAATAGGCGCCCAGAAAGGGACCCCAATAGGAAAGTCAGGAAGTGCTGCTGCTAGTCCCCAAACGCCCGCGAACCCAAGTATGAGACCAACGATAGCCCCGAGTAGAGCGAGCATGCATGCTTCAGCGAGAAAAAGTCGCAGGATCTGGGTTCCGGGTGCACCAATTGCTTTCAGTAAGCCAATTTCTGTTTTACGTTGTGAAACTGCAACCAGCATCACATTCATGATGAGTACACCAGCGACAGCGAGCGAAATCGCCGCTATTCCCCCAACCGCCAATGTGAGTGACCCGAGGATGGTGTTAAAAGTCTCCAGCATCGCGTCTTGTGTGATTACTGTGATGTCTTCTTCACCGTTATGGCGAGTTCGAAGGATATCAATTATGGCGTTCTCGGCTCTTGAGATTGCGCTGTGACCGTCAGCTTCTACCATGACCCGAAACAGCGAGGGACTATCAAATAGACTTTGTGCAGTCGCTACAGGAATTACGGCGCTATCACGCAGGTCCATGCCGACACCAGCCCCACTTGCTTCCTTTAACACACCGATGACTTGAAATTTTTGTCCGTCAATTCGAATTCTCTCGCCAAGCGCCCTTGCACTCCCGAAAAGTTCTGTTTTTAACGTGTCACCAATAACTGCGATAGCTGCACCGCGTGTAGGATCACCGCTTGGTAAAAATCGGCCAGATAGCATCTTGAGTTTCCTAACACCATAAAGACCGGCGGTTGATCCAATGACGTTGACCGCTCGCTCTCGTTGACCATACGAAACGGGTGCGTTACCGAGAACCATGGGCGCGACTCGACGTATCGATTGGCTTTGCGACAATGCAACAGCATCGTCAATTGTCAGGTCTACCTGGGTTGCGCTCAGGATTGGTGGCTGACCCCCAGTGGTTTCCAATTTCCCCGGCATTACGATCAATAGATGACTGCCGAGATTCATAAATTGATCGTTTACGTATCGTCTCGTTCCCTCACCTACTGCGGTCAGCAATAGTACTGAAGAGACACCGATCGCCATCGCTAATAGCATCAGCCATGTTCGGGCACGAGCGCCAACTAGTGCGCTCATGCAAAATCTGAACACATCAGCCAGTCGCATTGAAGCGTTTCTCAATTCGAGTCAGTATCATCCTCAATGGACCCATCTTGCATATGGATTCTTCGTCTGGCGCGGTCCCCGATTGCAGGGTTGTGTGTGATGATGATTAATGTGATCCCGCGTTGGTTTAACACTTCAAGTGCCTGAATGACTTCTTGGCCTGATTTGGTGTCAAGGTTGCCGGTGGGCTCATCGGCCAACAGCACACCGGGTTGCGTGATTGTCGCGCGCGCAATGGCGACACGCTGACGCTGGCCGCCAGAAAGCTGGCTGGGTCGATGATGGGCTCTATCGGAGAGTCCCATCGCGTCCAGCGCATCCCTGACTCGCTGGCGCCGTTCCCGCGGTGGAACGCCATCTAGGTTAAGCGGTAACTCTACGTTCTGAGCTGCTGTCATGCGAGGGACTAGATGAAAACTTTGGAATACAAATCCAAATTGTCGGCGTCGAAGGGAAGCTCTTTTCTTCTCCGTCAACAAGGTGGTGTCCTCGCCGTTAAGAAAGTATTGGCCTTGGTCTGCTCGATCCAACAGCCCCAAGATATTCAGCATGGTAGATTTGCCGGACCCTGAAGGCCCCATGATTGCAGCGTACTCCCCATCTTTAATCTCGAGATCAATATTGCGAAGTGCGTGAACCCGCTCCTCACCCACCTCAAATTCCCGGCTAACACTTGAAAACTGGATCATTCTTCTTCTGACTGTATTTCCGCCAATGCCCCATTTTCTAAGCCATCGGCATCAACTGAAGTAACAACAGCTTCACCCGCTTTCACGCCCTCAATAATTTCGGCCCACACCCAATTAGATATTCCAACTAAGACGTCGCGTTCTTCTATTGTGTTGCCATCAAGCACGAAGAGTCGGCTATTTTCGAGAACTACTTCACTGGGAACGCGTACCGGCACATTTCGCGAAGTAAGGATGATTTCGACGTCCGCAGAATATCCCGCGAGCAATTCTTCGCGATCGGTTGGATCGTCGAGTTCGACCTCGATTTCCACAGTCCGTGCCTGTGATGCTAGATCTAAAACAAAGGGCGCTATTTGACTGACAGTGCCGGCAAACTCTCTATCACCAAAGGCGTCGAGCGTTACGCGTGCCGTTTGACCAAGTGACACACGCGGGGCGTCGACTTCGTCAATCGGAGCTGTGACGTGAAAGCACGAGGTATCGAGGAGATCGATCACAGGTGTTCCACCTACAGAAGGAGAAGAGGGCGTCACGTATTCGCTCAATTCACCATGGATATCTGCTATAACACCATCAAAAGGCGCAATCAATCGGGTCCGGTCGAGCCGTGCACGTATCACGTTTGCCCGAGATATAGACACCGCGGTACTGGCTTTTGCTGCATCGCAACTGGCGCGGCGGGCCGACGCATCAGTGACGGCTCGGTCTACTGTTTCTTCTGAGACCGCTCCGCTTTTTCTTAGTTTTAGCAGTCGATTCGCTTCTCGTTGTGCAACTTCTGCGGTGAGGCAGGTGGCACGGGCATTGGCCTTAGCTGATTTTGCTTCCGCCTGGGACAACTCAATTTCTGCCATGAGATCTTTGTTCCATAGAGACAAGAGAAGATCGCCTTTTCTGACCGAATCTCCCTTACGGACGTTTAATACAGAAATCAACCCGCCAGTACTGGGAGACAGTCCCGCGCGGCGGCAGGCCTCTATAGTGCCAGCTCGGGTATTAGCGATGGTATTTTCAACAATGCCGGGTTCGGCGACGGCGACGGTGACTAAAATCGGGCGGGGTTTTGTCATTTGCCAATAACCCGCCGCAAAGATTAGTGCTAGTACCAGCAAGACCACTAGCCATTTGATGAGACGCCGCATAGAAATTACTCGTTGGTAGAGAAAAGGAGCGTGATTATAGTTTCAGAACGCATCAGGTTCTAATATCCGACCGTAAATTCTTACGTTACGGTCGATCGTGTGAATGCTTGGTGAATAATCGTTACCCTATGTTCTGTTTCGACTGAACGTTGTCGCGGGTAAATACGATGATGGCGACGCCAGTCAGTACGACAGCGCCACCTGTCAGCACCGCAGGCGCAGGTCGTTCGCCGAGAAGCAAAATACTGGAGACAATTGTGACAACCGGTAAAAGGAGCAGAACTGGCATGACTTGAGACATCGGATTTCGGGAAAGAACGCGATACCAGATACCATAGCCAAGCGCCGTCATCACAATTCCAAGGTAGGCCACCGTTCCCCACCCGACCCAGCTGGCTTGTTGTATCGCCAACCATTGGCCATCTTCGATCAGGTATGACGCCAGAATCATTTGGGGGCCCGAAAATACACCCACCCAGGCCACTAAAGAGAAACTGCCTACAGCGGTTCCGAGCCGCTTAACCATGAGTTGTCCGATGGCCCACACGAGTGCGCCGCTTCCTGTCAGAAAAATTGCAAACATCTGACCCTCGAGGCTGGGTTGTCCCGCAATCAGGACAATGCCGGAGAAAGACAGTAGCATTCCAATAATTCGTTGCAAGCCGGGTCGTTCTCGCAGGATGATGACAGCAAGCAGCACGCCAAACGGCACCTCTAAATGAACAACGATCACAGCAAGTGAAGCATCGATCATCGACAATCCAGTGAAAGTGAGTCCGTATTGCAGTGTCGAGCTGATCAGTGCAACCCAGAAGATGTACCGTAGGTGTTCGCGAGGGCAGGGCACAAACCACACTAGAGCAAACGCAACAATGCAAAACCGCATCCCCATTAAAAGAAGCGGTGGGAACTCAGTCATGCCGGCCTTAGCGAAAGTGAATCCGAGCCCCCAGATGAGAGGCACGGAAAGGGCCAGCAACAGGTCGCGAATCTTCAAGACTGGTTCTTTAAAGAAGAACTTTTGTTTCCAACTGGTTCTTCAGATTATTGTGAGTCTTAAGCCTGTGTATGACTGGAATCCACACAAAGAGAAGCAAAGGTACGAACCCCATCGAAATTCTCCAGCTATTCTCAGTGTCCAATTCAACCTGCTGTTTCGTTAAAAAGTCAGTAGTAGCTTTGGCGCAATGGATCAAGGGAGCTTTTGCAGAAGTTGTAACAACTCTGGCCAAATACTGTCGAGAATTAACGGCTGAGCTCGCGCTGTGGGATGAAGGCGGTCGGCCTGCATAAGTTCTTCTTGTTCTGCTACGTTCTTGAGAAGAAAAGGGACAAGGGGCAGATGATGTCGCTCGGCCAAATTAGGAAAGACAGCTCCGAATGTGGCATTGTAGGATGCACCGTAATTGGGGGGCAGACGGATACCAACGAGTAGTATCAATGCATTATGATCTCTGGCGCTTTCGATCATGGTTTGTAGATTGTGTTCAATCCGCTGCGGGTCGCTCGCGCGTAGTCCGTCGTTTGCGCCGAGGGCCAGGACAACGATCTGGGGCTGATGGGTATGAAGCAGCGCGGGAATTCGCCGCATGCCGCCACTTGTGGTTTCACCGCTGATGCTGGCGTTGATCACTTGGTGTTCACTGTCGACTCTCGATAATCTATGGGCCAGCAGATTTACCCAGCCTTTCTCCCGGTCAATGCCGTATGCTGCACTCAGGCTGTCTCCCATGACCAGGACGGTCGCGGCATAACTGTCGGCGGGTAGAGCAAACACTACGAAAAGAGAAACGAGGACCCAGCGCATCATGCAACCCATTGTCGCCGCCCGAAGATTGACCCGGCAAGTCGAGGGTCCCGCCGGGACCTTGACGATTCTGAGCGAGGTCGATCTCGAGATTGAAGCCGGCGAGGCGGTTGCCATTCGGGGGCCTTCCGGTTCAGGAAAATCAACGTTGTTGGGGCAGTTGGCAGGGCTGGATTCACCGACCCGCGGTACGGTGCACTTGCTGGGTCAGGATCTCTCCAACCTGGACGAAGACGGAAAAGCGGAGTTGCGCGCCGGCAAGGTGGGATTTGTTTTCCAGATGTTTCATCTGCTCCCCGGATTGACTGCGTTAGAGAACGTCGAACTTGCACTGGAGCTTGCCAATCAGGGAAATCGATATTCTCAGGCAGCACAGATGTTGGAGAACGTGGGGCTTGCAGCGCGGATGCAGCATCTGCCCCTTCAGCTCTCGGGTGGAGAGCAGCAGCGTGTGGCTTTGGCGCGAGCGTTTGTGATTCAACCTCAAGTGCTGTTTGCAGATGAGCCGACCGGTAATCTGGATAACGATACAGGCGAAGCCGTTGCCGACATGCTTTTTGCGTTGCGAAGGGAGCGCGAGAGTGCCCTGGTGCTGGTGACACACGATACGGCGCTGGCGTCACGCTGCGATCGTGTTTTAGCGATGGAAGCGGGACGGTTGAAGTTAGCCGAATGATCTGGGTGAAGGCGCACCTTGCTGCATTCATTCGAGACAGCCGCTCGGGGGCGCTGAGGGTCGTTATCATTGCACTGGTGGTAGCGGTCACGGCTGTGACGTCCGTTGGATTTTTTACTGACCGGATACGCCTTGCCATGGAGCAACGTTCGGGCGAGTTGCTTGGGGCTGATGTTCGAATTGAAGCCAGTACCCCCGTAGCGTCGATTTATAGAACCAAGGCTACTGAGGAAGGGTTGGCGGTCAGCCGCCAGGTCGAGTTCCCAAGCGTGATCCTTGACTCTCAGGGTATGCCGAAGTTGGTTGCTGTGAAAGTAGTGGAGACGGGATATCCGTTACGAGGTCGCTTACGAGTCTCGGATCAATTGTTCGAAGAGGGTACGGAAACCGATGCCGTTCCAGCATTCGGAACGCTTTGGGTGGGGGCGACACTGCTTGCCGAAAGTGGCCTGCAACTCGGTCAGTCCATCAAGTTGGGCGCGTCCGTCTTTCGACTTGCGCGTGTTTTGTCCTACGAGCCAGACAATACCGGTATCTTTTCTCAGTTGGCAGCCCCTCGAGTCATGATGAACCGGATCGACCTCGAAGCGGCGGAGTTGTTGTCGGCGGCCAGCCGCGCCCGCCACCGTTTGTTGGTCGCCGGTGATCCGAAACAAGTTGCCGCATTCATTGGCTGGGCGCGTGAGCGCGATGACCCAAGCGTTAGGATTCGAACCATCCGTGACGTCGAACCGGAGATTCGCACCGCGCTCGATCGAGCGGCCAGTTATCTCGGGCTTGCCAGCATCACGGCTATCGTGATTGCTGGGGCGGCGATCTTATTGGCCATGCGGCTTTATGCCAGGCAGCAGCAAGATGCTTCTGCGGTGATGCGCTGTCTCGGTGCAAGCCAAGGCTATGTACTGCGGAATTTTCTTGGTCGAGTGTTGTTCGCTGCTGGGCTGGCATCGGCAATTGGTTGTGCGGCAGGCTTGATTGCGCAAGAGTTTCTGGCGTCGCTTGCAAGCAGCGCCCTTCAGGTAGAGTTGCCGGCGCCCTCGTTTCGTCCATTGCTGGCGGGCGTCATCGTTGGAACTGTTGTGGCTCTTGGCTTTGGTTTGGCACCGATTCTGTCCTTGCGCCAGGTGCCAGTGCTTCGGCTGCTGCGCAGCGAGCATGACATGCCAAGACCGTCGTCGATTCTCTCGACTGGCATTGCGCTGGCTGCAACATTTGTCGTATTGCTTTGGCAGGGCAAGGATCTCATGCTTGCCACCTGGGTGATCGCGTCGCTATTGGTATTGATGACTGCGTTGCTGGCGATCGGCGCTTCGCTGGTCTGGTTCGTTCGCCGTTTGCCAGTCCGCCATACGGTCGTTCGCTATGCATTGGCTAATTTAGGCCGGAGGCCGGGCATAGTGATCCTGCAGGTCGTTGCCTTGGGTACCGGCATCATGGCGCTGTTGTTGTTGACCGTGATTCGCGTAGACCTGCTCGATAATTGGCAGCGCACCGTACCGGACAATGCCCCAAACCGATTTGTCATTAATATTCAGCCGGATCAACAGCAAGGCGTTGTCGAGATGCTAGAAGAGGCTGGCCTCACTTTGCCCGGGATCTTCCCCATGGCGCGTGGACGGCTGGTGCCCGAGAAGAGCGACGGCGAATGGCGAGGCTGGAATTCGAGCGGACCCGGTGAATCCGGGGAAGTGCCGAGCGAATTTAATCTTTCATTCTCGGATGATTTGCCTGTAAACAATGAACTGATCGCAGGTCGCTGGTGGACCGATGACGCCTCGCACGGAGAATGGTCTCTCGAGGAGGGGATCGCCGGTAGCCTGGGGTTGGAAGTCGGTGATATGCTGACTTTTGCAGTCGGTGAAAACGAAGTAACAGGCCAAGTCTCCAACCTTCGGCGTGTTGCCTGGGATTCTTTTCAAGTGAATTTCTTTATGATTGGAAAACCTTCGATGTTGGAGCGCTATCCCGCAACTTTTATCACGAGCTTCTATTTGCCGGACGATCGAGCCCAGTTTGCGGGAGATCTGGTCCGGCGTTTTCCAGGAATCACGGTGTTTGATGTGGGCGCCCTGATCGATCAGGTTCGCTCGATCATTAGGGAAGTGAGCACGGCAGTACAGTACGTTTTTGCCTTCACTTTGTTTGCGGGCCTGGTGGTTCTTTATGCCGCTGTTCAGGTAAGTGCCCGCGAGCGCATGCGCGAGATAGCGATCCTTCGATCGCTGGGTGCGAGGCGAAGACGTATTTGGGGCGCACAACTTACCGAGTTCATGTTGCTGGGAGCCATGGCCGGTCTGGTGGCTGCGGTTTTCGCGTCGGTCGCCGGGTTTTTTCTGTCGAAAGACGTATTTGAGCTGCCCTTCGATCCGGGCCCTGCCGTGTTCATCTACGGGATTGTCGGTGGCGCTGCGGGTGTGGGCGCGGCCGGACTGTTGGCGGTGCAACGGGTGGTGCGCCGCCCTGTGCTTCAGAGTCTGCAGCGATTGTGACAGTGAGGGAACTCGCTGGTACTCTGATGTGCTCACAGCAGGTGGCTCGCTGGACAAAGAGTTCCAAACGTCGAGGCACTGACGGTGTGCTTCGGTGGCCGGCTGTTTGTTAGCATACCGCCCAACAATGTTGCCAGAAGGGTACCCGGCAATCCGATGGAAGAATTGACAACTTTCTTAAAGGCGCATCCAGACGTTCAGTTTGTCGATGTGTTGTTACCGGATCTTTGCAATGTGATCCGTGGAAAACGGTTGCCGAGAGCGGATCTCGGGAAGTTTTATCGGGAAGGTTTTCAGGTGCCGAGTTCGATTATGCTGCTTGATGTTACGGGTGAAGGTGGTGATCCCGGTGGGCGCGGGTTCAGCGATGGAGACCCTGATGTGTACGCAAGGTCAGTGCCAGGAACGTTACAGCGGGTGCCGTGGTTTGACGAACCACTGGGGCAGGTGCTTGGCACGTTGTACGATCTTGATGGGTCGCCTTGCAGTGTAGACCCCCGACATGTTCTGAGTTCGGTTTGTAAACGATTGAACGACGAAGGTTTGTTTCCGGTCGTCGCACTCGAGCTCGAGTTTTATCTAATTGACCAAAATCTGGCTGAGACCGGCACCGTACAACCGCCACTACTGCCGACATCCGGACGCCGGGTCCGGGACACCCAGGTCTATAGCATCAGTGACCTCGAAGGATTTTCCAAGTTTCTTGGAGATGTCAGCCAGGTTTGTGAAGCGCAGAACATTCGGTTGGGTGCGGCCAGCACCGAATACGCCCAGGGCCAGTATGAGATCAACTTACATCATGTGACTGATGTGCAACTTGCAGCGGATCATGCCATTTTGCTGCAACGAGTGGTTCGTGGCACGGCACGGCAGCACGGCACGGCAGCGACCTTCATGGCTAAGCCCTATCGGGAAGATGCAGGCAGTGGTCTCCATGTTCACCTGAGTCTAGTCGACGAAAAGGGCGACAACGTGTTCGATGATGGCACAGAAGTTGGCACCCCGGTCTTGCGTCACGCAGTTGGTGGATTATTAGAGACGATGCCCGAAGCGATGGCATTGTTTGCACCAAACGTCAATTCCTATCGTCGTTTTGTTCCTAATCTCTATGTGCCGACCCGTCGGTCCTGGGGATACAACAATCGGTCAGTCGCTGTTCGGATTCCGGCTGGTACAGGTTCCTCCCTTCGGCTGGAGCACCGGGTCGCAGGTGCCGACGCCAACCCTTATTTGGTGCTGGCGACAGTGCTCGCTGGTGTGCATCACGGTATCCAACATAGACTGGACCCAGGGGAAGCCAGTGTGGGAAATGCGTGTGGCGACCGAGATCCTGATTTGGCGTTTAGCTGGCAAGCCGCGCTTGATGCATTGGCCGCGGGGCAGATCTTGCCGGAATACCTCGGTACGGACTATCTAGACCTTTACCGTCAGACCAAGCAATTTGAGCATGATAATTACCATGACCAATTTAGCTCGCTCGAATTTGACTGGTACCTCAACCTGGGGTGAATCTTGATCGAATGGTAAACAACACAACGCAGACCTAACACAATTGGAAGACAGTAAAGTGAGAGCTGCGGTTTGTAGAACATTTAGTGCACCCCTTTCAATTGAAGATATAGATCTTCGGTTGCCAGGGCCCGGTGAGGTCCATGTAAGACTTGATGCCTGCGCAATCTGTCACAGTGATATCACTTATATGGATGGCGATTGGGGCGGCGAACTTCCGGCTGTCTATGGTCATGAAGCGGCCGGGATTGTTCAAGGCATCGGTGAAGATGTGAAAGGGTTGCGCTGCGGGGTGCCGGTAGTGGTTACGCTACTCCGCTCGTGCGGTGATTGCTTTTTTTGCCGGCAACGCCAGGAAAGCTTGTGCGAGACTCGTTTTCCACTGGACGAATCCTCTCCGATCACCGATCAGCAGGGTATCCCCATCGGCCATGGTTTGCGGACTGGCGCATTTGCCGATGAAGTCGTTGTTCACGCCACCCAGGTCGTCGAAATCCCGCCGGATCTGCCGATGGACAGTGCGGCCCTGCTTTCCTGCGGCGTAATTACAGGGGTCGGGGCGGTGAAGAATGTGGCGGCCGTGCCTGCAGGGGCAAGCGTGGTGACGATTGGTATGGGTGGCGTGGGGGTCAATTGTGTGCAGGGCGCTGCGCTGTCGAATGCCAAACTTAATATCGCACTGGACTTGTCCAGCGACAAGCTCAAAGTGATGTCGCATTTCGGTGCCACCCATGTGATCAATCCAATGGCGGAAAACGCGCCGGATATTGTCCACCGCCTGACCGGAGGAAGAGGTGCGGATTACGTTTTTGTGGCTGCGGGAAGTCGTGCAGCAATCGAGCAAAGCGTCCAATTGATCCGACGGGGTGGCATGGTGGTTCTGGTTGGGATGACACCGGAGGGGGTTAAGGCTGAGTTCGAAACTCTGGATCTCGCGAATGACGCCATTCACCTGGTGGGCAGCAAGATGGGGTCGACCCGGTTGCGCTCCGACATTCCCGCCCTTGTCGAGCACTACCGAAGCGGTCGACTGAAACTCGATGAGCTTGTTTCGAACCGCTATCCGCTCGAGGGTATCAATGAGGCTATCGCCGAGGTTAAAACCGGAGCTGTGCTTCGGAACGTAATCATATTCCGTGAGTAAGTGGTGGGTTGTGTGACCCGAGGGGCGATGAAGATCCAAAAAATCGAGACGTTCAGCCGGGAGTTTCTGGCGTTTGTTCGGGTTACGGCATCGGACGGCACGTGGGGCTGGGGGCAGGTCGCTCCATACAATGCCGACATCAGCGCCCAAATCGTACATCGCCAGATCGCACCATGGGCACTGGGTGAGGATGCCTTTGATATCGAAACACTAATCAAAGTCATTCCGGAAAAAGAGCACAAATTTCCGGGCTCTTATCTTCGGCGAGCGCTGGCTGGCGTTGAAACAGCATTGTGGGATCGATGGGGCAGGGTCGACGGTAAAAGCGTTTGCGAATTGCTCGGTGGCACACCGGGCAAACTGCGGGCCTATGCGTCGAGCATGAAACGGGATATCACGCCAACAGCCGAAGCAGAGCGGCTGGTTCGGTTGCGTGATGAGTTTGGTTTTGATGCATTCAAATTCCGCGTCGGTGCAGAATGCGGCAGGGATCGAGATGAATGGCCAGGTCGCACCGAGGCGATCGTTCCAGCAGTTCGACAGGCTCTTGGCCACGGTGTTGCTTTACTGGTCGATGCCAACAGTGGATTCTCGCCGCGCCGCGCTATTGAGGTAGGACAGTTACTTCAAGAGCACGGGGTGGAGCATTTCGAAGAGCCCTGCCCTTATTGGGAGATCGAACAGACAAGGGAAGTCACGAAAGCGCTTGCGCTCAATGTGGCTGGAGGGGAGCAGGATTGCGATTTGTCGACTTGGCAGCGAATCGTTGATCGGACTGCCGTTGATATCGTTCAGCCCGATGTATGTTATGTCGGCGGTATGTTACGGGCGATGAAGGTGGCCGCCATGGCGAGTGGTGCCGGCCTGCCCTGTACCCCACATTGTGCGAATCTTTCAATGGTGACTTTATTTACGATGCATCTGCTGCGCTCAGTTGAAAACCCGGGTCGTTATCTCGAGTTTTCGATCGAGGGCCCTGACTATTATCCGTGGCAGCAGGATCTGTTCGTCGAGTCGCCTTATTTGATCAAAGACGGACACGTTACGGTCTCGAATCGGCCGGGCTGGGGTGTAGAGATTGATCCTCGTTGGCTCGAGTCTAGCCACTACCAGGTCAGCGAACATCCGCTTTGAGTGAACGAGATCCAATGGATTCAAATCTTTCCAAAATTTTTGCCTCCGACTTTGTGGATCGGCCCTACTGGTGGGGAGGCACGCCACGCCCGCACCTGACTTCTGACGGTCTCCCTCCAAAGGTTGATGTACTAATTATTGGTTCCGGATACACCGGGCTTTGCGCTTCTATCCAGACCGCGCGCGGGGGTCGATCGACGCTGGTGATTGATACCGAAGACATCGGATGGGGCTGCAGTTCTAGAAACGGCGGGCAGGTGAGCAGTAGCATCAAGCCGGATTTTGCGCGCCTTTCAAAACAGCACGGCAGCGATACGGCTCGAGAGGTGCTTAAAGAAGGCTACCGTGCGCTTGCTTGGATTGGCGACTTCATTCGGGA
>ERZ651768.2164-NODE-2164-length-13916-cov-2.841029_pt1 | contig 13916 bp, 9 predicted proteins | sample MGYA00514754_ERZ651768 | MGnify/ENA metagenome assembly ERZ651768 | reverse complement strand
AACAATACAAAAAGTACAAAATTTATCACAACCTCTCATAATTGAGATCCATGCATTAATTCCATCTTTTCTTCCATAAATCTTTTCAACTTTTTCGTTTGTAATTACAAAAGATTTTCCAATACAGCTAAGGCTACTGGCGGTACACAGCGCTGATTGCCATCCAGTATTTTTATAGCAATACCCAAAACTGAACCATCATCAGTGCGGAATCCAATACCTAGAACCCCTTCCCCGCCAATTTTCGTGACCGCACGGCCTTTTAACACTTCAATGAAATTTGTGTCAAACCGATCTGTTCCGGCTACCAGCATCGGATTGGATACCATCGCTTCATAAAGCGGGCTCAAATTTTCATAATCAACACTGGCAAGTTTTTGATACATTAAGGCAATATTATATAAGGACATAAACGGCACCGGGGCACTGCAGCCGTCAACGGCCAAGGGGAAATCTTCTAGTTCTGAATATTTCTTTACTTGTTTCATGATAACCTGCTGGACAGGATGTTCAACATTGGTGTATCCCGCTGGATCTGCCTTTAGATATTTAGCTAGACATAACATACCGGCATGTTTACCGCTGCAATTATTCTGCAATGGTGTCGGCTCTTGCGAATTTTTAACAAGATCAACTTTTGATTTTCTATCATAAGGAATATGGCTGCCACATTCGTAATAAGACATATCATAGCCCAATTTTTCTAACATTTCTTGAGCCGTCTGAACATGAATATCCTCTCCATTATGAGATGCACACATAAGAGCCAGTTCTGCAGATGTAAATCCTGCTGCACTTGTTGCTCCAGTAGCAACTGCCGCCGAGGCCTGGAAGGGTTTCAGTGTCGAACGAACGCAAGTTAAATAATAGGGATCGCCCCAATTCTTGACTATCTGACCTGCACCATCCAATACAACAACATAAGCAACGTGCATACTTTCAATAAAATTGCCACGCATTACTTTGCACATGATACCCATGGATTAGTTCACTACTTCTGAAACAAATACGAATTCAAAATTGTCAGCTTTGAGTTTGGGAATCTCCCGCTGCAGTACATTTAATGTATTCTCTTTCACATGGCCAATCCCAACGGCAAACCCACTAGTTTTGGCTTTTTCAGCAAGTATATATAGTTGTTGGCTTATCGAGTTTTCATCAGCATTATTATCCAAAAAAACATGCCGGCGACCTGTAAGAACACCCAAAGTACGCATTACTAATTCAGCTTGAGTCTCTTTGGTTGTACGGCTATCCAGAAAATATTTCCCATTCTCTTTCAACACAGTTCCCATAACATTCATCACCCGCTTGCTTGCTGAAGCCTTTGATCCTTGATGGTTGTTCATGCCCACTGCTTCCGGCAAGTGCTGCAATACTTTATCTATCCTTGATTCAATTTCAGCGCTGGTCATGGACGCTTTAATAATATATTCCTCTTCGCCATAGTTTAGAGCAGTGGTTCCCATGGGTATGTGTACGATGACTTCGTAACCCAATTGGAATGCCTTTTTAGACATGGTTTGACTGTATTCGTGCCCGGGAATAACAGCATACGTCAAATCCGCACCCATATTTAAAAACCCGTCAGAAACAGTGTCATTCCGATAACCAAAATCATCTATTATAATGGCAATTTTACCGGTACTGACTGGAGCTGCTACTTCGATCGGTTCAATGTCTGGCGCTTTTGTAACGGGTGGTTTTTCTAGCAAGTTGATTTTATTAAATGTGCCGACATTAATGCTGGCAAGAATCAGCACAATAAACAGCAGAAAGACGATTATTGTCTGCTGACGTTCACCTGTATCTTTTTGATTAGACATATTATGGCAGTTGAATTGTTAGATCAATCATCTGGGGCAGTCCCAAATTCTGTGAACCAAAGCGTATTCCGTAATTCAATCTGAACATACCAAATTGTAAGCCTAAACCTCCTGAAATTTCCGTGATTTCTTTTGCAAGTTTGCTGCTTAAATGAAATGAAAGATTTTTCCATTTCGAGACTGTAGAAACATAGAATACGCTACCATTTACCAAGCTGGACCATTCGCCTGTTATTGCAATGTCATTTATTAACTGATCCATTTCATACTTAAGATTTGCAGTTGAAATAATTCTTAATGGCAACTTGGGCTCTTCAGTACTAAGGGCAGACATTTTTCCCAAATTCAAAATTGCACCACCAACATTTATTCTAGAAGAAATGTTTCTTGTTAACCCCACATCTGCAGCAAAACCGCTGCTGTTTTCTGTGTATAGATCAATTCTCACATAACGTAAAACAGCGCCGATATTCATACCCATTAATTCTTTGCTGAACGAACCGCCCAAAGCAAAACCGCTTGCACCAAAAGTTGCTAAAGGATCATCGGTTGGTCTTTCAGAACGCAATTCCAAATCATCCAAACCAACATATTTCAAATCAAATCCGTAAGACATATTTTGTCCCGGAAACAAAATTTTTATTGTAGATATTTTGGAATCAGCTAACCATGATCCATATGAAATACCCATTGTTGGGGCTGGGCCATGTATAAAATGTGCTGCCGGATTAATACTATTTTTCTGAATAGCATTGGTACCGATTGCCAACTCCAATCCATTTGAAGGAGTAGATAAAAATTGAGTACCTGTGCTATACAATGCACAAGAAATAAACAGGAGGAAAAATTTAAAAATGGAATACATACGTAATTATATGAGCCATTCCTGCCGGAAGTTCTGCAATCATAGCATAATCCAAAAAAGCGTCATTCTTTTTTATAAATGAAAAATTCATCCCGGCACCAACTCCAAATCGTCCATTTCCATAACCGCCGCGGAAAAAATAATTCTTCCGATATGTATATTCTACACCGGCACGTATTGATTGACCCAAATGTCCGTATGAGCCATCTGATTTTTCACCGGCGATGATTCCAGCATCACCCACAATATAAAGTTTTCTCATCTTATATGTTATACCAGCTCTAAATATCGAAGGAAAAACATCACGGTATACACGACCTTCTTCCTCAAAGACTTTACCTGTATTCCATTGGTAATAAGAATTCAGATCTTGAACCATAAGCCCAATTGTCATACGCTTGCCAGGCCGCATCAGGACACCAACATCAAATCCTATTCCTTTTCCAGCTAGGTCACTTTCATTCATGGGCAATTGGTTGTACAGGATCTTGACGTTGACTCCAACACTGATCCAAGTCTGTAAACGCTGGGCAAAACTAATATAAACAGCATCTTCGGAGGTCGATAAAGTTGAAGTGGCTTCTCCAGCAGAAGTTCTACCGTCAATATCATCTACTCCCGCACTGATCCAGGCTACGCCAACACCCGCTGTGGGCGGTAAATGAGCGGCAAAACTGCTGGCAATAAACTTGCGTTCCAAAGCTAGAGTATGATAGGAAAAGGAAGCTTGACGTTTTTTTAAAAAGGCGACGCTGGCTGGATTATGATATGCAGTAAATCCTCGATCAAGTTCTGCTGTAAAACCACCGCCCATGGCCATGGAACGGGCGGATGTACCCATGCGCAGAAATGCACCTGAATATCCTGCATAGTCCGCAGCGTTTAATGACATTGTACAAAGAATGAATATGGATATTAAGTGCTTCATTTCACGACAATGAGTTTTACCCAATGATTACTCGGAGATGCGTTCAGGTTTTGTGAATATTTCAGTTTAATAAAGTATACTCCATTGTCCACCAAACGGCCGTTACTGTCTTTACCATTCCACTTGATAGCACCTGTTTCCGGGTTTCGTCTATCAAGAGTAACATTATAAACATTTTCCATAGCGAAATTGTATACAGCCATTTCCACATCAGGCGAAGCCACATTGCCTAGATGAAATCTGACATACCCATTGCCATCCAACAGATTATGGGAATTCGGCGAAAACGGATTAGGATACGCATAAATTTTCTCCGGATCATAATCAGCCCGATATATTTCCCAATTACTGCCATCCAGATCCGCAGAACGAGCAACACCATCGCCCGTACCTATCCAAAGCACCGGTCCGTTATAATATGCTCGTTCATCCAACACGACGGAATACACTTCACTGGATATTGTTTCATCGCCTTGCAAAGGTGTAACATTCTTAGCCGGCTTGAACAATGCCCAGTTTTGCCCATCTTTAGATTTCCAGAGCCCCTTTGCAGACGCAGCAAATACCAGTGAATCTTGGGCATGGACATTGTACACGCGTTCACCTTCCAAAGCTGTATACCATGTATCACCATCATTCAGTGTATAACTCACACCCCGCTGTTCCGTGGGGTCATCGGCATTCATCGTCGCTGCCCAGATGATACGCTGGCCGTTCCAATACTGACGGGCAATGCTGACAACAAAATTACCAGTCAGATTTTCAAAAGGATAGGCATAATGATGCCAGTCAATACAGCCCTGGCTTCCGAAGATGCCGCGATTGATGCCATTGGCAGTACCTACCCAAATTGTATCATTATATGATAACACTGAAAATGCTTTATGGTTGTGGTTGCCGCCATCAATTGGATCACGTGGATTCAAATAATAATTCTTAAGAATTTTTTTGCCATCCACCATTTCGTAAGATGAATCAGCGCATGTGATCAATGTAAGCTGATCATCTTGAGGAACAGGTACACGCTCCCAACTACCGTCAGAGATTTTATAGCGCCTTAAACCGCCGGCCCAACTGGTGATCCATACATACCCATTGCCGATGGAAGCATCGTAGGTAACATTATATTGCGCAACGGTAATAGGCAAGCCCTCTACAAAACCAATTCCACCCCAAGGAAATGTTTCCGCGTCAGCACCATCAACAGGCTGATCATAATAAATCCACACCGGATTTTCAGTGGCTGAATTGGCCGTGTAAACGACTCCCTTGCCAATGGGAAAATCGTTCTCACTACTGGCAAAGGCAACAAAAACTGTGTCACCTTTAACAGCTATGGCTGATACTCCACCGACTGGGAAATAACCAGCAGTACTTGATTCATTGGTCAAATCAGAGCTGGTAAAAAAAGTTTCTATATTGAGCGAATCTTTCACCCTGGAAAGTCCTCGCCCGGTCCCTAACCACACCCAGCTTGTATCACCCTGTAATCGAATTTCCGAAATGACATTGCTCAATAATCCGAGCTGAGACGTATCCGACACTACTGTTGTTTTCAAGCGAGTATAATCACGTGGAAGCATGAATTTTTCAGTTGTGATCGCCTGTGACAATAAAACTGAAATAAATAAAATTAAACTGGTGAAAATCTGTTTCATTAATACACCACAAGTGTAGTTATAAAAGGTTCAGACAAAATTCCTGAATAATCCCTTGCATAAAAATATGAGGTATATTTGCCCAGGGGATTGCTGGAATCAATAATGAGATATCTGGAAAATTTGCCATCGTTGGCTAGCTCATCCCACAAATACATAGAAAAATCATCGTTGCCATCATCATATAATGAAATCGGACTGCCGCTGGAAAAAGTGCTGTCTGGTTTTTGAAACATCAGATAACATGTCTGCACATCTTCATGGCCATCAGGATCTGTCAGAGTAACAACAATAGTCGCCACAACTACACTATCTCCACTAGGACGACGTAAGGTATCCGGCATACTAACAGAAAGTATTCTGGGCCCTTGGTTTCCTATTTTGAAACTGGTCATTTGTTCTTTTATTTCAGTTCCGAATTGAGCGAGGTATTTAATATAAACTTTTCCTGTGTCTGTGGGCTCTAAAACATATGTTACATAATTTGAATCATTGCTGACTTTGATTGAAAAGACATCATCATTTGGAATAATGTCGCCTGTGATTCCTGCATCATTCAAGGACAACGTATCTGCAATTCGTGTAGTATCAAATCCAAAATACAGTGATTGTACAGCCTGGAGTTTTTTCCCAAGATAGGATGATTCAACCTGAGCGCTGAAATAAAGATTATTCAAGCCTTGGTGGTAATTAAACTGCAGATCCTGCAGCAAAGCAATTTCTTCTTCATCGGTGGAATCGCCACTGGGGCAACCCATCATGAACAAAACTAGCCCCGCAAGCAGCCAAAAGGTTTTACGCATAGAAAAAAAGTAAAACTGATTCATCATTCGATTCCATAGATATGATAGGTTAATAATATTCCTACCTGTTCCAAACTACCAGCTGAACATTTATCCGGGGTATCTTCGAGCGTATGCCAATAATTATTATATTCATGTGGATAGTCAAAATCAATAATATCAATGGCAGGGATGTTTGCATTTTCCCAAAGCGGCACATGATCATCGTAGATCGTATAACCCAGCGACTGGTCAAAAGCCGGTAAATTCAATTTATTAGCCAGTTTCCATATTTTGCGGACTAACTGTGGAGCATGGCTGTAAGAAAAGCGTTCGATCGGAAAATGAAGGTGTTGATCACCAACCATATCCAAAATGATTGCATGGTCCGGTTTTGGAAATGGCAGGTTTTGGGAAAAATACTGGGAACCTTGTGCATAGGATCTGTTTTCACCGGCCATCCCAAGATCTTCACCATCAAAAAATATAATTATTACGCCTGTTTCTGATGAATTTACTTTTAAGATGTGGGCGATTTCTAATAGTACAGCGACTCCACTGGCGCCATCATTCGCACCTATAAGTGGATTGTTTTGATCTTTTACATCTAACTCTTTATCTGACCAAGGGCGTGTATCCCAATGTGCACCAAATAAAATCTGTTTTTTAGCGTTTGGGTTAAATTGAGCAATAATGTTTTGCAAATTATAAGTGTCTCCCCGATGCGGATCATTATAGGTAAAAGGTTGTGTCCATACGGTATCAGCGGTTGATTGCAATTCCTGCATTAAGTATTTAAGGCATTTTTTATATCCTGCTGAACCAGGATTTCGCGGGCCAAATGAACATTGTTTTTCCAAATGCTGAAAGGCTCGCTCACCGGAAAATTCGGGCACTGTATTTTCACACCCGACAGTAACCAGACAACTGAATAAAGCGCAAATTAATTTCTTTTTCGTTTTCATTTTTTACCACAAACCAGTTACCATTAACCACTAATCGCAATATTTATATCAAACCCAAAATCACGGTCGATTTTCTTGCCAGTCGTTTTTGATTCTGATTCCCTGTATTCATAAATGATACCGCCACTGACTTGAGAACTAAATGAATAAGATATCCGTAATGCTGTTTTCCAGCCGGAGTTGAATGCAGTCTGACCAAATTCTGCACCACCATCTTTACTGCCCAATGACTCGCTTTCATTCATATCAAAATTAAGCGTGAAGTTTACGGTATTTTGGATATGCCAGTCGTCCATATAAGGCAGTGGTATTGTAAAACCACCCCGATAGCTGTAATTGCTACTGGCTGTCCATGTTTTTTCATTGCGCACGCTCAAACCATTGGACTCGTCCTGAACCGACTTAGACAAATTGTGGCGGATATTCATGGAAATACCTTTTTTCAAGTTCATGTTTAATCCAATGAGGGGAGCAAAACTAATGTTTTTTCTGGATGAGCGCTGATTATCACCATAATCGTTGATGAATTGATCAAGATCAAATAGCGGCATGGCTGGTCCATCAAAATTCTCAAATTGCCAAGACCGGGATTCTTTACCATTCATGGCGTGTTCCATACTTGCGGTACGAGCGATCTTTTTAATAAAAGGCCATTTCTCAACTCCGGTCCAACGCAAACTCCAACCAAAGAAAGGAAATCCTTCTTCCAATTTTTCTCCCCAAAACAAATAATCGCGGGACATTGAGCGCTGCTCAACATTTGATGCACCAATGGTGGTGGAGATATTCTGGGCATAATTCATGGAAGTAGAAATATTGCGAGTAAAATTCAATCCTGAGCGTACAGAAAAATCGCGCTTATGATCCCAGGCTCCCAGATCAGATCCGATATTATCAGCATGACTTAATTCGTGATCAGGCAGCCAGCCAAACTTATACCCAGTAGGTACAGTTCCTTGAACTCCCCGGCCTGTACGATTGAGGTTTTCTGTATAGGAGAAACTGATGGGATTCACTTTTTTTATTATTCCATGAAAAGATGTCAGGAAAGCATTTTCCTTTTGGTCAGTTTTGGTTTCTTCGATCTCTTTCTCTTTAGTTTTATCCCGGCCTCTGCGCCTGTTGCTTTCAGTCCTCGAACTTGATTTTGAAGGTGGTTTATAAATTAACTCGAACATTTGAGATGGTAAAATATTGAAGCTCGATGAAAAACGTAATTGGGTTCCAATTGTTGCACCATCTATCGTACTGGCGCGTGGTTTATTCCAGCGGAAGGCGGCACTATGGTTAAAGTTTGGTTTGAGCCAAGTGAACAATTGTGGGTTGAATGATGTCGTCAGGTTTTCATTAATATTTTCTACAACACCAGCATCCATTTCTTTTATGGCTATCCAGGCATAGCCGCGAAAATCCTTGAGATCACTGGTAATTGTTCTGGAGTATTTTGCTTTCAGTTTATCTGTCAAACTGTAATCAAGTGAGAATTTTCGACTTAAGCCAAAAGAATAATTATCAGAACGGGGACCAACACGTTTTGTCGTTTGTGACAAGGATTCATTAATATTTAAACTGGTGTTAAATGCAGAAGGTGTATAATAAACATTCATTTCGCCCAGTTTTTCACCGAGCCAGGGAACATCTTTAAGCCATTTAAATGGTGTGATATAATTATCCCTGCTGAATGGATATGAATAGTTCACTTTTCCAGAATATTTTTCGTTCAAAACTTCTGAGTTTAGTGGGTCAGAAGATTTGGACTGAGAAGCTGTAAAACTGGGTTTAATCTTATCGAGTGTTGATTTTATAAATTTATTATCCGACTTACTGGACTTGGTCAAAGAAGTACTGAAAGATATTTCCTGTTTTCTGGTCATAATGGAATCAGGGACATTTTTCTGATTCACTTGGATATCTGAATCAGGGAAATATTTTGGCCTATTTTCCAAGTGTGAAAAGGTTGTGTTTAATGGAATATTCAAACCCCAGGACTTGGGCATTAATTTGTGTAACTGCACATTAGTGTTCACTCTGAAATTTTCTGAATTTGTATTACTGCCTAAGCGTTGCTGCAATACATGAAAATCGGCATCTTTTCTGTTGTAAGAAACAGTGGATGTCGCCAGATCCGCTAAATTGAATTTGGTCTGCACCCGCATCGCAACACCGCGATCTTTCTTCACACCGCTTAAGCGCAGTTCATCCAGCCATACATCACCTGTAATGGGTTCATCAGCCTGGTTACGCACCCCCACAGTAAAAAATTGAATGCTTGAAAGAGACGGTTTACCCTTGATATGGATCTGTTTTCCAGATACGTTTCCATCTTCATCTGTAAAAGTATAATAGCGGTCATTATCTATAATCTCGTATATATCTGTTTCTTCATATTTGCTCACAGATGACGAATCCTGAAGCTTTAATTTGGTCAGCCAATTCAGATCAATTTCAATGGAGTTCCTCCCTCGCGTTTCATCCCAGCCGCTGTAAACAGGTTGGATAAACTCATAATAATTATCGCCCTGACCAAATCTCAGAAATATTTCAACCGATGTTTCCTCTTTGCCAATCCACTGGTTAGATGTTTCACCATATACATACATTTTTAATTTGTCATAGGTCAAATAATTCGCACCTGATATTTTCATCAGACTCTTCATGGCCGCACCGCTATACCCTGCAGGAAGATCAGTGAATTTCATCACCAGCGATTGTTCTTTGGAACGTATACCATTTAGTCTGTCATATTCTCCTTTCACACCTTCTGGAGGAACATAATTGTCGTTGTCTTCTGTATTGACGACAGCAATAGCAAAAACACTATCCGCATTTTCTTTCGTAAATGTATTGGATGAATCTGAAGCAATACCCAATTCCTGCCATCCATTACCTACCAGTTCAATTTTGGCAACATTAATATTGACATTTCCAGTATCTGAAACGATCAAAGATAAATGGCGAATTTCTGTCCATTCCGGGCTCATGCTAGAATCCACCCTGCTGAAATGGTTCAAAGGTATACGGTATAATTTCCAGCCAGTATAATCACCATTGGATTTTTTTGTACGGCCGGCTAAATATGTAGTATCGGAAAGGGAAAATGATTTAGTAAAATATTTATTCACGATCAATAATTCAAAAGAACGATCCAGGCTTTCTGTATCAGGATATTTACCGGTATCCAGGGCATTCCCTTCAGTTCCATTAATTTTTGAAAAATCAGAACTGCCTTCATTGTACGACCAGTTATCATTATTAGGATCTTCCAGATTGCGATCCAAACCTGTATAAACAATATCAGCCCATAGTGGATCATCCACAACAGCCACATAAAATGTATCGATACAACCGCCCCAGCCATCTTCGTATTCGTCTATGCAGCCATCCAAACCGATATCTTCCTGATCTTGTAATAGTCCATCGCCATTCATACCGGCTACTTTTTCATCTTCAGTATCCAATTGACCATCCCCATCGCGGTCTTCACTAATCCTGCCTAAGTTAACGGTCAATTTCCCTTTTTCTCCGTATAACCAAATTTCAAAAAACTTGGTTTGGGTTTGGTCGTAATCACCTGAGTATAATGGTGTTGTTATGCCAGCCCATAAAGAATCTTGTATTATACCACTGTGTAAATCTCTGGGTCTATAATTTAAGTTTAATATATCTGTGGTTTCATTCTGGGCGCGGATAGACGTTGATTGGTTGGGCCATATATCTTTTGTCCGGACTTGAACATAAGGATTGTACCAACCCATTTTAGCTCGATTACGCTGTTTTAATTGTTCATCACCTAAAAACAATGGTGCGGATGATTCTTTCCAGTAACGCCGTTGAATCGGGATGGACGTCGTGCGTTTAGAACCTTCAAAATCATCAATAAACGCTACACCGTTTGGATCATCTGTTGCTGAATTATTGATGGGGTTTGGATTTGGTAATACCTGTGCTATTTCTCCTTCGATAGAAAATGCGGATACTTTTTCTGTTTCTATGATTGGCAGGCGATCCAATGCACGGGTTAAACCATCAAAATCGAGTTGATATCGCCCATTCAAATCCCAGATAAAATTGCGCATGGGTTCATACCCCACTTCAATTTTTTCATTCATTATAGTCTGGTTATAATACAATGCTGTAGCACCAATAAACGATTTTTCACCCAGATCCATTTGGGCTCGTGTTCCAATAATGGTTTTCTTATCAAAGGACACTAATTCATGTTTATCATATAAAATATTGAGATTTGCATTGGGATCAGCGGCACTGCTCATGATCAGTGTTCCACTGAAATAATCGATTTGATAATCCTGCCCGCGTCTAAGTTCTACACCATCCAGAAATACCTGGTCACTGCCTTCTACAATCATGAATCCTAAATTGATAGTAGAGCTTTTGTTGGTGTATTCAACTTCAATTTCCCAATGTTTATCCTGGGTGATTTCACCGGTAATGGTTGACGTATACATTTTTCCTACACCTAAAACACCATCTAGATCAGGATTGGCATTACCCCCTTCCAATGAATCATTTGTAAAAGGATGATGAATAGGAAAAAATAATTCACCCGTTGTCAGGCTGACGATGTTTGGATTAAACATATCAATGATATTATCACTTTTCAGTTCATTCGAGGCATCAACACTGTCCAGCCCAAACTGGGTAATATACTCAATTCCATTGGGGTCATAATATTTATCTGGTTGGAAGTCCGTATTCCAGATCTTAACATCAAACCCTTCCTGATTAATGTTAGTCGCACCCAAGTAATACACATTTTTAAACATAAGATCCCATAATTCATGCGATGGCGTCAGGTTTTCTGGTTTTATCATCTGTAACGCCAGGGTGGAATCATCTTCTATAACACCATGCCCAATAGCCAAAACAGTATCAATTACCGAATTACGATTATTGACATCGAGTTCCACAATAATGTAATGACATGCAAGTACATTATCAGCTGAACGATTTTTTAAGCGCAGAAAGCCCAAATCTCTACTGATAGTATAATCTGGCCCTTCTTCAAGCCGTTTGAAATTGACATTGTTGCGGTCATCATCAGATGGATTATCAATATCCACATAGGCTGACCCTGGTTCTGTTGTAGGATCTGTGGAATTGTCCATGCGGTATAATTCAAAATTGCGTACCGCGTAGCGCCCTATGCGGTGAAGGCCGTCTACCAGTGGATAAAACGGCGGGATATATTGGATATTCTTGGATTGACCCATATAGTCCGTCGGCTGATTTTGGGCGCCGTTGCGGTACAATTTGTTTATAAAGAAATATTGATATTTGATATACTCGTAATCCTTGATGCGCAGTGTTTGGGCTTCACTTGTTCCTTTGTATTCCTGCTGCTCTTTCTTGGTTTTCTCAATAGACGCTATAGTTGTAATATCTATTGGGCCTAGTTTTGAAACGGCTTTCAAACCAAACAGGCCTTTATTCTGTCCTGAAAATGTCACAAATTGAGTCGCAGGTAAAGAAAGTGAAATATTTCCTGCATCGATCTTTTGGATAATATCATCTTCTGCACCTTCATAGGAAATACGGATATTATTTTCCCAGTCAAAATCCCGTTCAGAATCATTATCCATGAGTACAGTTATGCGATCACCGATCATTCCTTCTACATTCAAATTCTGTTTTTGATCAAATTCGAGATGAGTATTCTGGGACTCAGCCAAACTGGAGCGCACTAATTCCTGATCCTGGAAAACCATCTTTCCCGAAATATTGATATTTCCTCTAACACGCAATGAAGCTGTTCCCAAGGCACCCATATCCATCAGATCAAAGGTAATGCCTTTACCTCCTCGCCGAGATTCTGCAACTATATCTTCACTCCCTAATGATACCTTATCCGTAAATATAATGCGACGCTTGACGTTGATCATATGAACAAAATACCAATCCACTGGTGCGGTGAATGGAATACGAAAAATTTCATCATCAATATATTCAGTTAATGTGATGTATTGCCAATCGCGATCAATATGAATTTCAATATCACGTTCTCCAAAATCAGCTTTTATCCAGCCCAGAGGAGTCAATATAGTATCAGCAAGCAGGCTTAAAGGTTTTGGAATATCTGGAAATGCTGGCGTTATATAATCAGATGCGAGGATAAAGCTGTCATGTAATTCTTGGACAGACGAATCTGATTGACCATCTTGGGCAAAATTTGCCGAGATGGCCATACAAAGCACTAATATGACCGCATACCCTTTATACAAAAGGGACTCCTATGATAGTTATTTTCGGTGTTTTCAGCCCCGATTCACGGGGGTCAATCCGATAGCGGTAGGTCTATATATTATTCTCCTGTTGATTCATTTACGCTCCAGTGAGCGGAAAGAAGTTTACTAAGTTTTTGTAACGCAAGTCCACGGTGACTGATTTTATTCTTTTCTTCAGTAGAAAGTTCCGCGAATGTACGTTTCAATTCCGGGAGATAAAACACTGGATCATAACCGAACCCATGTGTGCCTTTTGGCGATTTGTTGATAAAACCTTCTATTTTCCCTTCGGCTGATATTACATTATTTCCATCGACAAAAACTGTAATTGTGCGAAATCGAGCTGTTCTTTCTTGGTAATGAACGTTGAACATTTCATCTAATAATTTATTTACATTATCTTCATAAGTAGCTTTTTCCCCTCCATATCGTGCAGAAAGCACTCCAGGAGCACCATCTAGAGCATCTACTTCCAACCCCGTGTCATCCCCGACATCAGGCAGTCCAATCAGTTCATTTACTGTTCGTGCTTTAAGCAATGCATTTTCTTCCAATGTTGATCCTGTTCCGGAATATCACCTATTTCTGGAAAATCATCAAGTGTCTTGACCTCAACTTGAAGATCATTCAAAACAGCTTTCATTTCTGCC
>ERZ651768.2163-NODE-2163-length-13920-cov-10.853355_pt1 | contig 13920 bp, 14 predicted proteins | sample MGYA00514754_ERZ651768 | MGnify/ENA metagenome assembly ERZ651768 | reverse complement strand
GACGGTGATCCGCTTCGCCGAAGCCCGGCGGGCAGCGTCGACCATGATCAGCTGCTCCATCAGGGCATCGTTGATGGACGTCCCCGGCCCATGGCAGTGGGTCTGGATGATGAAGACGTCACATCCCCGGATCGATTCCGAGAATCGGCAGTGGATCTCGCCGTTGGAGAACTCGGAGAGGTTGGGCTCACCTAGGGACTCACCCATCTCGGCGGCGATCGACTCGGCCAGCGGACGGCTGATGCGGCCCGAAACGAGGTAGAGCTTCTTGTGGGTGACCAGTTCCATGGGTGTGGTGGGTGCTCTCGTCGGCGGCGGACGTTCCGGGATTGGAGCATAGGGCGGCACCCCGGCACGCGGATCAGCCGATATAGACGGGCCTCGGCGGAACCATCCCCCGGGCGGGGCTCCGGGTCGTCGTGGGCGGTGGGGCAACCGTGGTGGTGTCGACGGGACGACGGTTGTGGTCGTCGTGGTTGCGGTGGTAGGCGCAACCGTCGTGGTGGTGGTCGGTGCGACCGGGCTTACGGCCGTAGACGGTGCCGACAGGGCACCCATGCCCGCAGCGTTCCAAGCCGACACCTGGAACTCATACGAGATGGTGGGATCCAGCCCGATCGCCAGATGGGAGGTCCACGTCGACGACGTGTTGGAGACGAGGACGGCCCACTCTCCCCCTTCCACCCGTCGCTCGATCCGGTAGCCGGTCAATCCCGCCCCCCGTTGTCGCCCGGTGGCGACCATGTGAGGTTGACCTGCCCGCCGGCCAACGCGTTGGCCACCAGGTTCGACGGCGACCCTGCCCGGGTGTACGGGACAGCAGCCACCGAGGTGGACGCCGCACCGTTGCCGGCGGCGTTGGTCGCAGTGACGGTGAACGTGTAGGTGACCCCGTTCACGAGGCCGGTCAGGCGATAGGACGTGGTGGCCGCCGCCACCATGGCCGACACGGAGGTCATGCCCTGCACGGCGTTGCTGGTCCACGCCACGGAATACCCGGTGACCGCCGTACCCCCGTTCGCGATCGGGGCCGACCACGTAACGGTGGCCTCGGCATTCGACGAAGTGGTGGCCACTGAGGTGGGCGTTCCGGGAACCACGTCCGACTGGGCCGACACCACCTCCACCCCGAGCACGAGCAGGGCTGCCATCGCGGTGCCGGCCGCCAGGGCCAGGAGTCGCCGGGCCCAGGTCAGCGTGTCCCCCAGATGTCCCGGCAGGCCTCACAGGTCTCCTCGGGAACCATCCCGACCCGCATCAGCAGCCGGAACAGCCAGCACCCCAGGCAGAACCCGACGAACGCCTCCAACGACGCCGCCACCAGGATCGCCCCCACCAGAGCGGTGGCCAACGCCCCGGCTCCGAAGACCACGGCGACCAGCGCACCCACCGAGAGCGTTGCCCCGATGCCCTGGGCGAAGCGCTTCGGTGGACCGGGGGTGTTGCGGACGGTCCATGCGAGGCGGGGCCGCACCACCCGGGTGACCAGCGTCCCCAGCGGGCTGAGCGTCGGGCCGGTGGCCACGCGGGCCACGAACCCCCAGGCCAGGATGACGACCAGGACCGTCCAGCCGGTCATCAGGACCGCCACGCACTGAACGACCACGCCGGTGGCCACGAGCCGTGCCGAGACCTCGTCCACCGGATGCGGGAACGAGAACAGGCCCGGCGCATCGGTCGCTGCGTTTCGGCCGTCCACGGGCCGAACCCTATTGTCGGGCGATGGCGTCATCCACGATCCGGCCGTTCCCGTCCACCGGCTCCCCGGTCGACAAGGTGATCCGGGAACTGGGCTCCAAGAAGGACGGGGACGTCCGGTGGGCCGAGGGGCGCACCTTCGGCCTCGTGTTCGACGGCGGTGACGAGGTCCGCGAGGTCGCAGAACGGGCGGCCCGGCTCTTCCTCCACGAGAACGCCCTCAACACCTCCGCCTTCCCGTCCCTGGGCGAGATCCAGTCCGAGCTCTGCGGATGGACCGCGGAGCTCCTCCACGGCCCGGCGGGGACCGCCGGCTTCCTGACCAGCGGGGGCACCGAGAGCATCCTGTGTGCCGTGGAGGCCGCCAGGGAGCGGGCCAGGTCCGAACGGTCCGTGGTGGACCCCGAGATCGTCCTGGCCGAGAGCGCCCACGCTGCGTTCCACAAGGGCGCCCACCTCTTCGGCCTGCGGACCCGGGTCGTGCCCGTGACCGACGCCTGGACGGTCGACCTGGATGCCATGGCCGACGCCATCGGCCCGAAGACCGCCCTGGTCGTGGCATCGGCCCCCCAGTACCCGCAGGGGGTCGTCGACCCGGTGGCCGAGATCGCCGAGCTGGCGGCCGGTGTCGGCGCAAGCTGCCACGTGGACGCCTGCATGGGCGGCTTCGTCCTCCCGTTCGCCGCCATCGAGGATCCCGACGCCTGGGGCTCTCCGCCCTGGGACCTGGCGGTCGAGGGGGTCACTACCATCTCCGCCGACCTCCACAAGCTGGGCTACGCCCCGAAGGGAGCGTCGGTCATCCTCCACAGGTCACGCCAGCTCCGGCGCTACCAGACGTTCGACTTCGACGGCTGGCTGGGAGGTCGCTACGTGACGCCGAACCTGCAGGGCACCCGTTCGGGCCTGCCGATGGCGGCCGCATGGGCGGTGGTCCGCCACCTCGGCATGGACGGCTACCGGCGACTCGTCCGGTCGGCGATCGAAGCCGCCGACCGGATCCGGGTCGGGGTTCGTGCGGTCGACGGCCTCACGGTGCCGGGCGATCCCCGGCACCACCTGCTGTCGATCACCTCCGACCCGTCCTACGGGGAGTCGATCGACGTGTTCGCCCTGGGTGACGCCATGGCGGCCCGGGGCTGGCACCACGACCGACAGGGCCCGCCGGACGGACTCCACCTGACGGTCAGCGCGGGAAACGTGCCGATCGTCGCCGAGTGGCTGGAGGACCTCGCCGGAGCGGTCGTCGAGGCCCGTGCCGCGGCGCCGGGTACGGCGACCGACTACGCCACCCTGGAGTAGCGACTCAGTCGAAGAGTCGGGATGCGTCCTCGAAGTCGACCAGCCAGATCCGACCGCCGCCGTCGGAGTGGTAGGACGACCAACCCAGGAGTTGTCGGGCCCTCTCGGGGAGCGTCGCGACCCGGTCCCGGTCTACCTGGATGGGGCTGGCCTCCTCCGGACGCAGCCACCCGGCCACGAAGCTCACGTGCATGCCGTAGCGCCAGCCGTCGGTGGCGTTGGCCCCGGCACCGTGGATGACCTTGCCGGAGTAGATCATCCCGCTGCCGGCCGACATCTCGGCATGGGCCACCTCGGCCTCGGTCACGTCGTGGCCCCGCACCAGGCCCGGCGGAAGTAACTGGCTCCCCGGTACGACCACCGTGGCACCGTTCTCCCGGGTGAAGTCCGAGAGGGCGAACATGCAGCTGATGGTCACCTCCCGCTCCGGGCTGACGGCCTCGGGCCAGTTGTTCTCGTCGCGGTGCAGGTACTGGGCCGCCTCGTCGGGCCCTACGGCCATGACCTGACCGGTGTTCAGCCAGTAGTCCGCACAACCCGGCAGCAGCTCCCGGTCGGCGACCGCGGCCAGCACCGGGTTCAGCAGGGCGTGGTCGACGAAGGCACGGCTGCGGGCCGCCAGGCCGCAGAAGCGGATTGTGTTGGCACCGTGGAAGGCCTCCCAGAGTTCCATGCCGCTCCGGGAACCGGGCGCCACGGCTTCGAGGCCCGAGGCCAACTCGTCGACGATCGCCCGGCGTCCGTCGTCGGTGAGCATGTCGCGCACGATCACCCCGCCATCGCGGTGCAGGGCGGCCAGCACGTCGTCGATCGGTGCATCGGAGTCCAGGGTGGTCAGCTCGGCCATTGCCCCAGCCTTCCCCCTCGCCTGATCCCTGTGCAATCCGGGCCGACCGGTACGGTCACGACGATGGCCCGACCCACCTCCGACACCCCGTTCACCCTCACCGGACCCCTGCGGGCCCCGGCCCAGATGCTGGCCGACCAGTCGTACGGTGGGCACGCCAGCGTCCACGACGACGCCACCGCGGCGGCCCTCGGCCTCGCCGCCGGACCGATCGAGGGTCCTACCCACTTCAGCCAGCTGGACCCGTTGCTGGCCGCCCTCTGGGGCGACCGTTGGTTCAGCCACGGATGCGTGAGCGCCCACTTCCAGACGATGGTCGTCGGCGGCGAGGAGGTGCGGGCCACGATCTCGGCCGACGGTCCGGCCGCGGGGATCGTCCGGATCGACGCCGCCAAGGCCGACGGCACCCCGGTGCTGGCCGGCACCGCGTCGCTGGGCCCCGACCACCCGGAGACCGAGCTGGCGCCCCGCCTGGCCAGGGCCCAGGGTTCGCCGCCTGAACGCCTCCACGTGATCGACCTGCTGTCGGTCGGCCAGACCGGACCCGGTGACGAGACGATCGCCGTGACCTTCGAGGACGACTTCGGCGAGCTCTACCCGTTCTCGCTGGCCGAGAAGCTGGACCTGATCACCGAGCCGCTGGACTGGTACCTGCCGGGTGCCGACACCCCCTGGGGGGCGCCGATCGTCCCCATCGAGATGCTGAGCGTGCTCACCAACGCCGCCTCCAAGCACTCGGGGTTCGCCGCCCGCCAGCCGTCGGTCGGGTTGTTCATCGACCTGGAGGTCCGGCTCCTGGGCAGCCCGGTGCTGGTGGGCCACACCTACCGGATCGACCGCGGGATCGTCGCCCTCAGCGAGAGCCGACGTACGGAGTCGTACTGGACCAGGTCCACGCTCACCGACGTGGCGACCGACGTCGCAACCGCCGAGGTGCTGCTCCACCAGGGCGTCTTCAAGGACTCCTACCCCGGCTACCCCACCGGGTCCGACTGAACCGACTCTCCCCTCAGCGGGTCGCCACCCGCCCGGGTCCCTACGGTCGGACGGGCCGGATGCCGTCGTAGGCCATGGGTTGCTCGGCGCCGGCCCCGAGGGTGGTGTCATGGACCACCAGCATCCGCTCGTGGAACGGGAGCGTGTCGGGATCGAAGTCCGAGGTGGGGACGGGCAACGGCAGGAACTCGGCGCCGGAGCAGTCACCGCGGACCGGGGTGGCGTAGTCGACGCCGCCGACCTCCTGGCGGACCGAAGGTGTCACGTACCGGATGGCGACCCCCATCCGTCGCACGTCCGACCTGTTGGGTCCCGACCCGTGGAACATCAGGCCGTGGTGCAGCGACATCTCGCCGGGACGCAGCGCAACGACCACCTCGTCCTCGGCGTCATGGCCGACCGTGATCTCCTGGCCGCGGCTGAGGATGTTGTCGGCGCCGAAGGTGTCGTGGTGGTCGACGTCGCCGAGCAGGTGACTGCCCCGGACGAAGTGCATGGCCCCGTTGGCGTCGGTCACCTCGGAAAGGGCGATCCACGCCGTGATCTGGTCCCCTGAGGATCCGAAGCCCCAGTATCTGTGGTCCTGGTGCATGGTGAGCATCTTCGGGCTGTGGGGCTCCTTGACGAGCAACTCGCAGTTCCAGACCATGAGGTCGGGGCCGACCACCGATTCGACGACATCCAGGACCACCGGGTGTCGGGCGATGCGGTCGGCCGCCGGGCTGACGACCTGCATGCCGTCGCGCAGGTACTGGACGAACGGGTGGGCCAGGCCCGGGGAGTCGCGCCAGCGGTCTTCGAACGCCTCGAGGTCCACCCGGAACTCCGCTGCCTCCGTGGCGTCGAACACGCCCACGGGAAACAGGTAGCCGTCCCGTTCGTACGACTCGACCTGCTCGGGGGTCAGCGATCCGGCCAAGGTCGGCTCAGCCCCCTATGGGGCTCTGCGCGGTGAGGCCGCCGTCGATCGTGAACAGGCTCCCCGAGACGAAGGTCGCCTCGTCGGAGGCCAGCCAGGCCGCCAGGTTGGCCACGTCCTCGGGCGAGCCCAGACGACCCACCGGATGCCGGTCCACGGCTCCGGCCCTTGCGGCCGTCGGATCGTCGGACTGCTCGAAGGCCACCTCGGCCATAGCGGTGGCGATCCAGCCCGGGCAGATGGCGTTGCAGCGCACGCCGTCCCGTCCGTGGTCGATGGCGATCGACCGGGTGAGCGAGTGAACGGCCCCCTTCGAGGCGTTGTAGACCGCCATCGAGTGGTCGGCCGCGTCGGCGGCCACCGAACCGACGTTGATGATCGAACCACCCCCGTTGTCGCTCATCCAGCGGATGGCGGCACGGCAGCAGTTGAAGACGCCCCGCACGTTCACGTCCATGACGTGGTCGAACTCCTCGTCGGTGGTGTCCGCCAGCGTCCTCACGACCTGCACGCCGGCGTTGTTGACCAGCACGTCCAACCCGCCATTGGCGTCGACCGCAGCATCGATCAGCGCATCTGCCGCCGACGGGTCGGCCACGTCGGTCGGTACCCAGGTGGCACCGGCCACGACCGGCTCCGACCGGCTTCCGATGGTCACGAGCGCCCCCTCGGCCACCAGCCGTCGGGCAATGGCCTCGCCGATACCGCTGCTGGCGCCGGTGACCACTACCGACCTCCCGTCGAGCGTTCCCACGGCCACCTCCCCTCGTCGACCCGGTCGTTGCCGCTACGCCGCGAAACGTAGTGCCCTACGGACCGCACAACCGTCCGGGACCGTGGATGTACGGTTCGGGCCCATGTCCCTCACCATGTCCCAGACCAGTGGCCCGACCGAACCGCCGCTCCGCGACCTGACGATCGGCGGGCTGCTGCGGGAGGTGGCGAGCGACGTCCCCGACCGGGTGGCCCTGGTCGCCGGGACCCCGGACCGGGACAACCGGCGGGAGTGGACCTACGCCGAGCTGCTCGTCGACGCCGAACGGGCGGCGCGGGCCATCCGGGCCCACTTCCAGGTCGGAGAGCGGGTGGCCGTCTGGGCGCCCAACGTCCCCGAATGGATGATCCTGGAGTTCGGCTGCGCCATGGCCGGCGTGATCCTGGTGACCGTCAACCCGGCCTTCCAGGCCCGCGAACTGCAGTACGTGCTCACCCAGTCGAGGTCCGCCGGACTCATCGTGCTCCCCGAGTTCCGGGGCAACCCGATGCTGGCCACGGCCACCGACGTGCAGCCCGGGTGCCCGGACCTGCGGGAGATCATCCGCCTGGACGAGTGGGAGGCCTTCCTGGCCGACGGCGACGACTGGGACGGCGAACTCGTCGACCCGGACCCGATGGATGCGTGCATGATCCAGTACACGTCGGGCACCACCGGCTTCCCGAAGGGCGCCCTCCTGTTCCACAGGGGGCTCGTGAACAACGGAGCCCACACGGCGGACCGGATGGGGGTCAGCGACGGGGCCGTGTGGATCTGCACCATGCCGTTGTTCCACACCGGGGGCTGCGTGCTGGGCGTGCTCAGCGGCGTCTCCAAGCGGGTGACGCTGGTCCTGGTGGAAGCCTTCGACCCGGGCCTGGTCCTGGAGCTGTTCGACACCTACGGCGGGGCGACCATGCTGGGCGTCCCCACGATGCTGGTGGCCATGCTGGAGCACCCCGACTTCGCCACCAGCGACCTGTCCAACGTGGAGGCCGTCTGTTCGGGAGGCTCGACCGTCCCTGCCCCGCTGGTCGAGCGGTTCGAGAAGGAGCTGGGCGCACCGTTCACCATCGTGTTCGGCCAGACCGAGCTCTCGCCGGTCTCGTCGATGACGCAGACCTTCGACACGATCATCGACAAGGCCAACACGATCGGGCCGGCCATGCCGCACGTGGAGGTCAAGATCGTCGACCCCGAGACCGGCGAGACCGTCCCGGTGGGCACCATCGGCGAGTACTGCGCCCGCGGCTACCTGGTGATGCACGGCTACTACGAGATGCCCGACGCCACCGCCGAGACCATCGACGCCGACGGATGGCTCCACACCGGCGACCTTGCCTCCATGGACGAGCGGGGCTACCTGTCCATCGAGGGCCGTCTCAAGGACATGATCATCCGGGGCGGCGAGAACATCTACCCGCGGGAGCTGGAGGAACTGCTGTTCGCCCATCCGACGGTCGCCGAGGTGGCCGTGGTCGGCCTACCGGACGACAGGTGGGGTGAGGTGATCTCCGCCTTCGTCCGACCCGCACCGGGCGAGGTGATCGACAGGGGCGAGCTCTTCGCATACCTGCGCGAGCACCTGGCGCCCCACAAGACGCCCCGGCACTGGTTCCAGGTCGACGAGTTCCCGTTGACGGGGAGCGGCAAGATCCAGAAGTTCGTGCTGCGCGACCAGTGGGTGGACGGCCAGTGGACCGAGCTGGCCTGAGCGGCCACCCCGTCTACACCAACGTCAGGTAGGCGTCGACCTCTGCGGCCGTCACCTGGTCGGTGATGGCCCGGAACTCGGCCCGCTTGACGGCGGCGAAGTAGTCCACGTAGTCGCCATCGCGACCGGTGCCGAACTCGGCTCGCAGCACGTCGTCGGCCACCAGCTCGTCGCAGGCGTGGAGGAGGGTCGGCGGCAGGGCGGTGATGCCCCGGGCCGCGATCTCGTCAAGGCCCAGTGCGAACAGGTTGTCGCCGTTCGGCTCGCCCGGGTCGGCCTCGCGGGCCACGCCGTCCAGGCCGGCGCCGAGCAGGGCCGTGAAGGCCAGGTACGGGTTGGCCGACCCGTCGGGGACCCGGACCTCGATCCGACCGCCCTCCGGCACGCGGATCATCTGGGTCCGGTTGTTGCCGCCGTAGGCCACGTAGGCCGGAGCCCAGGTTGCGCCCGAGTCGGGAGGCCCGACGCCTATCCGCTTGAACGAGTTCACGGTCGGGCAGACGATGGCCGTCAGGCCCTGGGCGTGGTCCAGGATGCCGGCGACGAAGCGGTATGCCAGCCCGCTGAGGCCGAGCCCCCGGGGGTCGTCGTCGTCGTGGAACAGGGGTTCGTCGGTGTCGGCCGTCCAGAGGCTGAGGTGGGTGTGGAGCCCGTTGCCGGTCTTGTCGGCGAACGGCTTGGGCATGACGGTGGCGTAGAGGCCCTGGCGGCGGGCCAGGGTGTGCAGCATGAGGCGCAGCAGGATGAGGCGGTCCGACGTGGTGAGGGCATCCGCGTACTGGAAGTTCTGCTCGAACTGCCCGTTTGCGTCCTCGTGGTCGTTTGCGTAGTTGCCCCACCCCATGGCATCCATGTGCCTCGACACAGTCGTGAGGTGGTCGAGCGCGGTGGTCAGGCCCCGGGCGTCGTAGCAGGGCAGGGCCGACGTGTCCCGCTCGTCGGCCGGCCGTAGCGAACCGTCCTCGTTGCGGTGGAGCAGGGAGTACTCGACCTCGGCGCCCGCCTTCAGCACCAGGTTCTGCTCGGCGGCCCGTTCCATGGCCCGCTGGAGGATCACCCGGGGGGCGTAGGGCCACAGCTCGCCCTCGACGGTGGCGTCGCACTGCATGGCGGCCACGTTGGGCTGCCACGGCAGCCGGGTGTAGGAGGCCGGGTCCGGGATGGCCAGGATGTCCGGGTCGGCCGGCGTCTGGCTGAGCGGCCCGGCGGCGAACCCCGCGAACCCGGCACCCACCTCCAGCAGGTCGTCGATGGCGCTGACCGGAACCAGCTTGGCGCACGGCTTGCCGTGCATCTCTACGAACATGGCGTAGACGAACTCCACGCCGTCCTCGGCGATTCGCGCCTTCAGTTCATCCGGTGTCATACCGTGCTCCCCCCGGGGCCTCGCATACCCCGCTTTCGTAGACGGACTCTCCCACGAATCGGCCCGGCTACCATCCGGTCCACCGCGCAGACCACGACTGGGGACCCGTGACCAGCATCAGGGAGCAGGGCGTGGCGCTGCTGGACGGCGCCGGGATAGCCGTCGGTGGCGATAGGCCCCACGACATCCAGGTACACGACGACCGGTTCTGGGCGCGTGTCCTCCGGGATCGCGAGTTGGGCCTCGGCGAGGCCTACCAGGAGGGCTGGTGGGATGCCCTACGGGTCGACGAGTTCCTGGTCAGGGTCCTGACCGCCGACGTGCGGTCCACGATCCGGCCCAGTCCGACGCTGCTCTTCCACATGGCGCGGTCCCGACTCACGAACCGCCAGACCACAGGTCGGGCTGGCCGCAACGCCCGGGCCCACTACGACATCGGCAACGACCTGTACCTCCGGATGCTGGGGCCGGAAATGGTCTACAGCTGCGCACGGTGGGACGGGGCCAACGACCTGGACGCCGCCCAGATGGCCAAGATGGAGCTGATCTGCCGGAAGCTCCACCTCGAGCCCGGGATGCGGGTGCTCGACATCGGGTGCGGCTGGGGCGGCTTCGCCCGCCACGCGGCGACCCACCACGGCGCCACGGTGGTCGGCATCAGCCCGGCCAGCGAGCAGGTGACCGAGGCCCGCCGACGCGCCGGTGGCCTGCCGGTGGAGTTCCAGCAGCAGGACTACCGGGAGGTGACGGGCAGCTACGACCGGATCGTGAGCATCGGGATGATGGAGCACGTGGGGCCCAGGAACTACGCGGAGTTCTTCGACCGGTGCGACGACCTGCTGGAACCCGACGGCCTGATGCTGCACCACACCATCGGATCCAACGAGTCGACGCAGTCGGTCGACGCCTGGTTCGACCGCTACATCTTCCCCGGGGGCGTGGTGCCGTCGCTGCACCAGATCGCCGGCGCGGCCCAGCCGCGGTGGGCCGTCGAGGACGTCCAGAACCTGGGACCCGACTACGACCGGACGCTGCTGGCATGGCACGCCAACATCGAGGCGCGCTGGGAGGAGGTCCCCGGCTATGACGAACGGTTCCGCCGGACCTGGCGCTACTACCTGCTCTCGTCGGCGGCGTCGTTCAGGGTCCGGAACCTGCAGCTCTTCCAGATCGTGTTCAGTCGGACCGGGCGTGCCTCACCCGTCTACGAGGGCATCCGCTGATCGAACTGGGCCGTCTCGCTGGCCGGGCAGGATTCGAACCTGCATCCTCCTGATCCAAAATCAGGCGTTCTGCCAGTTGAACTACCGGCCACTGGGCGAGACCCGCTGAGCGTAGTGGCCGTCTCCATCCCACCTCCCGAAACCTGAGAGCGACGTCGGGTGCGGCACCCGGCATGGCGAGAACCTCTGCCCGCTCGAACCGCAAGCGGCAGACGTGGCGTTAGATTGCCGCCCGTCATGGGATCTCTGATCAAGAAGCGCCGCAAGCGCATGCGCAAGAAGAAGCACCGCAAGATGCTCAAGCGCACCCGCGCCCAGCGGATGCGGGGCAAGTAGGCCGGTCTCAGGCCGGAGGCACGGTCCTCACCACCCGCCGTCCCCCTCCCGGATACTCCCCTTCGACGAACCAGGTACCGCCGCTCCCGGCCAGCCGCGGACGCACACCCGTCGCATCACCCAGTTCGTCCCGCCAACGCGCCAGATCCGGGACGAGGTCCAACGCCGCCGGTTCGAGGTCGTTGCCATTGTCCCCGGCAGGCCCACCCAACTCGTCCCAGCGCCGGTAGACGTCCGCCGTCGGACACCCCACCGGTGGCGTCAGCAGGGTGAAGGCCATCTCGCGGAACGCCATGGGCTCGACCACCTCTCCTATGCCCGTCACCCGGGCCCGACCCCCGACGAGGCAGAAGGACACGTCGGCACCGATGGCAGCCGCTCCCACAACGTCGGTCCAGCCGGCCCATCGCAGGATCGCCGCGGCGTCGGCGGAGCCGCCGCCCAGGCCCGCTCCGGCCGGAACGGCCTTGTGGACCACCACGTGGGCCGATCGACCGGCCAGCCGTAGTGCCGCCGCCACCAGGTTGTCACCGCCACCGACGACCTCCAGTCCCCCATCGGCTGCCACGACCTGCAGGCCGTCGCCGTTGGAGATGACGAGGCGATCGGACAGGTCGATGGCCACCATCTCGGCGTCCACCAGGTGGTAGCCGTCGCCACGGAGGCCGACCACCCGGAGCGAAAGCGTCAGCTTGGCCGGCGCCGACAACCGGACGGCCGTCATCCGGCCACCGCTGTGGCATTGGCCAGCGATGCCCACTCGTCCAGCCCCAGCTCCTCGGCTCGCGCGGTGGGCGCCACCCCAGCCACCTCGAACGCCGTTGCACCGGCCAGGCCGGACAGGGAGCGTCGCAGCATCTTGCGCCGCTGTCCGAACCCCGCACGCACGAGGCCGAACAGGGCTTCGGGATCGGCCGCCACAGCAGGAGCAGCCAGGCGCTCCAGCTCCACCAGCGCCGAGTCCACCCGGGGACGGGGCAGGAAGGCCGAGGGTGGCACCCTGCCGACGATCCGGGCCCGGGAGTGGTACGCCACCTTCACCGACGGCAGGCCGTACGCGGCATCGCCGGGCACGGCGACGAGGCGTTCGGCCACCTCCTTCTGCACCATCACCAGCATGCGTACGATGCCCGGCACCCCGTCCAGCAGGTCGCACACGAGGGGCACCGAGATGTTGTACGGCAGGTTGGCCACGAGCGTCCAGGGCCCGTCACCCAGCAGCGAGTCCCAGTCAACGGACATCGCATCGGCGTGCACCACGACCACGTCACGACCGGCCGTGGTCTCGGCCAGCACCTCGACCAGGACGTCGTCGATCTCAACGGCGGTGACCGACGCCCCGGTCTCGGCCAGGGCGAGGGTGAGCGATCCGACCCCCGGGCCGATCTCGACCACCCGATCTCCGGCACCCACGGCCGCCAACTCGGCGATCCGGCGGACGGTGTTGGGCTCGACGACGAAGTTCTGGCCCAGCGAACGCTTGGGGCTGATCCCGTAGCGGTCCAGCAGTGCGCGTACCTCGGTCCGTGTGAGGGTCACTGCCGGTGACCTACGGCCGTCGTCAGGGCAGGTAGCGACCGCACACCGGCCACTGACCCCGGCCCCGCAGGTCGTAGAGGGCCCTGGCCATGCGGTCCTGGTCGCGGGGAGCCGCCGCGGCCGGATCCACGCCCACCAGGTGGTCGTGGTAGAGCCCGGCGATCCAGTCCCAGGTCTTGCGACTGAACTGGTATGCCCCGCGGTACTTGCCCGTCGGGTTGACGGCGCCGTAGTCCCCGGTCGCCTCGCAGAAGCGCAGCGCCTCCCACTGGATGTCGGTGGGCCCGTCCGCGTCGGGAGCCGTGTCCCACGGAATGGTCGTGGTCGGCCCCGGGGTGGTCATGGCCTCCTCGCGGCGACGCAGCTCCGCCTCCCGGAGTCGGACCCGCTCGGCCTCCCGGTCGATCTCGACCTGCCTGGCGGCCAGCAGTGCCTCCAGGCGCGCCTGATCGGCGAACTCGTCTGCGGCCACCAGGCGGGCGACCGCCAGGGCGTCGGCCTCATGGTGGCGTGCCACCTCGGCGAGGCGGGCCAACGTGGCACGCGACGAACGGGCCACGTGCCATGCCTGCGCCCGGTCGCTGAGGCCGGCCACGTCCGGTTCGAACCGGGGCGCCGAAGACAAGACCAGCTCCACGACCTCGGCCCGCTGCGCCTTCTCCGGCTGGACCACGGGCGCGCCAGAGGCGTCCGCCGTCCCGGTCAACGAACCGGGCGACGACGGGTTCTCCAAAACGAACAGGGGCAGCGCGGCGATCGTGGCCAGGGCCACGACGACCACACGCCACCGTTCCACGGTGGGTTCGGCGTCCAGAGCTCCGTCCCTTTCCCCTCCAGACACGGCCGTTTCCGACCGAATCGCCGCCGCGAACCTAGAGAGGTCCACCGACCAGCGCAAGGTCCGGCGCCGATGACGGGTGGTGGTCGTCGGTCACCCCTCCCGGAGGACGACCGGGTGCTGGTCCCTCAGGACTCCCCGTCCAGCCCGTAGAACGACCTGGCGTTGGCCGTGGTGGCTATGGCCACGTCGCCGACCGGTAGCCCCATGGCCTCGGAAACCGCGGTACCGACCAGGCCGACGAAGGCGGGCTCGTTGGGCTTCCCACGGTGCGGAACCGGTGCCAGATAGGGCGAATCGGTCTCCACCAGAGCCCGCTCCAGGGGGCACAGGGCGGCGGCGGCCCGCAGGTCGTCTGCCGATCCGAAGGTCACGATCCCGCTGAACG
>ERZ651768.2160-NODE-2160-length-13927-cov-5.533646_pt1 | contig 13927 bp, 11 predicted proteins | sample MGYA00514754_ERZ651768 | MGnify/ENA metagenome assembly ERZ651768 | reverse complement strand
GGCGCAGGACAATAGTAGAGGCAGTTGCTTTATTACGTTTTTATGATCTCCATGAGAAGCATTAAAAGTACCAGCGCTTTTGTGTAAAAAGCCAAATGCCACTTAATCTAAAACAGCTTTTACGTTGGGAAAGTTAAATTCTGACCTTAGCCCCGTAACCGAATAATTGTTGGGTTTCTTTCAAATGGTTCCGTCGACTTTTAACTGTTTAATCAAGTTAGCTGTCTCTTCCATACACTGGTCGATATCCTTATACTCGAAACCACCCGTCCGTCCGGCAAGAGAGATACCAGGGATCTTTTCAAAATAGTTAAATACTTCCTCTAGTTTTTTTCTATAATTCAAGCGAACGAAAGGATAAGCGCATTTAACCCGAAGGGTAAAAAAATCTTTTACCTCGCTGGAATTGATAAATCCATCTGCTTCCAAATGCTTGATACATTTCTCAAATAATTCCTCATCGCTACTTTTCCAATTCAAATCATTAAAGTGGCAAGTTATCTCCACAGCAAGCATATTTTCCCCTTCAGGACTTAACTGACTGTGAAAACGATTGGTATTGCTCACACGGATATATGGCCTGTTGACCGTATAAAGATAGGAACAATCCAAAAAGTCACGGTCATGGATAACAATATACAAAACGATTGTCGACAAGTAATCCAAGCTATGCGCACTTTTGAGAACCGCATCCGAAGGAGTGGGCTTAAGAATTTTGACAAGACTGGGAATTGGGATGGTCGATATTACATGGTTCGCTTTATTTTGCTTCTTCTCGGTCTCTTTTTGATAATGCAATGTAAAAGCATCGCTCTCATTATTAACGGTTAATTCTAAGACGGTACAATTCAATTCTAGAACCCCACCCTTGGAAAGAAATACGTCGGTCAGTTTATTGACAATGGCGCCAATGCCTTCCTTCGGGTAGAAGAGAGAAAGCATACTTTCCCGCTCTACTTGAGTCAAAGAATTTTTCCGTTTAAAATTAAAAGTAGTCAAGAAAATCATTTTTAAAATTTTTACGACAGAGACTTTTTTAGCTTGCGGAACGCAGTCTATAGACATTTCTTCGCAAGGAATGCCCCAGAATTGTTCCGTATAAGGTTTGAAAAAAATTTTATACATGTAATTTCCGAAGGTATTCTTTGCGCATTCTCGAAAACTTTGCTCTCCATGATTGCGAACAAATAGCTTTCTGATCGCCATCCAGATAAAGCTCATTGAAACTAAAAAAAAATGCTTAAACCCCATGTCCAATAACACATTTTTGGCGGTGAGGGGGTAATTCAATAATCGGTCTTGGAAAAACATTTTTGCGTCCCGCGTAGTAGAAACAAGTTCATCGCTTTCAAAAAGATCGAGTATTTCTTTCAGGATAGATTCATTTTGACTGAACAAATGATGTGGCCCGATATCCAATCGGTAATTTCCGCGCACAACCGTTCTCGCCAGGCCCCCTGGGTGCTCATTTTTTTCAAGAATACTAACTTCGCACCCGCTATCTAAAAGCCTGATCCCCGCAGACAAACCTGTAACGCCAGCACCAAGAATCATAACTTTACTGTTGGTTTTGCCTTCGGACATACAAATCTCTCCTAATTTCTCATAATTAACTCACGAAGCACTTTTGGTTTAAAGTAAACTAGCATTAAAGAAAACTAACCGAAGTGCGTTTACATCAAATTCGGACAAGCCTATTTTTTTATGAATCAAATTTATTGATAACCAATCCGGAAAGAAGTTTTGGGTAAAAGAAGGTAGCTTTTTGAGGCAAACGAACACCCTTCTCGGCAAGGTTTCTTACATCGCTGACGTGAGTAGCATTCATAAAAAACGCAAGATCAAATTCTCCTGAGTCCACTCGACTCAACGCTTCTATCATATCCACTTTATAAGTCACATATTTCTGACTATTAGGTTCTTTCGTATCTATATTTAAAATATTTTTAAGAATTATGGTGTGAAGTTGGGCCACATCAAGAACCATTAACTCCTCTGATTCATCTGCAGCAAGAAGTGGAAGCATGTTAGTTTTTTCTTTAATTTTTATAAAGCAACCTCGCCCTTGTCCAAAATACACATAAAAAACAATATCGCCGGCATCGGCTGAGTCAAGAGCCTTTCGAATTTTATTTTTCTCGATACCTTCACTTATAGGCCCCACGCTAAAGTAATTTTCGACTTGATTCATAAAGTCTGCTTCATCGAAAGGAGCAGGACTTTTAATAAGTCTGTGAATCGGATAGACTGCTAGCGATTGTGCATCCAAGTTGGTTAAAAACATCATTACGTGAGCCGAGTCATCCACCTTACTTCTATTTTCCTTGCAATACTTTAACGCAGTCTCATAGCGATGATGGCCATCAGCAATCAATATTTTTTTGTCGTTAAAATACTCCGTAATGCGTGCCAGTTTCTTAGTGTCATTAAGCCGCCATGCCTTATTTATAATTCCATTTTCTTCAATTACCGTGAAGGACTCATCTTTCATAGCCTCATACAATATGGCGTCTACTTCCCCTAATGGATCAGAAAACAAACCAAAAATGGGACTAAAGTTTGCCCGACACTCTTTCAGCAAATTCATGCGATCCTGTTTCGCTTTTGCAAGAGTGAACTCGTGAGGACAGATATTTCCTGCACTGAAGTCTTCCGCGCGCACTCGAGCAAAAAAACCAACCCGACAAACCGATTCACCTTCATGAACATATTCCTGACTGTATATGTAAAACCCGAGCTGTTTGTCTTTAACTAAAACCTCATCTTCTATCCATTTGTTAAATATTGCGGAAGAACGAGTGTATCGATTTTCTTTTTCGTCGTCCTCCGGATATTGTTTTTCCAAAATCAAACGAACCACGTTATACGGGTTTTTTTTATAAAGCGCGTCTTGCTGTTCAGGAGAAATCACATCATAAGGAGGGGCGATCACCTGATCTAACGAACCAATTTTCCCCTGATTGAAAAGCAGACCTCTAAAGGGAACAATATCGACCATGGGTATCCTAAGTTGAAAAGCGCGCGAGAGTCACAGAACAATCCTCATATCAATAAATAAAAATCATAACACAGAAATAATTTTTTAAGGCAAGGTCAAGCCAAGTCATACTTTATCACTTCAACCGGACAGCATTCAGCTGCATACTTTATCTTTTCCTCTAAACCTGAATAATCTACCCTCGGTATAACTTTTGCACTTTCACCGCGTTTAGCCTGAAAAACCTCCGGACAGTTAACCTCTGACATACCGCAAAATATACAACCTTCTTCAATCCAAACACGCGTAATACCCATTACCATCAAACCTCGAAAAATAATCAATCGCTTTAGTTTTAACCCATTAAACCATACTTACGCCGACAAGAAACAACTCTCCTAAAAATAAATATTGCGACGATTCAAAGTGTTTACAAATCTTTTTGGGGCTCATAAAAACCAACCCTGAAATCGACTCTAGTATCCTGGGACGCCATTTTTTTAGAATTCAGGTGACAAATAACTTAAATAGGGGCAGCGTTGTAACCATACAAGATATCTATCAACCAGACTCTCAATACTTAATTCTTCTAAAATAGAATCAGGGGAAATCCGTTTTCATTTTTAAATATTTATTTCCATTACCTTTTATCAAAAATTATATCGAATTAATCATATTATCAAGAAGAACTCAAATCCAATTGTTGTGGTATAAAGCATATAACTATGAAATATTTCTATCAGTAACATTGACTGACTACGCAATAAAAAATAATAAATGAATTCGATTCAAAAACCACACCTCTTAATTAAGCTGTCGCAATTGAACCTCCCTCAAGAGGATAACTCCTAGAAGAAAAATATGACTTCAAATTGCCGCGTATGCAAAACTACCACTCACCCTTTTATGTCTTTTGGGAAAATGCCGATCGCCAATGGCTTTCTTGACTCTACCGACTTTGAAAGAGAATATTTTTATGAGCTAAAACCTATGTTTTGTGAGAATTGCCTTACTTTCCAAATTTCAGAACAACCAGACCCCGAAAAAATGTTTCACCAAAATTACGCTTTTTTTTCTCGAACATCTAATCGCATGGTAAATCACTTTAAGTCCTATGCTGATTGGGTTACAGAACAATACCTCACTAACGTTGATCCCTTTGTAGTTGAAATTGGAAGTAACGACGGTTCTATGTTGAAAAATTTTTCTAGAAAAAACATCCGCCATTTGGGAATAGAACCTTCCTCGAACGTGGCCGAGGAGGCTCGCAAGCATGGAGTCAACACGCTGTGCTCATTTTTCAATCTAACTACTGCAAAAAAAATAGCCTCTGAACATGGATATGCCGATGCTTTGATCGCCGCCAATGTCATGTGCCACATTCCTGACCTTCATGGTCTGGCGCAGGGGATCGATCACTTACTCAATCCGATGGGGGTTTTAGTTTTTGAAGAACCCTACTTAGGTGACATGATTAAAAATACCGCATACGATCAAATCTATGATGAACATGTTTATATTTTCTCTGTCCATAGTGTAATAAATATTTTCAGTAAGCACGGATTTGAACTTATTAATATAAAACCTCAATCGACCCATGGTGGATCGATGCGCTACATTTTAGCAAGAAAGGGTAAAAGAGCTGTTTCTCCAAGTATCGAAAAACAATTGAACTATGAAGACAAAAATAATTTGCATATTAGAAGCACTTATGATCTCTTCAGGGAAAAATGTGAACTTTCACGAAAAAACTTGGTTTCAATTCTCCAGCAACAAAAAAACGATGGGCGGCGAGTCGTTGGTTATGCAGCCACATCAAAAAGCACCACTGTTTTAAATTACTGCGGAATCGGCCCTGATTTAATCAATTTTATTTCCGATACGACCCCGATAAAGCAGGGGAAATATAGCCCCGGGGTTCATATTCCTGTTCTTCCTTATGAGGAGTTACAAAATGGATACCCTGACACTCTACTCCTATTTGCCTGGAACCATAAAACAGAAATAATGGAGAAAGAGTCTTCCTTCTTAGAAAAAGGTGGCGAGTGGATCATCTATGTTCCCGATGTCACCTTAATTCGAAAATGATTCTTTGTAGCAATCCCAGAGCGCAATATCTTTCATACAAAGATGAAATAGATTCTTCAATTCAACAAGTCCTCTCCAAGGGCGAGTTTATTTTAGGGGCAAATGTTCATTCCTTTGAGGAGGAATTCTGTGAATACATCGGAACAAAATATGCGGTAAGCGTTGGAAGTGGAACCGATGCCCTGTGTCTTGCATTACGTGCCTTAAAATTAGGACCTGGAGATGAAGTGATAGCACCATCCCATACTGCCACAGCAACCATTGCAGCTATCGCTACAGTAGGAGCTACTCCCGTTCTGGTTGACTCAGATCCAATCTATCATACCATCGATCCTCTAGCAGTGTCGCAAGCAATCTCTTCTAAAACTAAGGCTGTCATAGTCGTCCATATATACGGGCAACCCGTGGATATGGATGGAATAACAAGCGTTGTTCGTCAAAACAATCTAAAACTTATTGAAGATTGTGCTCAGGCAACAGGAGCAACTTACAATAATCGTCGAGTAGGAAGCATGGGAGACTTAGGGTGCTTCAGTTTTTACCCAACAAAAAACTTAGGCGCATTAGGTGATGGTGGTTCTATTGTCACCTCTAACTCGACACTTGCAGATCAACTTAGAAAGCTTCGACAGTATGGATGGGATAGAAATCGAGTCAGTCAGATCACCGGATATAATAGCAGGTTAGACGAAATCCAGGCAGCCGTTTTAAGGGTAAAATTAAAGTATCTGGATAGGGACAATGCAAAACGAGTTACACTAGCAAAAACATACGAAAAAGAGTTGAACCATTTGCCTTTGGAAACCGTCTTTGTAAGGCAAAAGTGCTCACATGTTTACCATTTGTACGTCTTAAGCGTTGAACGCAGAAATGCCGTAGTCGCTCACCTCAAATTAAATGATATAGTTGCTGGAATACACTATCCAGTACCGACTCATCTCATGCCCGCTTACGTACAAGGAACAAAGTCAACTTTATGCCTACCGAATGCAGAGCGTATTGCCAAGAAAGTGGTCAGCCTACCTATTTATCCGGAGCTAGCGGAATCAGACCAATACAGAGTTATAAATGCCCTAAAGGATTTCTTTTAAACTATGCGGGATGAAAAGTTTGGAGGGTTCTAAATTTTTTTGGAACTAGTGTCCCGAGCAATCACATGATAGATGCTTCTTGATTCTTTGAATTTGACTTTTTCTTGTATTCGTCAATTTGCTTGTCGAGCAATTTACTGTCGGCGTTGATGATAGCCCCGTCAGGGAAAACATCACCCTCAGCACATACTAAAAAATCATTCATTCGCAGAACATCCATAATCGTGGAAGCGGTTTCTTTAAGGCGCCATTTGAATGGATACAACACTGTTCCAGAATATCCTTTAAAAATAACATTTAACAAAGAATACACTGTCTCAAATGGTAAACGTATTAATATTTTCACGAGCCATAGGGGCAATCTAAGAAATGTGGCAACAGCCACTATTTTATTCAATCTCTGCCTTTCCTTAAGATTTTCAACATTCAAAATTGACTGGCCAGTCAAGTATGTATTTGACTTTATTTCACTAGCATTTTCATCTAAGAATCCTTCTTTGGTAGCATACTGATAAATATCCGTGCCGTAGTAGGGTTGCAGCAACCCTGAATTTACGTAATCAACCTTACATTTTTTGTTTAGGGTAAAAGTGTCAAGATCTTCCTCAAGAGAACTGCCGGGATTGCCAAGAATATTTTCCGACATAATTTTTATTCCTTTTGACTTTATAATTTTCAACCCCTCTATTATATCTTGATCTTTCATATGCCTTTTTAGGATTTCATTCCTCACACGTGGGTTACCAGCCTCTACCCCTACTTCTACCGTCACGCAACCAGCCCTTTTTAAATCTTCAGCTACCTTGTCAGTCATAGCGTTTAAATGGGATGTGCATACAAAGGGAATTTTCACCTGCTTAGAATATTTTTCAGAAAACTCTTCAATCCAATCGGAGAGCAAATTAAAGCTATCATCTCTAAAGTAAACTAATTCCAAGGGATATTTCGTAGCCACATCAAGAACTTCCTGAATAACATTGTCAACACTTCTTCGACGCAATATTTTTCCTTTACCTCTATACAACTCATTAAATTTATGGTTAAAACAGTATGTACATGGGTACGGGCAACCCCTCATAGTCATAAAACCCTTTACTTTGGAGCTTCTCGCTTTCGGAAAATATTCATACACAAGACTCCGGTCAGGAAAAGGAAGTTCGTCTAAATTGGCAACAAGATTCGTTTCTTCATTTCTATAGATGTCTCCATCTCTACGAACGTGGAAATTTGGTGTAAGATGATAATCATTATTTGATTCTAATCTATTAGCAAAATCAACAAAAGCTAAGTCCGCTTCTCCTCCGCACATAGCATCTATATCTAAATTTTCACTAATAAAGTTTGGATAGAACGTAGGATGCGGCCCCCCAAACACAGAAAAAATATCTTTATGTCTTTTTTTAATGATCCTATTAAAATCAATATAAAAGCTCGAGTCCGCTGTGGCTATACTGTAGGCTATTATGTCTGCTGGGAATTCGGCCAGCATTTCCTCGACCTCAGATATTCTAGGAGAACAAATCCTAACTTCATGACTTGCCTGCTTTAAGGATGCTGACAAACACATTATCCCTAGTGGATCTTTATCTTTTATATATTGATTTGGAACATGCGTTACAAAAAGAATTTTCATAATTAAAATCTAATTTAAAAAAATTTGGTAGGCAACCTTTTAGCCATATCGCACAAGTGGCAACCCATCGGACAGGAAAAGCTTATTTAAACCTCTAGCCTCTGACTCACAATTGATTGTCATTGCCAAAGAATTATAACCCATCACAATAATTAGTCACTACTCTTTTCGGGATATTAGTCCCAGAAATTCAGTTATTTTTTGAATAAAAAAATTAATCTTCTCTTAAATTTTTAAAATGCCCCCGCATTTGTGGGACCAATTTCCAGGCTTGAAAAACCGGCCTTTCCCATAAATTTATAAAATGGTACAACTTATTATACACGAATGATTTTTCTTCGCAATTTCTATCAAGTTGCAACTCCTCCTTAACATTGAGCGGATGGAGTTATAGAAACGTAAAAAGTCGCGAATCTTATGCAGCCAAAAATCAAAAGCCATCTTAGCGGTAAACGTCTCTTAATTACGGGAGCCTCAGGTTATCTAGCGAGCAACCTAGTAAACTCTGTAAAAGATATTCCATGTAAAATCTGCCGACTCAGTAGAAGCCATGAATTACCCCCCCTGCAAGGAGTTGCCTTGTATGAAGATTTCTATGGAGACATTCAAGAACCTTCAGTTTGGGAACGAGCCATGAAGGAAGTGGATGTGGTATTTCATTTCGCAGCTCAAACTAACTTATATGTAGCAGAAAAAGATCCCATTAAAGATTATCAAGCCAACGTTCTTCCCATGTCACTCATGTTGGAAGCTTCTAAAAAAAATGGGAAACGACCTGATGTGATATTTGCAGGCACCTCCACTGCGGTGGGGTTACCTCATGAACTTCCGGTAAATGAAACTTTTCCTGACCAGCCAATAACTATTTATGATACACACAAATTAATGGCGGAAATGTATTTAAAGCATTATGCTCGTCTAGGTTTTATTCGCGGCACTACGTTGAGGCTCACTAATGTTTATGGTCCAGGCCCGAAAAGCTCCTGCGAAGGTAGAGGAATCCTCAATACAATGGCGCGCCGAGCACTTTCTGGAGAAAATCTAACTCTCTATGGGGACGGGAAATATATCAGGGATTATATTCATATCGAAGATGTGCTATCAGCTTTTCTCTTAGCATCTACAAACATGGCTTCGGTCAACGAAAAACATTTTGTCTTGGGTACCGGACAAGGCCATTCCATTTCTGAGGCCCTCCACCAAATTGCTGAAAAATCGACGATGAAAACGGGGAAATACGTCCAAATAGAAAGTGTTGACCCACCTCCTAACCTTTCTCCCATCGAAGAGAGGTGTTTTATTGCTGATTCAAAATCATTTTCTAAAATCACTGGCTGGCAACCCAAGTACTCTTTAAGTGAAGGTATTGATCAGACTCTTGATACTCTTATTTTGCAAAATGATTTTTAGTATTTCATGCAGTAATAGAAACCAAGGGATGATATCATTGTCGACCGATGATTAATAATATTCGCACTTAATTTGAGTCATGAGCGTCACAATACCTGAACTGAAAAATAAAAAAATTCTCATCACGGGAGGCCTTGGATTTATTGGTAGCAATCTTGCTCACAAATGTGCTGAGTTAGGGGCTCAAGTCACTATCTTCGATTACCTGGATCCCAGATCAGGGGGAAATATTTATAACGTTGAAGGAATTCGAGACTCCATAAAAATTGCCTTTCACGATATATTGAATTTTGACCAAATCTCAGAGTTTGTCACAGACAAAGATATAATATTCAATTGCGCCTCATCGACATCTCACGCACTTTCCATGAGAGAGCCATGGATCGATCTAGATATAAATAGCAAGGGGGTTATCAATCTACTTGAAGCAGTACGTCGATTTAATCCACAAGCCAGATTAGTTCACATAGGTACAAGCACCCAATTGGGAAAGTTGCGTTACCAACCCAGTGATGAAAACCACCCGGAATTCCCCAGGGATATTTATTCTGCCAATAAAAGTGTTTCGGAAAAATATGTTTTGATTTATTGTCGGGCACACCGCCTTCGAGGCACTGTGGTTAGACTCTCAAATGTGTTTGGACCCAGAGCCTCCATACATAGCTCGGAATTCACTTTTAATAATTTTTTTATCGGCCTTGCGCTTCAAAATAAAAATATTACCGTTTTTGGTCAAGGTACCCAGATGAGAAACGTTACCTATATAGACGATGCAATTAGTGCCCTTATTCTTGCTTCGCAAACGGACAAGACGGAAAGTGAAGTTCTTTTTGCCGTTAGTGATGAGCATTTGAGCATAGCTGAAATTGCCAAATTAACAGTAGAACACATCGGATCAGGACGAGTTACTTTTGTTGATTGGCCACTGGGAAGAAAAAATATCGACATAGGAGATGCAATCATCAGCAATAAAAAAATCAAGAAACTACTGGACTGGGCACCTCAGTTTGACATAAGAACTGGATTGGACTTAACGAAAAATTATTACCAACCCTGCCTAGAAAAATATTTTCCATGAAATTCGTTATTACAGGTGCTTTAGGCCATATCGGTTCTCGATTGGTTCGAGAGCTACCATTGCTCTTACCCGATATTGATATTGTCATGATTGATGATTTGAGCACGCAGCGTTACTGCTCTCTTTTTAATTTGCCTACGCAGACAACCTACACATTTATCCAAGGTGATTTATTAAAATTAGATTTAAAATCTATATTTGCTGGAACAGACGTTGTTATTCATTTAGCTGCTATAACTAATGCAACGAAGAGCTTTGACAACCAAGAGCAGGTTGAATATGTTAATTATACCACCTCACTTCGCGTTGCTGAAACTTGTGTCGCCACCAACGCAAAAATGTTTCTCATTTCATCCACAAGCGTATATGGAACTCAAAAAAGTCAAGTCGATGAAAACTGCTCGCCAGATGAACTTAACCCGCAGAGTCCCTATGCTGCCACCAAATTAAAAGAAGAAGTGATGGTTAAACAAAAATGTCTTAAAGAAGGCCTGCAAGGAATCATACTTCGACTTGGAACCATTTTTGGCACATCGCCAGGAATGCGATTTCACACAGCAGTAAATAAATTCTGTTGGCAGGCAGTAATGGGAACTCCACTGACCGTTTGGGAAACCGCCTATAATCAGAAACGCCCATATCTGGATCTGGTCGACACAATCAGGGCAATAGCATTTTTTGTAACAAGTAATCAATTTAATGGAAAGGTATATAACGTAGTCACATTAAATGCAACTGTCAAAGAAGTCGTGAACTCTATTCAAGAATTCATACCAAATTTAAAAATAAAATTCGTAACCAATAAAATTATGAACCAACTTTCATACGAGGTACTTCCTGCTCACCTTAATGAAGAGAATTTCATTTTTAAGGGAAATCTGAAACAAGGCCTGAAGGACACTATTTCTTTATTAAAACAAGTATCCCATGAGTCAAAAATTTTAAGTTTTTAAGAAAGACATTTAAAAATTGCTCTTATCTTTCTTAATATTAGAGGAATGACTCACTTCTTTCCTCCTAATTTAGATAATTCGAGTTAAGGTTTCTCTTTAGAGGCGTAAACCTCAACGATACTACCTCTCTTGAAAAAAACAGGCTCAAAAATCGACAAAAATAGAGCTAACGGAAGATAGATAGGGAGTAAAATTAAAGTGGCAATCGCTCCCAAAAGGTCAACTAATTTCTCTTTATCCTTCCTAAAACTTTCAGGTTTAAGCAAATCATAAAGCAAATTAAATCTAATTCTTGAAAGATTCAACAACGTTTGAAGCCATCCGAAAGGGCTGTACTCCAGGTGAAACCTTTTAATATTTATAATTTTGAAACCTTTTTCCCGTAATATTTGAATCAACCCCTCCTCCGTAAAATGAAATAAATGTAAAGGAAGATCCAAGTGAAGCCAATTTTCTCTACCAAATTTAAACTCAAAGCTTCGGATATCCGGCAAAAGAACAATTAAAAGTCCGTTGTTTTTTAAGATTCTATGGGCCTCTGAAAGCAGCACGTTTGGTTTTTTCGAATGCTCCAGTACTCCGCAAAAATGAACCACATCAAAGTTTCCCGACTCTAAAGACAGTTCCACATCTTTCCCAGCATAGACATCAAGGTCATACACATGTTCAGCATAAGAAGCTGTTTGCTTGTTAAGTTCCAATCCAACGACGTCCCATCCCCCACGGCGCATGACGTCCAAAAATAATCCACGACCGCAACCAATGTCGATTATTTTCCCAATTTTGGCGTATTTCTCTATTCTCCTACGTTTAACAACGGTAGCCTGATAAACTAGATTTTCAACGATGGGATTGAATCGTGTCCCGACATCCGTTCTGTAATTTCCCGTAGAATATAAATCATCAATCTCCTTATCCGTGGGAAAAGGGTGCGTCATTGCAATCTGACACTCTTTACATTCCAAAACATTACATGTTATTCCCTTTCTACAAATATTTTTTAGGATATAAACAGTCAATGATTCCCCACAAAAAGCACAATTTGGTTTTCGAGTTACATTACTATCTATCATGATGTATTAGATTTTTTCTTTAAGCTAATTTAACGCTGGGGGGAAGCACTACTTCATTGAGCCATTATTTCGCGGGGCTACCCAGAAACGATGATCTAAATTAATAAATAATTTTTTCTTTTAAAAAATTTAATCAATCCGGCCAGACTCGACAGACTTGCCAATACCAGATAATGGAGGTTCAAACAAAGCGCCCCAACCGTCAAATAGTTCCTTCATATTTAAAGCGTTTAATCAGGCCAGCGGTATCTTCCATACACTGATCAATATCCATATATTTGAAAGCACCTGTTCGCCCAATAAGAGTAAGGTTAGGAGTTTGTTTAAGGTGGCCCAATATCTCTGCAAGATTCTCTCTGTAGCCTAGACGATAAAAAGGGTAAGCATTTTTGACTCTAACCGAAAAAAATTTTTTAACTTCATCCCTATTTATAATTTGATCTGATTCTAAATGGACAATACTCTTCTCAAACAGTTCATCGTCGCTATTTTTCCAAGTATTATCATCAAAGTGACAAGTGATTTCCAGAGCTAAAACGTTTTCCCCCTCAGGACTTAACTTATGGTGAAAACGATTAATATTGCTAATTCGATTGTACGGCCTATTGACCATATAAAGATATTGACAGTCCATGAAATCGCGATCGCTAATCGCAATATACAATATAATCGTCGATAAATACTTTAAATTGTCAGCGCTCTGGAAAACTGAAGCAGGTGGAACCGGTCTTATAATTTTAACTAAACTGGGAATTGGGATAGTGGAAATAATGCGCGCTGCTTCATCTGTAATTAAATTATCACCATCATTATAATGCAAAATAAATGCGCTATCTTTCTTACATATCAATTCAGAGACGGCACAATTCAACTTAATAACCCCACCCTTGGAAAGAAACGAGTCTTCCAGCTTCTTCGCAATGGCACCAATTCCCTGGACAGGGTAAAAAAGTTTGAGTGTTGTTTCTCGCTCTGCGACCGAGAGACTTTGTTTTTCAAATTTTTTAAGAAAAATCATTTTTAAAGTTTTAAAAAATGACATTTTTGTTGCAAGTGGAATACAGTCCAACGACATTTCTTTGCAGGGAACCCCCCAGAATTGTTCTGTATACGGCTTGAAAAAAATTTCAAACAGATAGCCACCAAAATTGTTTTTCGCCCAATCATGAAAGTTGTCATCTTTGATGTTGCGAAATAATAGTCTCCTAAAGGCCATCCATATATAGCTCAGCGAACCAAAGAAGGCGTGCTTTAGCCCCATGTGAAGTAATACACCCTTGGCTGTAAGCGGGTATTTCAAGTATCGATCGTGAAACAACAACTTTACATCCCGTGAAACTGAAACAAGTTCGTCTTTTCCAAAAAGACCAACTATCTCCTTCAATATTGTTTCATTTTGACTAAACAGATGGTGAGGCCCAAGGTCCAATCGATAGTCATCGCGAACGATTGTTTTCGCCAAACCGCCAGCATACATAGATTTCTCAAGAATACAGACGTCGAACCCACTATCTAAAAATCTAATGCCCGCTGATAAACCAGTAACTCCGGCACCAAGGATAATTACTCGTTTCTTTTTTTCACTATCAACCAAAAACACACCTCCTACTTTTTCTTATTTAAC
>ERZ651768.2159-NODE-2159-length-13938-cov-3.414400_pt1 | contig 13938 bp, 14 predicted proteins | sample MGYA00514754_ERZ651768 | MGnify/ENA metagenome assembly ERZ651768 | reverse complement strand
AATTGTGATAATGCCGCAGGATAGATATATAAAAAATTGGAACCCATCTATCCATAAGACAGTTTTTAAACCACCTATAGATGTATAAAAAATTGTGATGACCCCAATGATAATTATAGATACCTGCAAATCCCAGCCTGTAATAATATGAACAATAGAAGAAGTTGCAAGAAATCTAATACTATCAGCCAATAATCTAGTAATTAGAAAAGTAATTGATGCTATCTTCTGAATAATAACACCAAATTTATCTCCTATTATTTCTGCATAACTAATTTCATCATTGATATTATTACCTATGGTATTAATTATTCTAACCTTACCTATAAATTCTCCAGGCATTTCTATCATCATACCAGTTTGTGGATTAGTAATGTTTTTTCCTTTTTTATAAATATTGAATTCATTTTTGGTCAATGGAGAATCTAGATAAAATTCTGCAAATCTCATTTTTCTTAAGTTTAAATCTACATTAATTACTGGCACGTAACATTGAATATTAGATTCTAAAAGATATTGAAAAATACCTTTGGTAGGAATCTCATTCCTCACAGAAATATAAAAACCTACCTTATTTAAATCAAGGGAATTAATGGTTTGAATAAAAAGAGAAGTAATCTTTTTTTCAGCCAGCTCTACTTCTTCTATAGAGATTAAATCTCTCTGTTTCAGCTTTTCTTTTCTAAGGGAAGTTTTATCAGTCATGAAGAAGGTGCTTCCCGGAGTACCGTTGCTGATGTAGCCCTGAACCGTGAAGTTCAAGGCGGTGATTTTGTAGGCCCATCAGGCTTCCTCTAGAAGGCTTGCACAACAAGACTTTCCAAAATCCCCTGATTATTCAATAACGGCTCGCGGGTCTCACCAGCTATCGAATAGACCAGGAAGCAATATTAAGTATAACTTATTAGTTATCTATTTTAGACAAACTTTCAAGATGCTTTTCTATCTCCAAACTTAGCTTTTTTAGACCTGATTTTGGTTCTTTGCTTTGATTAGGTGAAGAGAGACTCTTTAAATAATCATTGGTTATGTTTAGACCTGCAATAATTGCTGCCTTTCCTTCATCTAATTTAGAACTTTTTTTGAATTCTTTTAGTTTTTTATCAAAAAATTTAGCTGCATCCTTCACTTGCTTGCTTTCTTCCGGAGGGCAAGAAATTTTATATTCCAAACCCAAAATCTTTACCTTAGTAATATTTTTCTCCATTTGATCTACTTATTTTCTTCTCTAAGGCTGCTAATAAGTTTCTCAATTCTTTTAGCAGAAGACTTGAGAGTTTCAGAAAGTTTTTGCTCCCTTATTGTTAACTCACTATTTTTTTTTAAAAGATGCATATTGGCTTCTTTTAGCTGTTGGCTAAGCTTGATAAGACTCTTAACTTGAATTTCTAAATCTAAAAATTCTTTATCTGTCATTTCTTTCTCGGTCTAAATTAAGTTTACCGTTGAAGAGTTTTTCTTGCCAGCAGGATCTTACTTGGTAGGATAAAAAAAGAGATAGTTATGTTAGAAAAAAGAATTGATTTTTTGGAACGCAGAAAAAGGTTGTCCGATCAACTTTTAGACGATTCTATTGTGATAATTGCCTCTTCTTCTATAAAGTCTAGAAACTCAGATTCAAATTATCCTTTCAGACAAGATAGTAACTTCTATTATCTTTCTGGCTTTGATGAACCTGAATCAATAATTGTTATAAGGCCTTCTGCTGACAACAAAAAGTTTGTAATTTTTTGTAGAGAAAGAGATCCATTAAGAGAGCAGTGGGATGGATTTAGATCAGGTCAGGAAGGAGCAGTTCAGAACTTTGGAGCAGATGAAGCCTATAGCATATCTCTTATTGATCAAATAATGCCAGATCTCCTAGAGGGGGCTAGAAATATTTACTATTCTATGAGTTCGCCTAATGGATTAAATATAAGGTTAGAAAAATGGCTAGATCAAATCCGAGCTAATACACGCCAGGGCTCAGAGGCTCCAGAAAATTTATTATCCCTAGACTCTATCTTAGACGAACTAAGGCTTGTAAAAACAGAAGAAGAGCTTTTCTTCATGAAAAAGGCAGGAGAAATTACTTGTTCAGCCCACATAAGGGCAATGAAGAGTGTTAGCCCTGGGATGTATGAATATCAGCTGGAGGCAGAATATCTTCATACTTTTATAAATGGTGGGGCAAGATTTCCTGCTTATAATTCTATAGTAGGCGGCGGAAATAACGCCTGTATTCTCCATTACAATGAAAATAACTCTGAGTTAATAGACGGTGATCTTGTGTTGGTTGATGCCGGTTGTGAATATGAGCATTATGCTTCAGATGTTACGAGAACATTTCCTGTGGGAAAGAAATTTTCAGATGAACAAAAGAAGATCTACGAGATCGTACTTGAAGCTCACAAGCAGGCATCAGCAGAAATTAAACCAGGAAATCCTTGGAACAAAGCTCATGACACTGCAATCAAGGTTATAACAGAAGGTCTAATCAATTTAGGAATCCTGAAAGGAAATCCTGATGATTTAATAGAAAGCGGAGAGTACTCCAAGTTTTACATGCACAGAATAGGGCATTGGCTTGGAATGGATGTTCACGATGTGGGCAATTATAAGAAAAATGGTAAATGGAGAGACCTTGAAGCAGGGATGGTCCTTACTGTAGAACCAGGAATATATATTTTAGATACACTGGAAGATGTAGAAGAAAAATGGCTAGGAATAGGCATTCGAATAGAAGATGATTTATTAGTTACAAATCTTGGGAATGAAATTATTTCTGCAAGTGCACCTAGGGAAATTCAAGATATAGAAAATCTAAAATCATAAGTGTGAATTTTGAAGTTACTATAGTTGGAGCTGGAGTAGTTGGTTCCTCTCTAGCAAGTTTGTTGGCCCAACAAGGAGTAAATGTTTGTTTACTTGATAGAAGCAATCCCTTCAAAGTGAATGAGATTAATAAATTTCTAGGCAGGACAGCAGCGTTAAATTTATCTTCCATTGAATTGATTAAAAAACTTAATTTATGGAGTGAACTCGAAAGAGACACCACTCCATTTAAGCGCATCTATGTCTGGGATACGGAAGGAAGCTCACCACTCGAATTTCTAGCAGGTGACATCAGTCAAGAAAAATTAGGTTGTGTAGCTTCAAACAATTCAATTCTTGAAATCTTTTTTAAATTTATAAAAGATTCTAGAAATATATCTCTTCAACTAGATACCGAGCTTAAGGGCGTTAAGGTAAAAAAAAACATAGTCACAATCTCTTGCTCCAATGGAAACAAGATATCTTCAAAACTATTAGTAGGTGCTGATGGCGCTAACTCGACTTTAAGGCAACTGGCAAACATAAATACTAGAACTTGGAGTTATGACCAAAAAGCTTTTGTAACTTCATTAAAAACAGAGAAGTTCCATGAGGATACTGCTTGGCAGATTTTCACTCCCAAAGGTCCAATAGCTTTGCTGCCATTTGATGTTAATAAAGAATCAAATATTTCCCTAGTTTGGTCAGCCGAGAAAAAATATGCGGAAGAACTTAATTCTTTAGAAGATAAAAAATTCATTAGTGAATTGGAAAATAAGTCTGAGCACATTTTAGGAAGCATTGAGCTGAAAAGTGATATTCATTCTTTCCCGCTTAATCAACTACATTCTAAAAGTTATTTTTCAAATAGGATTGTTCTAGTCGGTGATGCTGCTCATTCATTTCATCCCCTAGCTGGGCAAGGTTTAAATTTAGGGTTTTCTGATGTAGCTAGTCTTAGCGATAAGCTAATAAAAGCAAGAAGGAGTGGAAATGATATAGGATCTGATGAAATTCTTCAGGAATATGAAAGATCGAGGAAGATTCCTAACTTAACTATGACAACAATGATGGAGTTATTTAAACGAGGATTCGAAAACTCTGATCCTTGGATAATGTTAGGTAGAAACCTAGCTTTTACAGCTGTCTCTGAGGCCAGTTGGTTGAAAAAAAGGTTTATAAAAGAAGCAGCAGGGTTTATTTGATCTTTTCTTCTTTATAGATAACGTGCTTTCTTGCAACTGGATCAAACTTCTTTATCTCAATTTTATCAGGTGTGGTTGATTTGTTTTTATCCGTGGTATAAAAATGACCTGTCCCTGCAGTAGAAACTAATTTAATTAACTCCCTCATATCTTTTCGCCCCTTGCCCTTATTTCTGATAAAACCTGTTCGATGCCTTTTTTATCAATAATTCTCATGCCTTTAGCAGAGACATTTAGGCTTACATATCTTTTTTCTGACTCTATCCAAAATTTATGTTTATGTAAATTAGGTTCAAACTTCCTTTTAGTCCTATTCTTAGCATGAGAAACGCTATTACCTTTTAAAGGCTTCTTCCCTGTTACCTGACAAACTTTAGACATTTTTTATTTAAAACCTTTATGAAAGGCGCGTTTTATACCAGAAGGATTAACCTCAGGCAACTTAATCGCATTAGGATTATTTTTTTAAATCTTTTTTCTTTTCTTTTACTTCTACTATCTCTTCAGTTTCTTCCTTTGAAGGAGTCTTTTTTGCCGAAGCTTTCTTTGCCGAAGCTTTCTTTATAGGAGTTTTCTTCTTAGCAGTTTCTTTAGGAATATCTTTTTTTGTTTCTTTTGCCTCCTCTTTCTTATCGGCTTCTTCTTTAGATACATCTTTAATCTCTGCTTCTTTTACTTCAGGTTTTGTTGAGGTCAAATCTTCCACTTTTGCTTTTGTTTTAGCCTTCTTTCCAAAGCGTTTCTCAAATCTTTCTACCCTGCCACCAGTGTCCACAAGTTTTTGTTTACCGGTATAAAAAGGATGGCAGGAAGAACATACATCCAAACTTATGTCTTCTTTTAAAGTAGATTTAATAAGAATTACATTACCACAACTACAAGTTGCTTTAATTTCAGAGTATTCAGGGTGTATGTCTAGTCTCATATCTAATTTATATTCCTAAAATTAGAGCGCGCACTATACCAGACCGAACCTACAAGGCAAATTCAAAAAACCTAAGAAAAACAGACTAAAATAAGGATATGTCAAAAGACTTAATTGATGTTTTGGTTCCTATTCCATTGTTGGAAAAATTTACTTATAAACTACCTAAAGAATTTCAGAAAAAGAATTTAGAAAGAGGAATAAGGATGAAAGTTCCTTTTGGGAACAGATTGTTGGTCGGCATTTTCTGGGATTATTCTGATCCAACCCAGAACAATAGAAGTAGCTACAAATTCGTTAAAGAAGTCATTGATGAGAGCTCTCTTCTTGATAAGAATCTGTTAGATCTAGCAGACTGGTCTTCCCGTTACTACCACTATCCCTTGGGAGAGGTTATAACTTACTTTTTCCCGCCTTCTTTAAGAAAAGGAAAAGAAGCCAAATTTAAAGAATCTATATTTTGGAAATTAACTGAGAAAGGAGATTTTGTTGATCTTTCTGGATTAAGTAGGGCTCCGAACCAAAAGAAAGGTTTAGAACTGCTAAGAGAAAAAGGAGAGATGTCTCAACATTCTCTAAAAGCTTATGGAGTATCCCCAGTATCTTTGAAGAATCTTCAAAACAAAAGCTTGGTAAAAAAGCTAAGCCTTGAACAATATCCTGTGAATTCATCAAAAAACCAAAATTTAGATGAGAAACAATTGACTTCTGAACAAAAAAAAGCAGTTAAGCATATTTCTGGAGCTAAAGGAGATAACAAAATTTTCCTACTTAATGGAGTAACAGGAAGTGGAAAGACTGAAGTTTATTTAAGGTGTATAAAAGAATTAGTACAGCAAGGAAAACAAGCCTTAGTCTTAATACCTGAGATTGGTTTAGCCCCCCAAGCAGAAAACAGATTTAAAGAGTTATTTGGAGACAGAGTAGCCTCTTTCCACTCAGCTAAAAATGAGAGGGAAAGACTAGATGTTTGGTTAGGGGCTAAAAAAGGTCTATATGACATTGTCATTGGTACAAGATCTAGTGTTTTTATACCTATGAAAAAACTAGGGATGATTGTTGTTGATGAAGAGCATGATACTTCTTTTAAGCAAGTTGAGAGGTTTAGGTATTCAGCAAGAGATATGGCTCTCTACAGAGCCAAGCTCTATAAGGTTCCTGTACTACTTGCTTCAGCAACTCCTTCAGTTGAAAGTATGCAGAATGCTTTAAAAGGTAAATATCAATTACTTAATTTAAAAGAAAGGGCAACAGGCGCTGATTTACCAACTTTCCTTCCTCTTAACTTAAAAAGTAAGGTCTTAAAAGAAGGTTTTTCAGATGAGTTACTAGAAGAAATTCAAGTTGAGTTAGAAAAGAAAAACCAAGTGTTAATTTTTCTAAACAGAAGAGGTTACGCTTCTTCTTTAATTTGTAAGTCCTGTGGTTGGATTTCTTATTGTGATAGATGTGATGCTCACATGACCGTTCATTTAAACCCTTCCGAACTTCACTGTCACCACTGTGAAAATAAAAAACAACTCCCTTCAGCTTGTCCTTCTTGCTTGGATGCTGAGTTTGAATCTTTTGGACTAGGAACAGAAAGAGTAGAAAGTTATTTAAAGAAAAAATTTAAAAATTACCCTGTTTTACGCATAGACAGTGACACTACAAGGCAAAAAGAATCTTTTAGAAACTACTTAGAAAAAATAGCAAAAGGAGATCCACTAATATTAATAGGTACTCAAATGCTTGCAAAGGGTCATCATTTTCCTGACGTTACTTTAGTAGGAATACTAGACGCTGATTCTGGGATTTTCAGTGCTGATTTTAGGGGAAGTGAGAGAGTAGCCCAGTTAATCACACAAGTTTCTGGAAGAGCGGGTAGAGAAAAGAAACCGGGAAAGGTGGTGTTACAAACGTATTGCCCGGAACATCCCCAGATGGAAGAGCTGTTAAAAGGAAACTATGGAACGTTTATTGAGAATATAATTAAAGATAGAGCTTCAGCTAATGTGCCCCCATTTAGCTACCAAGTTAAATTACAGGCTGAATCTTTTAACGGAATGATGTCAAAAGATTTTTTAAACTCATGTTTAGAGCATATAAATGACTCTAAATTAATGACCAAAGACATTAGATCAGTTGGACCCATGCCTTCTTTAATGGAAAAGAAATCCGGTGTGTATAGATGGGAAGTAAATTTATTTTCTAAGAACAGAAGACCACTACATAAATTAATTGACCACCTGCAGGCTTTTCTATATCAGCCTAAGCAAACCAGACGAGTAAGGTGGTCAATTGATGTAGATCCTATTTCAACTACTTAGCTTAAGGGTAACTAATGCCTGTTAATTCAGAGCTAATTTTCCAGAGTTCGTCAGCATCAGATAAATTTTGTGCACCTTCGCTGGTTTCTTTGATCTGACAATCGAAAAAGTATTCTCCAGATATACCAGACACCTCAGGAGACGAACAAAGGTATATTGAAGTTTCAGCACCTTTTTCACTAGTTCTTGCAAAAGGCCTAGCAAGATTAAAAAGAAGATTACCTATAATGGATTTATTCTGTGTGCCTATAGAAGTAGAAACAAATCCAGGGTGGAGACAATTGACCGTAACTCCCTTGTTTTGAATGAGTTTTGATAATTTTTTTGTAAATAAGATATTAGCAAGCTTAGATTGACCATAAACCTGCATGGTTTTAAAAGAGTTGTCTGAATTTAGGTCATCAAAATTCATTCGGTTAACAATAGAATGCGCTCCAGAAGCTACGTTAACTATTCTAGCGGACGAGCTTTCCAATATCCTATCTAACAATCTTAAGGTAAGGCTGAAGTAAGCAAGATGATTTACTGCGAATACTTCTTCGAATCCATCGACTGTAACATTTCTGTTTAGGCTCATGATGCCAGCATTATTTAGAAGAACATCAATAGGTTTATTTAAATATTTGTATTCTTCAGCAGCTCTTTTTATCTGCTTGAGGGAAGACAGGTCTGCAACAATTACATGAGGATCTTTACTAGATATTTCTTTGATTTCTTTCCTTAATTCTTCAGCCTTATGAGGGTTTCTGGCAATGAAAAAGATATTCGCCCCCATCTTACTTAAAGCTAGGGCGGTAGACCTTCCAATACCACTGGTAGCTCCAGTGATTAGACAATTTTTGCCTTCCATTTCTTTCACAAACCTTTCCTTATCTTTATCACTTAATTCTATTTTCTAATTCCTTCACCTTTTTTTGAATTTGACCAAAGTATTTGCTTACTTTTTGAAGCTATAAATTGGTATTCAGCAGTTATTTCCTTATCTTTATCATTTAAGTTCATTCTTAAGTATCCCGGAATCTCTCTATTAAATCTTCCCTCTAGTTCCCTCTGAGGTGAGCCACCGGGCAAACTTCCTGTTCCAGAGATTAATTGAACGGTTCCATCCTTTTCCCCTTCATCAGCTAGAACATGGTTATGGCCAGCAATATAGAGGTCAAAAGTACCAAAAATATTTGAATTTAGAAACTTTGAAAGTTGTGGAGAGGCATTTCTCCTGTCCCCAGAACTAAATAAAGGGTGGTGTGCTACAGCTATGGAGAAATTACAAGATTTCATTAATTCCTTCTTTTGAGCTCTTAACCAGCTTGCCTGTTCTCTCCTTTTATAAAAGAGATAAAGTTTGTCAAAGATTGTGGTGTCTAAAGCAAAAATACATAAGTTGCCGTATTTCTTGGAGTAATAATTGTTTGGATAAATAATGAGAGAATTATTTCTTGCTATTCCTAGATAAGATTCCGGTTCTTTTTTGTAATCATGATTTCCCAAAGTAAGAAAGAAGGGTATTTTCTTATTAAGAACTTTCTCAAAAGGGTCTAAGAAATTTGTTCTAAATCTTGGGTCGTCTTCCGAAGAGATTCCACTTGGATAAATGATATCTCCAGTGTGCCAAATGGCATTGCATTCAGAATCTGCTAGTGCTTCTGCAACTTCTTTTTGTATCTCATTAACATGACCTGTATCTCCAACAAAACAGAAAGTTGAATTTTGACTGACCTCATTCTCATCCGAAAAAACTTGAATAGAACAAACTATAAAAAGAGAACTAAGAAAAAAAATAGAGGTAGTCCCTAATGCTATTTCTTTGATCATCCTCTTTTTTTCAAGCCTATAGAATTTTTTGAATTAATCTCCAAACTCCTTTCGTTTTCATTATTTAAAGAATGATTAATTTTTATTTCTATATCAGGATTAGGTAGAAGAGAAATCATCTTTTCGGGCCATTCTATTATGGATATGCCTTTGTTAGTATCCAGATATTCCTTAATGCCTATATTGCTTAACTCTTTGGGATGAGAAATTTGATAGAAATCAAAATGAAATATTAAGAAACCAGAAATCTCATAAGTTTCGACTAGATTGTAAGTTGGGCTCTTAACAATTCCTTCATGCCCCAGGCCTTTAAGAATACCTTTACACAAAGTTGTCTTACCTGATCCTAGTTCACCGCTAAGAAAGATTAAAAAAGGATAAGGATCAGTCCTTTTTAAAATGAAATTCGATATTTTCTTCCCAATGTCGACGGTCTCTAGATCTCCATGAGAAATCAAAGTAGCTGAATTCATTTTTTATTTTAAAAAGTATCTTATATTGTGAATTATATCTGTGGGTACAATAGCTAATCCTAGTTCAAGAAAAGCTATGTCTGCAGCTTTAGAATGAAGATCTACCGCTGCCTCTGTTGCCTCAACTAAGCTGAGACCTTGTGATAAGAAACTACCTATTAAGCCAGCTAACACATCTCCCATCCCACCTTTAGCCATACCAGGATTGCCTGCGCTACAAACTCCTATTTCTTGCTTTCCGCTCTTTTTATAACAAACTAAAGAGCCAGATCCTTTGAGGACACTCACCGATCCGAGTTTCTTTTCTAAGGCAGTAACAGATTTAAATCTGTCCTGTTGAATCTCATTAACCCGTTTATTAAGTAATCTAGCAGCTTCTCCTGGGTGGGGGGTTATAACCATTTTTCTTGGAATGCCCGGTCTAAACTTTAACCTTGATAGAAGGTTTAGCCCATCTGCATCAAGAACGACAGGTAAGTTTCTTTTTTTTGCCTCCATAAAAGTTCTTTGCAACATCTGTTCTGACCAAGCAGATTGACCCAATCCAGGACCTATTACTACTACCGAAGATTTAGTCAAGATTTCTTCTACGTCTTGGCCGGATTCAACTCCACTTACCATAATCTCAGGGCAAGAAGATAATGCGGCTTCGACATGAATACTTCTTGTAGCTAGGCTTACTAGACCAGAACCCGAAAAAACTGCCGCCTTGGATGCCAGGATAGCTGCTCCTCCAAAACCTTTATCGCCTCCGATAACTAATACATGACCAAAATTTCCCTTGTGAGCATCTCCTTTTCTATTTTTTAGTTTAGCAAGACTTCTCTCCATATCTAAAAGGTGACAATTTGTTTTAACTTGGTTTCTAATTGGTGAAGAAATTCCTAGGTCACTAAACACTACATTTCCAGAGGCAGTTCTTCCTGCAGAGGTAAAGCAACCTCTCTTTTTACCCACGAAGGTAGCTGTGACATCAGCTTGAATGTGGGTTCCCAAGCTAACACCTGTGTTTGAAGAAATCCCCGAAGGGATGTCTACTGAGAGTACAGGCGTACTTTTTGATTTTTTGTTTATCTCAAGGATGAGCTTGGAAACGTTAGTCTTCACAGCCCCCTTAATACCGGTTCCCAACAGAGCGTCTACAATTACTGAGTCTTTTAGTGATTTCTTTTTAAAACCTGCGATAGAGATCTTCTTTACGTTAGATTCTGAAGCAAACTTAAAAGCCTTTTTAGAAATTCTTGATATTTTATTAGATGGGGAAGCCTGAATTATAAATGACTCTAACCCCATTTCTTTAGCTAGATGAGCTATTAAATAACCATCGCCTGCATTATTTCCTTTACCACAAAAAACAAAGACTTTTTTGGTATTGGGCCAATTGTTTAGCAAAACATTAAAAGAAAAATCTGAGGCTCTTTGCATTAAAGTGAAAGCAGGAACTTTCTGTCTTCTTATAGCCAGGTTATCTAACTTTTTTGTTTCTTGAGCTGTATATAGATTCATGGATATTTTTTTCTTATCTAATTATAGCCTCTAGAAACTTTCTCTAATAAACTGCTTTGAGTTTAGCTGCTATATTTTCAGACTAATTTTTATTTATGAGTGATTTTATTGTCAAATTAGAACCTCAGGATGAGTTTAACCATACTCCTGATTCTTCAAGTAACTACAACGAAAGCATGTATTTCAATGTTTTTGATCATGATACCAAAATGGGAGGATGGTTCAGATTAGGGAACAGACCCAACGAGGGCTATGCTGAAATGACCTGCTGTCTCTATCTCCCAGGTGGAAGAATAGGTTTCATGTTTGGTAGACCGAGAATAAAAAACAATGATGAATTTAATGCTGGGGGAATGATTTTTAAAGTTTTAGAACCCTTTAAGAAATTAACTATTTCCTATAGTGGAAAGATCCTTATTCTAGATGATCCCAAACAAATGGTTGATCCAGGTGAGGCCTTTAAATCTAATCCAACTGTAGACTGTGATGTTAAGGTAGAAATTTCTGGGATTTCGCCAATGTTTGGTGGAGAAACAGTAAGAAAAGATGGAGCTTCTTTGGACATTGATCCTGAGAAGAGTTTTTCTAAAGCTCACTATGAGCAGCATACCTCAGGAAAAGGATCAATTAGAGTTGGTGACGAAGAATGGAAGATTCAAGGATATGGATTGAGAGACAAGAGTTGGGGACCTAGGTATTGGCAAGCGATAGAGTGGTATAGATGGCTTACTATAAATATTAATCAAGACATCGGTTTCATGTTAAGCATTGTTCATCAAGGGGAGGGGAAGGAACGCAGAGGCGGTCTGGTCCTGAATAATGGAGTCTATGAGATCATAAAAGATTGTTCTATAGAAAGTGAATACGACGAGGACTATTACCAAAACAACATTAAAGCCTGGGCTAAAACAGATAAAGATGAATATGAAATAGAGGGAAGAGTACTTTCTCTCATTCCCTTGAGGAACAAAAGAGAAAATCCTGAAGGAAAGATGTTGACGACCAGAATAACAGAAGGCATGACTGAGTATAGTTACAAAGGGCAAGTTGGATATGGCATGTCTGAATATTTAGATCAGATCGTTAATGGTAAACCTTTAGGACCTTAAAAAGTGAAGATCAGTGCGGTTGATCAGTCTCCAATTTTTTCGAACACAAATGCAAACTTGGCCATTAGAGAAACCATTGAGCTAGCTAAATTCTGTGATTCTATTGGCATGCATCGGTTTTGGGTTGCCGAGCATCATGGTTCTGATTCTTTTGCGGGCTGTTCCCCAGAAATTTTTATTCCCTCTTTAGCAAACGAAACCAGTTCTATTCGAATAGGTTCGGGAGGGGTTATGCTTATGCATTACAGCCCCTACAAGGTTGCAGAAAATTTTAGGCTTTTAGAATCTTTATACCCCGGAAGGATAGATCTTGGATTAGGCAGAGCTCCTGGTAGTAATCCCATTCAGGCTGGAGCTTTAGCTTATGGTTCAAAAACCACTGGCCCAGAATTTTTTACTACAAAAATGAATGATTTGAAATCTTTTTTGATAGGAGAGAAGCCGGAAACAGGAGCCTTTGAATCAGTGGATGTAACCCCAGGTTTGGGAAGTCTACCTGAAACTTGGCTTTTAGTTTCTTCTGAAAACGGTGCAGACTTAGCTGCCTTTTTTGGCTTACCTATGTCTCTGGCTCATTTTATTGAACAAGATTGTCTCCATTTAGCAGATCGTTATAGAAAAAATTTTAAACCTTCTATCTTTTCCAAAGATCCAAAAGTAAGTGTGGGTATTTTTGCTATATGTTCAGAAAGTGATGAAGAGGCCTTGAGGCTATCAGCAAGTGCTTCTGCTTGGAGGAGAAGAGTTCAAGGAGGTAAATCTTCTAGCTTCCCGCTAGTAGAAGAGGCTCTCAATGAAATAAATTTTGAGTCTTTGGGTAAAGGGAAAACAAGGCCATTTATTGGATCTCAAGAGACTATTTACAAGCGATTGAAACCTTTAATCAAGGAAGTAGAGCCGGAGGAGTTAAAGGTAATTACAATTTGTGAACCCTTTGAAGCCAAAACTGAATCTTATAAATTAATAAAAGATTTATTTGATTAAAAAGGGTAAAAAACAAAGTGTTTGATTTCTCTTATGAAAATAGAACTTTAAGTTCTGGGTCACCTTGGCACTTATTCTGCCTATCAAATCTATATTTTGCCCAAGGCCTTCCAAATGGTTTCTTATTTTTTGCTCTTAATACTTATTATGCTTCTCAGGGTGCTACGGTAGCTGAGTTAGCAAAATTTTCTTCTCTTTTACTCTTGCCTTGGATATTTAAAGGTCTTTTTGCTCCTTTAATAGACTCTTTTACTATTAGAAAATTTGGAAGAAGAAGATTTTGGATCCTATCTAGCCAGATAGTCATAGTTTGTCTTTTGTTGCCTTTGACTCTGTTGGGTTCAGAGTTACCCATTTCTACTATGGGCTTAGTTGTTATGACAATAAACTTTTCTATAGCTTTTCTTGACCTATCTACGGATGCTCTAGCAGCAGATAGTTTAGAAGAGATAACTTTAAGTAAGGCTAATGGTTTAATGTGGGGGAGTAAAGTAGTAGGAAATGCCGTCGGCATGTTTCTAGGTACAACTCTTTTCTTTGCCTATGATATTTCTGTAGGGATAGCTGTGCTGATAGGGCTGATGATGATGATTTTCCTAGTTCCCTTCTATTCAAGGGAACTTGATTTCAAGGTTGGTTATGAATCTTTATCAATCAAAAAGAACTTTTTACCTCCCTTAGATTTATTAAAAGAAATTGTTAAAGTCTTTGAGGATACTAGAGCTAGATGGGCTATCGTATTTATTTTATTTATTAACCTTGGTTTAGGTGTTTTCGAACCTGTTTATAACAAATTCTTCCTTGAGGCACTTAAGTGGACAG
>ERZ651768.2156-NODE-2156-length-13951-cov-14.443924_pt1 | contig 13951 bp, 16 predicted proteins | sample MGYA00514754_ERZ651768 | MGnify/ENA metagenome assembly ERZ651768 | reverse complement strand
TACGTTACATAAATCGTCATAATTCATGTGCAAAACCTTAGATGCGCAGAAAACAACAGATGGAATAAAATCTATTTGAGCAATTTTGTTACCGAAACATCTAGAAAATCTTACTGGTCCGTCAGTTTCTACTAGAATTCTATTTTTGTCTGCTTTAGATAGTAAAACTTGTTTGTCCTTCGAGTATGTCATAACTGGGCCAAAGGAAACATAATATTCTAAATCCATTGCTTGCTTTAGTTGTTTTTTGTTTCCGTCAAACCAATGTAATAAAATTGTAGGAACATTATATGATGGTAGGATTTTGAGTATCTCGGTAAGTGATTTTCTAGAATGGATTGAAACAGGTTTTTTAAATTTTTCCGCATAAGAAAGTTGGGCTCTAAAAACCTGTTCCTGTTTTGACAATTCCTCATCCGAGTTTGAATATGTAGGATCTAAGCCAATTTCGCCTATCCCTGAAATTGTTTCTTTATTTTTATTTATTAATTCAAATGCGGGTTGAACATCGTCTTGTGCTTTTTCTGGATGCACACCAATAAAGGGAAAAACCAGGTCACTCTTTTTTCCAAGTTCAAGAGTTTTTTTTGATGAAGTGTAATCCATAGAAACACAACATGCCTTGATGTGAATTTTTTTCATGGAATTAAGAATTCGAGTGATATCATCTTCATATTCTAAATCAGAGAGATGGATGTGAGCATCATAAAGCCAGTTCATTACTAGATAAAACCTGAACAACCTAAAATAGTCTGTTTTAATCAGTCTTCTATCAGTATTTTTTTTACTAATGTTCTTTTATCATATATTCATTAAAAAAATTTATGAGATCATCAGAACTGGGGCTCACTGCCATGCACCGTATTTTAAAAAAATCTGGTGCTGAGCGTGTTAGTGATGAATCTGCCAATGAGCTTAGGAGGGCTATAGAAGAAATAGCCGAGGCTATTGCCAAAAGTGCGGTAGATATGTCAAACCATGCTGGAAGAAAGACTGTGAAGGCAGAGGACGTTAAACTAGCTTCTAAACAATTTAACAAGTATTAATCTAAAGAGTTAATTGCTGATTTTGTGTTTTTTTTACTGCGGTGAGGTAGTACAGTCCGGTAGTGCGTAGGCCTGCAAAGCCTGAAGTCGAGAGTTCAAATCTCTCCCTCACCTCTTTGATCTTGGTTATTCCATAATTACCTACCACTTCTTAAGGGCGGTAAAAAATCAAAAGCAAAATTGACGTCTAAAGAAGCAACTCTCTTAGATTATAGTGAAGAGGGACTTGCTCTTCTGTCTCAACTATCAAATGCACCACTTGAAGGATTTGCAACGCATGCAGTAGATGCTAGCATTAATGAATTTATGAAGGATGCAAAAAACGAAGTAGAAAAAGGACATCTCTACCTATTATGGCATTTAACCAACGTTGAAGAGGTACTGGAAGATGTTGCAGAAAATGCAATAATTGATGGTGCCTATGATTGTGGAATTGATGCATATTTGGTAGATGTTTCAGAAAAAAGAATCAGATTATTTCAATCAAAGTTTGGTGAGGCTCATTCTATTGGAGCAATAGACAAATTTGTCAAAGATGTAGAACGGTTCAAAAAATTAGAACAGTCAAAGATCAGACGGGATGAATTACAGTATCTTTGGAAGCACCTTCATGAGAAAAATATGAAGATCGAGTTGGTCTACGTAACTGATCAAAATATAGACGATTATGAAAGTGGTGAAGTAAAGATTGTAGGCAGAGAACAGATCTATCAAACATTATGGGAACGCATTAAGAAACCAGCCAAAGGTCTAAAGGCTAGCTTAAGAATTCTAAAATGCCTTGAACATGATAATGCATTATGCTGTGTTGTCTCTGCATTTGACTATGCAGATTTCGTAGAAAGGAATGAACACTATGTATTCGAATCAAATATTAGAAAACATCTTGGTGGGAAAGGATCAATTAACAAAGGAATTACAAAAACATTAGAAGAACATCCCCATAATTTCTTTGAATGGAATAATGGGATTACCATAACTGTGGATAATTACTCGATGAAAAATAATCCAATTAACCTAGAAGGGGCGCAAATTGTTAACGGTGCACAAACATCTAAGAGTATTCTTGACAGAAAAAAGAAAACAAACAACCTGGACGCGGAAGTTTTGGTTACTATTATCAAAACCAAAGATGAGAAACATCAGAGAAATATCACGAAATATAGAAATTCTCAAAATGCCATTAAAGGCAAGGACTATGTCTCCCTAGAGGATTATCACATAGCGGTGCATCATATGTTAGGCAGAGTAGGTTATTTCTATGAACACCAACAGGGCTCTTGGCTCAATCTTCCATCTTCGGAAATGGCTAAATTCAGAGGAGATGAGATTTACAACAAGTATCTTCCTGATAAAAAAGAAAAATGTAGAATCAAAGATGATACTGCAATTGCTTCATTTGTTTCATATTTTGAGCAGAAACCAAATGACGTGTATGGTGGTATAAGCAAATATCTTCCCAAAGGTGCAAAATATGAAACCGTATTTGATGAAGAACTAGAATGTGATTATAGATATTTCCTCTTTCCACATTTAATTCGTGAATATGCTAAAAATGAATTAGGATATGACAGAAGTAACACACAAAACAGATACAAGAAATATGCACAGAATCTTTTTGTTGCAATCACTGCAAGAATAATTCATAAAAATATTATAGGAAAAAATGATGATTTTAAGAATGATATTTCTGAATTAGAAAAGATAATTCAAAATGTTGGACTATTCACAAAAATTCTAAAAGTTAGTGACAAGGTAGTAACAAAATTTCTTGAGGATTCCAAGGTGGAGGAAAAGATAGATGAGGCCAACACTGCTCATAACTTCTTTTCAAACCAGGTTTACAGCAAAGATATGTTAGAAGTAATAGATTCAAAAATTAGGCAGGAAGAAGAAGAAATCGACTATATCAAAAAAACAATTTCTGGTCTTTAATCAATCCTCAAGAAAGGCAGATATCCAGCCAAGTAAATTCTTGCAGGAGGTTTACAAGACCAGATATTCTACCTAATAATTCCTAAAAAAAACTTGTATATAACAAAATATATTTCTCGAAAATAATTTGTGCTGTTGAGATATGGTTTTTATAATCAATTACAAATGTGATAATGAAAATGAAACCAGATGTTAGATGTGCGTTATGTGATGAAATAATTAAGACGAATTATGTTCCAATGAAACAGTGGAAAATAGAGGGTAACATATGTGGCGAATGTTACACAAAAAAAATTTCAGAATTCTATCCCGGTGAACATGTCAGAGTGGATCTATCAGATCTCTAATAACTCATTTATCTGATTTTCTTTCCTTGTTGTATTTGTTAACAGAAAAACAATTCCAAGCAAGCGCATCATCCTTTATTTCAGCCTCATCAAGAAATTTGATGTCAGTAACTGTTTTTTTCTTTTTTAGCAAGTTTATTTGAAAGGTTTCAAATTTTTTACAATCACAATCCTCATAAAGACAACTGTCATCATCTTCTCCTTCCTCATGATCCTCCTTGAGATGACTACAGTTACATTTTGCATCATCTTTTACGTCTTCTTTGAATTTTTTTGAATGCGTGCCTAGTCGTAGATATGCACTGCCTTGATGCCCTTTTTTAAAGCGTTCATAGTGAGGTGACTTTGGAAGAACTTTGAAAAAAAATCTGTTATTTTTAGTATGACGAGACTCCGCCCCCATTATGAACCAGTAGGTATCACCTGTTTCTACAAATCTAATTTTGATCGAGTGATCGTTCCACCAATGAACCGTTTCTCTCCAAAAAATCTGTGCTTTTTTGAGATCAGGAAATAAGGGGGTTACAGTCATGCGTATCTCATAATAACGATAGCCGACTCCAAGAAAATCATCAAACCAACTAACTGGGGAGTCTGAAGACAATATAACAAAATTAAATTAACAATATATGTATCTGATCACATTGTTGAGTTATACTCTTATATCCGAGTAATTCTCAAATATCCTAATGGTAGTCTATCGAACCAGTATACAAATTATGGCTGATCTTTTAGTTGCGACTGATGAGTCTGGACTACAAGGAATCAAAACTACCTCACTGCTTACAAAGGCTAATCTTTCACATTCAAGATTAGAGAAATTTGTAAAAAATTTAACTGGAGCAGGACTGGTCAACAAAATTGAATATGATGGCAAAAATGCATTTGTAATTACACCAAAAGGTAGACAATATCTTGAGCAATACAGAAAATTTGCAGATGTTGCAGAATCTTTTGGATTAGAAATGTAAAATTACTTTCTTCTTCTTCTTTCTCTATTAGCTTTTTGTGTTGCTTTCTTATTTTTATATGAACTATAAACAATAATTGTTATTATGCCACCAATAGACACCCAAAACAATGGAAATAAAGGCTGATCCCGAAGTTCACCTGTGCTTGATTCCAAAAATGCTATTGGTATTCCAATCATCAAAACGCCCATAACTACCAACAGATACTTATCCATGAGTATACGTCACCATAAAGCAATATATCTTTTTGATGTTTACATAAATCAGTTGTCAAAAATTCTGGATGTAATTGGGTTGATCTTGATTGGTGGAACAGTCTACTCATTTATTGGAATGATGGGATCAGAGCTTAGATGGCCTGTATTTTGGGGTTGTGCTGCGGGTACGCTCGTTATTATATTATTAAGAAAACGTAAACAAAAAGGACTGAATACTTCCAAAAAAGAATAACAGTTCCCATTAAAAAATATCTTCAAATAATTAATGACTGAAAAAATCTATCGACAGATCTATAAGTGATAACATAGCGGTAAAACAGGGGAGTATATGTCAGACGAAACAAAAGAATGGTGGAAAGATCTTGGGAAAGATCTTGAAGTGGACATTGAAACCTTAGAAGATTGATTAAAACCAAGAATTTTAAAATATGTTAAATTTGTCGGAAAATCATTTCAATCTTAAATATTTTAACTAATTCCAAACTCTATAAAAGCCTCGAGCGAGATTCGATCTCGCGACCTAACGCTTACGAGGCGTTCGCTCTACCAGGCTGAGCTATCGAGGCACGAAACGATTCTTATCAGAGTTTATAAAAAGCCTTTCTGGGTGTCATACTGTGAAAATATCCATCTCCGGCATTAGGGGTATTTTTGGAAAGGACCTTATGTTAAATGATGTCTTAAAATTTTCAAATAACTTTTCGGTTCTGATAAAATCAAAAAAATGTGTTGTCGGAACTGATACTAGACTGTCAAGAAATATTATTGCAGAAACTGTCAAAGCTGGACTTATGCAGTGCGGGGTTGATATCTATAACCTAGGTGTAGTGCCTACGCCAGTTGTATTCAGAGAATCACGGAAATATGGAGCAGGGATAGTAGTGACAGCATCACATAATCCCACAGAATGGAATGGTTTGAAGATGCTTATTGATGGAAAGGGAATAAATCAAGAACAACTTGATCTAATAACAAATGAACAAGTAACTAACAAATCAAAGATTGGCCTGGAAAATAACATTAATTCTGCTTATGTTGATGAGGCAGCACAAATTATTGGAAAAGTATCTGACAACCCCAAAGTTATTGTGGATGTTGGTGGCGGTTCTGCAAAAAATATTGCTTCATCGTTATTACAAAAAATTGGATGTGATGTGATTACAATTAATAATGATCTTGAAAAAAGTTCCAGAGGACCTGATCCAACATCAGACCCGCTAGATGAACTAGTATCAAAATCTAAAGATGTGGATATAGGATTTGCATTTGATTTGGATGCTGATCGGCTTGTTGTAGTCAAGAATGGAAAAAAACTAAGTAGTGACTCCACTCTAGGTCTAGGCGTAGCAAAAGCACTTGAGCTAGGATGCAAAAATTTTGTTTTAAGCCTAGACACTAGCATATCAATTGAGAAGTACATAAAAAAGAAAGGCGGGACTGTTTTTCGCTCTAAAGTAGGCGAAGTAAATGTAATTGAAAAAATCGTTGAGACACAATCCTGTGCAGGCGGGGAAGGAAGCAGTGGAGGATTTATTTTCCCTGATTTCAATTTTTGTCGTGATGGAATTTTAACGAGCGGTTTAATTGTGTCCTTGATGAGAAAAGATGAATTTAGTGATGTGCTAAATTTGATGGAAAAATATCATCAAATACGGGAAAAAATAGAAGTTGGATTAGAATATCAGGAAAAAGTATTGAAAAACTTGTTTGACGTCTTGAAGGAAAAATATAGAAATTTACAAACTCTGGATGGTATTAAAGTGATAGTTGATGAAGATAGCTGGTTCCTAATAAGAAAGTCAAATACAGAAAACATTATTCGAATATCAACAGAATCTAACAGTTTAGAGGATGCTAGAAATATTCATCTACAAACAAAAGAGCTAGTTAAACAAAGTTATGAGCAGATTAAATGAAAAAAAGATAATTGAAATCTTTCAGAGCAGGCTGGGTAACAAGGGTTTTGCTCCGGAAGATGTTGAATTTTTCAAAATTGGAAAAAAATACCATGTTTTGAAAGTTGATACTTTAGTTGAAAGCACAGATGTCCCACCTACAATAAAGCTGGAAGATGTAGCAAGGAAAAGTATAGTTTCATGCATTAGTGATTTTGCAGCAAAAGGAGTAAAGCCTATTTTTGGTATCGTGTCGTTAACCATTCCTAAGAAATATTCAAAATCTAAGATAGAAAGTTTAGCAAGAGGATTTTACAAAGCAAGAAAGGAGTTTCACCTAAAAATATTGGGTGGAGATACAAACGAAGGAAAAGAGCTTGTCATAAGTTTCTCTTTATTTGGTATCACAGAAAAAATCGTAAGAAGAAAAGGTGCAAAAATAAATGACATAATAATTACATCTGGACCGTTTGGATACACATCAGCTGGCCTTAACATTTTACTAAAGAATAAAAAACATTCAAAGAAATTTGAAAGTAGAGCAAAAAGAGCGGTCTTTAACCCAAGACCAAGGTTAGAATTTGGGCTAAAAAACAAAAATTACTTTTCATCCTCTATGGATTCTAGTGATGGATTATCTACAACACTGAATGAGATATCGGACCAAAGCAAAAAAAGATTTGTTATTAATAAATTACCCACGGAGAGAGATGTCTTTGATTTCGCCAATTCAAACAATTTGGATGTAAATGATTTGGTCTTTAATGGTGGAGAAGAGTATGAAATTGTAGCAACTGTAAATCCATCTAATTTAAAAAAGATCAAAAAATATGCAAAAAAAAATCGAATTAAATTATATGAAATTGGTTATGTTATGAAAGGTAAAGGAGTGTTTTTCCAAAAAAATGGCAAATTAATCAGTATTAAAGACAAAGGATGGCATCATTTTCAAAAATCCTGATAATAAATCACTGTGAATATGTTTTTTAAACCCATAAGTTGTGAGTAGGCATTGTCTGAAACAGAGACTGTTGTAGAAAAAAAAGAAGAGATTAAGGACTCAGAATCCTCGGCTGATGTTGCTGAATCTGCTCAAAAATCTGAAGCAGTGACTGAAACTGTAGAAGAAGTAAAAACAGAAACGAAAAAGGAAGCCAAAGAAAAATGGGGAGTTGCGCACATTTACAGCAGTTATAATAACACGATTATTCATGTCACTGATCTTACTGGCGGTGAGACAGCGGCAATAAGCTCTGGCGGTTGTCACGTAAATGCTGATAGATATGAATCATCTCCATTTGCAGCAATGAAAGCAGCCAATGCCGTAGTAGAAACTATTAGGACAAAAGGTTTTACGGGCTTGCACATCAGAGTGAGAGCAGTAGGCGGTGTTGGTTCTAGGGTTCCAGGACCAGGTGCCCAAGCATCAATTAGAGCACTCGCTAGAGGCGGGTTTAAAATTGGACGGATTGATGATGTTACACCAATTCCACATGATACCACAAGGAAGAAAGGTGGTAAGCGTGGACGAAGAGTTTAGTCCTTTGTCGGCTTAACTTTAACATTACAACCATGTGATTCGAAATAACTGGATAGAAAGTTTGCAAATTTTCCATGTTGTTTATCACCCTTGGATCTTTTAATCAGGTCCGTAAACTTGTCTTGAATTCCAAAATATAGTTCCTGATCTATAAATATTGAAAAAAATGTCCATCCAAAATGTGAAACTGGTTCTCCAAACTTGAATCCTTTATCAATATTGCAAAGAGCAGCAACCTTGTTCATTGCAACCTCCATTAGTTGCAAATCTTTATCATATTTGGTTGTACTTAATTCAAAAACTGGCATCTAATCACTTTTTGTTGAAGGCGATTTTTTTCTTAGTTTATCAGAAATAGAGACAAACTTCCCATCCTTTTCAACACTGATTTTAGTTTTCATTCTTACATTAATTCCTATACTTCTGAATAACGCAAAAAGTTGGCCTCCATCTAGGACTTCTTTGATGTCACCAGATGAGATTAGCTCAGCAAGTTTTTGTATAACAATTTGAGTTTCCTTTGGAAATTGATATTCAGCGTTTTGTAATACTTCCAAACCTCTGTAACCCAAGCGCTTAACAACAATCTCACGGTGAGTTGGTTGGTTTTTTTTCTCTTCTTCTTGTGAAGATTGGAGTTTTTTTTGTTGCCTTTGAGAAGAAAGGTTTTTTTCCATTTCAGCCAAGCGTTTAGCCTTAAGCTTTTCTAGCTCGTTATCTTCCTGGCTCATCCTTTGATTACACCTATGGGAACTAATTTTGCAACCTTTGTAGCAATTCCAAGTTCGTGTGAAACATTAACCACTGCATCAACATCCTTGTATGCTTGTGGTGTTTCCTCTACGACACCATCACGCGTTAACGATTTTAGAAAAATTCCTTTATCATTAAGAGATTTTTTAACTTCAGATTCAGTGAAGTCTCTCCTTGCTTTTGTGCGAGACATCATTCTACCTGCACCGTGTGCGGTGGAACCAAAAGTTGTATTCATGGAGTTTTCTTGCCCTAAAAGTATCCAACTTCCTGTTCCCATAGAACCAGGTACTAAAACCGGCTGACCAAGCTCACGATACCTTGAAGGCACATCATCCATATTTGCAGGAAATGCTCTGGTAGCTCCCTTCCTATGGACCACAACTGACTTTAACTTTCCATCAATTTTGTGTTTTTCTACTTTTGCTATGTTATGTGCCACATCATAAACAAGTTTCATATCTAAATCAGACTCTGATTGTTTGAAAACCCTTTCGAAAGATTTTCTCGTCCAATGAGAAATCATTTGTCTATTACTCCAAGCAAAATTTAGTGCCGCAAACATTGCAGCCCTGTATGATTCACCTTCCTCCGATTTGTTTGGAACGCATGCAAGCTCTCTGTCTGCCAGGTGAATGTCATATTTCTTTTGTGCCTGTTCTGAAATTCTAAGATAATCACTACACACTTGATGGCCAAATCCTCGTGAACCACAGTGAATCAATATGGTGACACTATCTTTCTCAATTCCCATTGCCTTTGCTGCCTTTTCATCATGAATCTCTGCAACTTTTTGTACTTCAAGAAAATGATTTCCTGACCCAAGACTGCCCAACTGGGGCGCACCTCTTTTTCTAGCACGCTCAGAAACCTTGTTAGGATCAGCGTTTGCTATTTTCCCGCTTTCTTCACATACGTCTGCGTCATCACTTGTACCATATCCATGATCAATTGCCCAAGATACTCCCCTAACCAAAACTTCATCTAGCTCTGATGGATTTAGCCGAATAGCTCCTTTAGATCCAACACCTGAAGGAATTGATTTGAAAAGATCATTAACAAGATCTTTGAGCTTGGGTCTAACGTCACCTTCTGTTAAATTAGTTCTAAGAAGCCTAACACCACAATTGATATCATAACCCACACCACCTGGACTGATCATTCCCTCTTCTGCATCCATGGCAGCAACTCCTCCAACAGGAAATCCATAGCCTTCATGACCATCAGGTAATACTATTGCATGTTCTTGAATTCCGGGAAGGGTAGATACGTTTACAGCTTGTTTGATTGTTCTGTCAGTCATCATTTTGGCTAATAGCTTTTCGTCTGCATAAATTGTAACAGGTACTCTCATTCCCTTAGAAGAATCAGCATCTATCTGATATCTCATATTCCCAATTTTTTTAGGTGTAAGACTAGACATGTAAATTTGAATCATCGTTTGATAATTTAAATCATAATTAGATTAAAATGAAATGAAATTATTGAAGAGTTATGAAATCTGCTATAGTTTTAGGAGGCTCAAGAGGAATTGGAAAAGCAATTGCTGATTCTCTAAAATCAATTGGCTGTGATGTAATCGCTACCTCAAAAAACGAATTGGATACATCAAGTTTAGAAAATGTTTCAAGTTTTGCCGAAAAACATAATCAAGTTGATATTTTAGTACTAAACACTGGAGGACCTGAACCAAAAGAATTTTTTTCCGTGACTGAAGAAGATTGGAATCGTTATCACAACCAATTGTTTCTAGGTTTTTGCTTACTCTTACAAAAGATCAAGATCAATGATGGCGGATACATATTTCTTATATCTTCTAATGTGATAAAGGAACCAAATCCAAAGTTAGTCATTTCAAGCGCTTATCGTTCTGCTTTTTCTAGTGTGTTTAAAATTCTTAGCAAAGAGTTTGCAAGTAAACAAATCAGTTGCATCAACATAGCCCCAGGACCAATCAGCACAGACAGAACTAAAGAATTGGTTGATGATGTTGAAGCGTTTGCTAAAACCCTCCCAATGAAAAGACTAGGAAAACCACAGGAAATTGGAGACTTTGTAAAGTCCATTGTTGAGCATGACATCAAATATCTTTCTGGCGCAGTAATCAATTTTGACGGTGCAAACTCAAATTTTGTTTTCTAACAAGACATAGATTTATTTCCAGAACAAACTGACAGTAATTGTGTCCATTTTACCTATAGATACTGGTCGCTACGGTACAAAGGAAATGCTGGATATTTTTAAAGAACAGAAAAAGATTGATTATCAATTAGACATTGAAGCTGCTGCTGCATTATCACAAAGCGAAATTGGATTAATTTCTACTTCCATTGCAAAAGATATAGCCAAAGTATCAAAATCTGGTAAGATAACAGCTAAGAGAATAAAACAGCTGGAATCTAAAAGTGATCACGACACTGCTGCGTTGGTGGAAGCGTTAGCGGAAAAATGTAAGAAAGAATCAAGACCATGGATTCATTATGGTTTGACATCGAATGACCTAGTAGATACAAGCAACTCAATGCAAATGAGAGATGCAATTAAGATTATTCAGCCAAAGGTTTCAAAACTATCATTACTACTTTCAAAAAATGCTGTAAAATACAACAATCTACCTGCTGTTGGAAGAACACATGGCCAACATGCAAGTATCATTTCATTTGGATTAAAATTTGCAAACTGGGCTGCAGAAATGTCAACTCACCTTGAAAGATTAGACGAAATAAAGAAACGCGTTCTAATCTGCAAGACGATGGGAGTGGTTGGTACCGGATCCCTAATGGGAAAAAACGCCATAAGGGTGCAGGAACGTGTAGCCAGAAAACTTGGACTTTATCCTGCAAAGGTAACTACACAGATCATTCCAAGAGAAAGATATGCCGAATACATATTTCAGATGGCGCTGCTTGGAGCAACCTTAGAAAAGATTGCCGTGGAGATTAGGAATCTACAGCGAACAGAGATTGCCGAAGTTTCAGAACATTTCAAGAAGGGTCAGATGGGAAGCAGTGCTGTACCTACAAAAAGAAACCCAATCAAAAGCGAAAGAATATCATCTTTATCAAAACTTCTAAGAAGTCAAATCAGTATATCGTTTGAGAACATTCCGCTATGGCATGAGAGAGACCTATCAAACTCTGCCAATGAAAGATTCACCCTTCCAATGACATCGATTCTGTTGGATGAGATGATAGAAACAATGATCAAAATAATTGAAAATCTTCAAGTAGATGCAAAACGAGTACAGGAAAATCTTCACATAACAAGGGGACAAATCTTTGCCGAGTTTGTTTTGGAAGCACTGATCAAAAAGGGCGTGCCTAGGTTCGAGGCATATAGAGACGTTCAAAGGGTTGCTTTTGACGCACATAAAAAAGGAATTGACTACCTTGATGCAATAAAAAATGATAAAATGATTTCGTCCAACCTTTCGAATAAGGAGATAGAATCAATATTTGTAGCGGAAAAACACTTGGGCGCATCACTTGCAATAATTGATAACGTGTACAGCCACGTAAAAGCAAACGTTAAGAAGTTTTCCTAGATTTTAACAACGACTTGTGTATCTGAGAACCATACTGCAACGCCTTTTTCCGTTTTTGTGCAGCAACTTCTGGTACTCCATAATCCATCGCTAACTCGCGAACGGGATGCTTCCTCTGTATATCATCTGGACCATGGATCTTTTCAGAAATTGGAATTTTTTTCGCATACTCTACAAAATCTGGTGATAGGAAAGGCTGAATCATTCTAACACCAAACTCTGCAGTAACTTGATTGATTGCAACCATCATCTCTCCCTCGTTTTTTAATTTCTCAATCATCATCTTTGTAACTTCATCCTCTCCTTTTTCAATTGCCTCACGATACGAATTATACCCACAAAACAACTCGTCAATCCCATTTGCAGTAACAACTGTCTTTAGATCATTCTTTTGCGCAAGTTCAGCAACATAATAGAACGCAATTGAGTTTTCATTCCAGGAAAGATTGTCTGTTTTGATTGTCTGGTTGATTTTCTGACTAACCTCCTTGAATTTTTCAGGATCAATTTCTGAAACACTATGTGGAAAACTGAGTATCTGATTTACTTCCTTGGCAAAATTGATGTCGTGGGAATCTTGAAACCCAATTGTTAAGAGATGTATGTCATATCCCATATCTTTGACAAGTTTTGCCAGCAAAGTGCTGTCAACTCCGCCCGAAAATGCAACTCCAATCTTCTTGTCAGAGATGGTTTCCTTTACTGCATTCTGCATTTCATCAAGTAATTGCTTATTCATAATTGCAATCAAGTAATCTAGATAATTTATTAATTAACCATACTATGCTTCTGCATGGGATTAACAAAACTATCAGATGAGCAGATTCAAACAGCACTTCAAGACTTGGAAGGCTGGTCAGTCGTAGAGGGCAAACTCCACAAAGAATTCCAATTTTCTGACTTCAATGAGGCATTTGGCTTTATGGCTAGAGCGTCCATGCATATTGAAAAAATGAACCACCATCCTGAATGGTTCAATGTATACAATAAGCTGGTTGTTGACTTGATGACGCATGATGCCTCAGGCATCACTGAAAATGATACTAAATTAGCAAAGATCCTCAATTCGCTTTAGATATGGACCCAAAAATTCAGGAAAAAGTATGGGACCCCAAGATAGAATCAGATATTAGAAAAAAATGGGAGAATTCCAAACTTTATGAATTCCATGCTGACACTGATGGCTACACAATAGACACTCCTCCGCCATATCCTTCTGGCAGACCATGGCACATTGGAGCTGCAGCACACTATGCCCAAATTGATATGATTGCTAGAACTGCACGCATGAACGGGAAGAACGTTTACTTTCCAATGGGAATTGACCGAAATGGTCTGCCTGTAGAGCTGTACACTGAAAAAAAACACGGCATAAGAATGCGGGAAACTGAAAGGGGAAAGTTTCTTGACTTGTGCAAGGATGCACTTGATGATCTTGAAGCTGAGATGATTCAGATTATGAAAAATCTAGGGCTCAGCTGTGATTTTGATAACTATTACAGAACAGACTCTGAGGAGTACCGAGCACTAACACAATCCACATTCATAGAACTATGGAAAAGTGACTCGATTTACCTAGCAAATAGGCCGAACAACTATGACTGGGTAACGGGAACAACAATAGCAGATGCCGAGATAATCTACGAGGAACTTCCAACAAAGCTAGTTCATATGAAATTCAAGACGGAAGATGGAAAGGAAG
>ERZ651768.2154-NODE-2154-length-13957-cov-86.745245_pt1 | contig 13957 bp, 11 predicted proteins | sample MGYA00514754_ERZ651768 | MGnify/ENA metagenome assembly ERZ651768 | reverse complement strand
AATACTTGGACTATCTGGAATTGAAACAGTTTTCTACGATATAACTCATAAGCCTCCTGCCACTTTTGGGTGGGAATGAATTGATGTTCATGGGAATTATTAGCAACAAAAGTAGAATGAATGCTAAAAGCTCGTTTCCGGTTAAAAGTTGATAGAAAAAATTGAAAGCGAATACTGAAGCTTACTAGAATTCATGACTCACGAATTAAATAAAAAACTGGGAATTAAAATTTAAAATAAATTAGAGATGCTGGATCAACGTTTTTTTGCCAACATAGATTGGGTTCTATGTTTTTTAGTTTTGCTGATTTGCGGTGTGGGTTTGATTGCACTTTCCTCAGCAACAGTCGGTACGCCGGGGCAGGAGGATTATTTAATTCAGCAGGTTTTTCGTATTTTAGCAGGAATTGGAGTAATTATTTTAGTCCAATTGGTTCACTATCGAAATTGGGCGCGCCTGGGTTTTGTTATGCATCTGGTAGTAATTGGGTTGCTGGTTCTCGTGCTGTTTTATGGAACAGGTGGACCTGGAGCACCTGTACAACGCTGGCTGAAAGTTGGGCCGTTTTTTTTCCAACCTTCTGAGTTCAGCAAGTTTACGCTGGTGCTGGCACTTTCACATCATTTCAGGGACTTCGAACAGCCTAAAGGAAACTGGCTTTGGATGATTTGGCCTCTAGCTTTAATGGCAGTTCCAGTGGTTTTGATTGTCAAACAGCCTGACTTGGGTACAGCCATGTTACTCATGATCGTTTTCGTACCAATCATTTTTTTGATGGGTATTCGTCTCAAGACTATTTTTATCCTGATTATTCTCGCATTGGCTTCCCTGCCCATCGTCTGGATTTATGTTCTAAAATCATATCAAAAAGGCCGTATCTTGACTTTTCTTGATCCGGAACGTGATCCTCTGGGGTCCGGCTATCATATAATTCAGTCCAAAATTGCTATCGGCAGTGGAGGAGTGTTTGGTAAAGGATTTGGCGAAGGAACACAGGGGCAACTGAATTTTTTGCCTGCACACCACACTGATTTTATTTTTTCTGTATTTTCTGAAGAGTGGGGATTTTTTGGTGCAATGCTGGTATTGATTCTGTTTTTAACACTTGCATTGTGGTCATTGGCAGAAGTGCTAAAATCAAAAAATCTTGTAAGTGCCATCCAAATTACCGGGATTGTCGCAATATTCATATCACATGTATTGATCAATATTGGCATGACAACAGGATTGATGCCGGTTGTAGGTGTTCCACTTCCATTTTTTAGTTATGGCGGTTCTTCAATGCTCTCCATGATGTTTGGAATTGGCCTTTTACTGAACATCAGAATGCGCCGTTTTGAAAAACAATAAATAACTTAAACTCCAGATTCTCAGCCTTAATTCCTTCTTATTGTTACGATGGTTCGTCTTCGTTTTGCTCCAAGTCCCACAGGATATTTGCATGTCGGTGGTTTACGTACTGCTCTTTTTTGCTGGTTTTATGTACGTCAACAAGGCGGCAAATTCATTTTCCGTTTAGAAGACACTGATCAAAAAAGGCTGGTCGAAGGTGCCGAAAATGATTTGATCAGAATGTTGGAATGGGCAGGAATTGATCTGGACGAAGGTCCCGGAATTGGAGGTGAATCAGGTCCTTATCGTCAATCAGAGCGCATTGAAATATACAGTCGCCATGTCCGGAAATTACTTGATGACGAAAATGCATATCATTGTTTTTGTTCTGCGGAACGATTGGAAAAACTTAAAGCAGGACAACGTGCGAAGGGAGATACTCCGCGTTATGATGGATTTTGCAGGCGCCTGTCAAAGGCGGAAGTCAGTAGACGGCTGGGTGAGGGTGATCAGCATGTTGTACGGATGAAAGTACCTGAAATTCCGGAAACACTGGTGCTTGATGATTTAATCAGGGGTAGTGTCTCAATTGAAACCAGTCAAACTGAAGACCAGGTTTTAGTCAAAAGCGACGGCTTCCCAACATATCACCTGGCTGTCGTAGTTGACGACCACTTGATGAATATAACGCATGTTGTACGAGGTGAAGAATGGCTTTCTTCATTTCCAAAACATTTGCTGCTGTATCGCTTTCTGGGCTGGGATCCTCCCCGGTTTGCACACTTGCCTTTAATTCTTAATCCTGACAAATCCAAACTCAGTAAACGTCAAGGTGATGTTGCCGTGGAAGACTTCCGTTCTCAAGGCTATCTTCCGGAAGCACTGGTCAATTTTATTTCTTTGCTGGGCTGGTCACCTGCGCAGGATCAGGAGTTGTTCTCACTTTCCGAACTGCTGGAAGAATTCAGTTTTGAACGTGTTAACAAATCCGGAGCTGTTTTTGATCGGGAAAAACTTAACTGGATGAATCAGCAATATATCCAAAATTTAAATCTGGAAGATTTCCACCAGCGACTGCTTCCATTCTTAGCAGAAACGACTTATGCCGGCGAGGATGAAATCCTGCTCAGGAAAGCAATAAAAATTCTGCAGCCCCGCTTGGTGACGCTGGCAGAAATTGGTGATCGTCTCTCATTATTTTTTGACCAAAATCCGGCAGCCACTGATCCGGAAGTAAAAAACCTTCTGCGGAAGGATACCTCAAAAGATGTGCTTTCTGTTTTTATCAAGCAGCTGGAATCAATTGATAAATTGACTGAAGAAAACTTTGCTAGTGTTGTGGAAAATATTCAAAAAGAGACAATGATCAAGGGTAAAGACCTGTGGCTGCCTTTGCGTTACGCAATTACTCTCGAAGCTCAAGGTCCGGATTTAAAGCTCATGGTTGATTTTTTTGGGAAGGAAAAATGTTTGCACCTGGCACGGCATGCTCTGGAATTATGACACATAATAAAAGGCAAATAAAAACAGTAATTTTGCAGATTATTCAAAATATAAATGAAAAATGCAAAAAAGAATTGTGGCTGGGAAAAATAATGTCTCAATCCACTTTTTCTGTTGTTTTTCATTCTATTATCTTTCTTTTTATAGCCTTTCCTGAAGTCGTTAATGCAGTTCAAACCCAGGATCAATTAGTTGCTAATTTTGATTCCAAGCTGGAAATAACTACGGATAATATTGCAGCACGGGTTCTTGGAAGTAAAAAGAGAGTGGTAATTACTGTGATTGATCTCTTTAATCATGAGACTCAGGAGAGGGACACGCAGACCGATTTGCTTGAAGAAAAATTTACAGATTCTCTCTATAAAAAACTACCTGATCAAGTAGTTCCTTATTTTGAAATAGTTTACCTGCGTTTAGAATGGAGAAGTACTTTCCCTGAAATAAAGCATGATCCGCTTACAGAAGATATAGCAAAACTTACGAACGCTGACTGGTTGCTTACGGGAACTCACCAGACAAACGACGGTTTGCTCTCAGTCAGTTTGGAACTTTATGATTTGAAGAGTGGAGACCTGCTTTGGCAAACAGTAGTTGGAATGGATAGTACAATTGAAAATGATCTTGAAAAAAATGCACAGTTGGAAAATGGACTTGAAGAAGAGGTTGCGCAGAAATTCGAGCAAAACAGTTCGCTTTTTCCTACTCAAAATGACACTCAGCTTCCTAGTCCTTTATTTCCTCAAATTACTCAAGATCCGGCTTTGGAGCAGAAAAAGACAGGTGAGTATGAAGGAAATATTGTGTCTGCTCTGATGATTGAAACGGTTAAAGAAAGACAGGAATATCCGGATGGCATGGTATTTATTAATGAAGGCGAATTTTTGATGGGCAGTGATCTTGGCGACGAAGATGAACTACCGGATCATTTGGTTTTTGTGAAAAGTTTTTATCTTGACCAGCATGAGGTGACAAATGCAGATTACAGCAAGTGTGTTGAATGTACACGGGGACATGGAGGCTTTGACACTATTGAACCTCAGCAACCGGTAGTGTATGTTGATTGGAAAAATGCAGATGCTTTCTGTCAATTCCAAAACAAGCGTTTGCCGACAGAATCAGAGTGGGAATATGCGGCTCGTGCAGGAAGTGAGGAAAAGTATAGTTTTGGGGACAATATTTCATTGCTAGAAACCTACGCCTGGCTGAAAACAAACACAGTAGATAAAGGTCTTTGGGGAGCAAAAACTGTGAGCAGCAAAAAGGCAAACAACTGGGGACTGCACGACTTGTATGGCAACGTTATGGAATGGGTGCAAAATTATTACAAACCGAATTATTTTGCCTCCGTTCGTCAATCCGATAATTCCAATGATCTGAATGTTCCGGAAAATGAAAAATATCCGCTCCGCGTAGTAAGAGGCGGTGCATGGGGAGGACTTCACGGAGCCGGCACTCCAGAGGGTTTACGGTCCGCAAAACGTTATGCTTTTGTAGAATGGACACGTTCTTTTCAAATCGGTTTCCGCTGTGCAATGGATATTCCTGAAAAAAATTAAAACTTTTGAATAAAATAATCAACCCTCCTTTTTCCTTGATTGCTGATATTGATTATGTCTGATATTCCAGTTGGAGCACAGGTTCCGCCATCCAGGGCAAAACTTACTGAAGTACCGAATAAGCCTCTAGTAACATCTAAAGTAACGGATTCTGCATTTGAAAAGGTTTTGCCTTTCAGTACAGATTTGGAACTGCGTGACCGTTATATTAATTTCTTTGGAGGATTGCGCCTGGGGAAATTGCTGGAAGATTTGGATCTGATTGCAGGAGAAGTTGCCTACAAACACACAGAAGGTTGGGAACGAGGTATGACAATAGTCACAGCTGCATGCGATCGCATTGATTTATTGGGCGAATTGCGCAGTGACCGTGATCTGCAGCTGCTTTCCAGCATCAACTGGGTGGGACGCAGTTCACTGGAAGTTGGAGTTCGTATTTCGTCTAAAGAAGGAAAATCATGGGTAAGAGTAGCCCGTGCATATTTTATTATGGTTGCCCGGCGTGAAGGAAAAGCTGAGCCGGTGAATTCACTTGAACCAGTGAGCAAGAATGAGCAACGGCGTTTTAAGCAGGGAGAGCAGCGTCAGCAGGAACGACGGGCAATAGTGCAAACAAGTTATCTTCATAACACACCTACGGCAGAGGAAAGCCATGTTCTGCATGATCTGTTTTTACGGATCAAGAATAGCGAAATAGAAGGTGTACCCATGCAGGAGTCAATTCGGCAATCCACATTGTTGATGCACCCACAGTCCCGCAATGTACATAACAATATTTTTGGCGGCTACCTGATGCGGGAGGCTTTTGAACTGGCTTGGAATATTACTTATCTTTTCTGTAGAAAAAGGCCGCAGTTTGTCAGCATGGATCACATGTATTTCTACAAGCCGGTTGAAATTGGTTCAATTATTTCGTTTACCGGAACAGTTGTTTACACGGTTGATAAATCATTGATGGTTGAAGTTGTGACAGAGGTCATTCGACCAAAATCCGGAGAGACACAGCTCACTAATGTATGCTATTTTACCTTTAATGCCCTGGATGATTCCGGAAAACTGCAACAGATTCCGGTCATTTTACCAGACACTTATGAAGAAGGTTTGAAATACCTTGATGGAGCAAAACGCTTTAAACTTGGTGAGAAAAAACGCACATTAATCAAAAATTAGGCACTAAGAAAACAGAAATCGAATCTTATCCAGTGTCATTCCGGGCAACGAAGCGGAGACCCGGAATCCAGTGGAAACCGCTGCAAGTCTGCTGGATCCCGAGTCAAGTCCGGGATGACAAAGGAAACTTTTTTTAAAGCACTGTAACTCTCAATCACGATAACACAACATAACTGCTAAAATATGATCAGTACCTCTCAAACATCACACCTCGACTCCATCGATTCATTTCTGGCAATGGAGGTTTTTGCCAAAGCACAGGCACTTGAAGCCCAAGGTCGAGATATCATACATCTTGAATTTGGTGAACCTGATTTTACTGCACCTCCGGCTGCAGCAGAATCTGTCAAAAAAAGTATGGAAATTAATGATGCTGGATATACCTTTTCTCAAGGTCTGGAGGAGTTGCGAATCGAAATTGCAAAAAAATACGCAAATGATTACGGAGTCAAAATTCTTCCGGAACAAGTTCTTGTTTCCAATGGGTCATCGCTTTTGCTCTATTTGGCAATTCGAATACTTGCTCCACCCGGAAGCCAAGTCATTCTCACTGATCCTTGTTATGCCTGTTACGAAAATGTAGTACGGCTGGCTGGTGCAGAGCCTGTTATGATCAAGTTGAGGCACGAAGATGGATTTCAGTTGAATGTTGATGATCTTAAAAAAAGAGTGACACCTAAAACCAGAGCCATGCTCATAAATTCACCAATGAATCCTACCGGTGTGGTCTTTTCTTCCGAAGTGATGACGGCCCTCGCCGAATTGGATATTCCGATAATTTCTGACGAAATATATGCGGATTTGAGTTTTGAGGATCCGCCGTGCAGCTTTTTAAGTTATTCGCCCCAAACGGTGGCAATTCATGGTTTTTCTAAATCTTACGCCATGACTGGGTGGCGCCTGGGATACATGATTACTCCACTGGAATGGATGTCTGCGGCAGATCGTCTGCATCAAAACCTGATGATTTCTACAACAGAGTTTGTACAGGAAGCAGGAATATCCGTTTTGCGTAAAAGTGCAGCTTACTGTGAAAGTATGAAAACGGAATTTAATCGCAGACGACTGTTTGTTTTGGAACGCATGCGCGAACTTGGAATGGATCTGGGATATACTCCAACAGGTGCGTTTTATGTGCTTTACAAGTATCGCGATTCCGGAAAATCTTCTCTGGATCTTTGTCATGAAGTGCTGGAAAAAACGGGTGTTGCGATTGCACCCGGACGGGATTTTGGCCTTGGAGCGGAAGGTTTTGTCCGGATCAGCTACGCGCAATCCATGGAAAACTTAGACCGTGCCTTGAATCTCTTAGCGGAGAGTATGTTGTTATGACTGCTTCCATCACACGCTCTGTCCAAGAAAGTGAAGCAGGAAAGAGGGTAGATCAGCTGTTGACAGCGTTGGATGAAATAGTTTCACGTGCACAGGCACAGCGGCTTATAAAATCCGGTAATGTTTTACTAAACGGAAAACCGGAATGTGCGCCTTCGCGGAAAGTACGTGCAGGACAGGAAATTTCAGTTACAATTCCTCCGCCGGAATCAACGGAAGTTCTTCCGGAAAAGGGAGTGCTTGATATTTTATATGAAGACGAACATTTAATCGTTATCAACAAAGCCGCAGGAGTTGTGGTTCACCCTTCTGCCGGACATGCTTCCGGAACTCTGGTTAATTTCTTAATTCATCATTGTCAGGATCTTTCCGGAATCGGAGGAATTATGCGTCCCGGAATTGTACACCGGATCGACAAAGACACCTCCGGAGTTTTGGTGATTGCAAAAACGGATGATGCTCATCTGCATTTGTCAAATCAGTTTAAGCAGCATTCAGTCAAACGGCAGTATCAATGCCTGGTTTGGGGTGTTCCGGGAAAAGAACATGGAGTGGTCAACGCGGCTTTGGGGCGTCATCCGGTGCGACGTAAGGATATGTCAATTGTTGAAAACGATAATCCGGAGGAAAGCGGCAGGGAGAAAGGGAAACACGCGGTAACGCACTGGCGTGTTTTGCTACGTTTTGAATTTTCCGCATTACTGGCCTGCCGCCTGGAAACAGGGCGTACCCACCAAATTCGTGTACACCTGACATCGATTGGTCATCCGGTAATTGGTGATCCGCAATATGGGGAATCGCCTCTTAAGCATCTTTCAGGGATTTCCACAGAATTAAGTCAGACGCTTACAAATTTTAAGCGTCAGGCTTTGCATGCAGAAATATTGGGTTTCAAACATCCGTCTTCCGGAGAATGGTTGGAATTCAAGGCACCCTTTCCGGATGATTACAAGATTTTACTGAAAGCAATGCAACGTGGTTAATTCAATAAAAGACAATCAAAATACACTTTAATTCATGAGAGAGATTGTCCTTAACTTGGAGTCCACTTAAGTTTACTTTTTGGGTTCTCTTAGAAACAACAAGTGATGCAACAAATGGACTGAATCCTTTGCTGGGTAAATTTAGAAATGAGAATTGTTAGACTGCGTAGTCAGACGGGCAACTTTTCAAAAGAATAACGCTATGTCCTTTAAACTAATAGAAGTACAAAGCCCAAGTCCTCCTGGTTTGCTTTTAATAAATGCTAGAAGCAGATCATCCATCACAACCATCTTATTCACACTGTTTTTAAGTTTTGTTGGCTTTATGTTTTTAAAGCCTTTTTTAAATTTTTATTCATACTCTGCTGAAGAAAGTTTAAGATTTGAACGGCAAGTAAAAGATGAAAAGCGTGTAACTTTTTTTGAAGAATTCGAAGCTAAAAAAGGGAATAAATGGTGGAAGGAAGAAAGCGATTTTGTTTCAGCAGGCGTTAAGGATGGTAAATACATAATTTATCTCAAGGAAAACTCTGGAATCGGGCATTATTTTGCTCATCAGGGAGTAAAGATTCAGACAGGTTCTGGAGAATTTGAAAGTATACTTTCATTAGATACAAATAAAATTTCTGGTGATGACAGTCATGCCAATGGGATCCTTTTTGGAGAGAAAAAAATTTAAAGAGATTTTTTATATATGGAACTGGTAAATATGCTCTGAAGGAGAAACGTTTCAACGATTCCAAATTAATCAATAAAACAGGAAAGCTTACTTTTTCTCCCCACATCCAAAAGGGTAACAGCAAGAACACTTTGAAAGTTGAATTTCATGGAAAAAATGCAATCCTCTTGGTCAATGGGCATCAGTTGGAGACTATCCCACACCAGTTTGGGTTAGGTCGCGGCAATCTGGTGCGAGTTGGTTTTTTTATTAGCTCTGACAAGAAACAGAAAACTGAGATTCATTTTGACAATCTTTTCTACGGGCAAATAGATGATGATATCGTAAGTGCTAAAGAGCCTGTAAGTACTAAAGAGCCTGTAACTGCAAAAGAACTCGATCAACAGGAAGATCACGGAAGTGAATTTGTTATTGGTCGAATATATCAAGAACTTGCACATAGTAGGAATTTTCCGAGCTGGATGATCCCTTATTCCTGGCCTGCATACCTAATCTTGGGATTTATAATTTTTGTGTTAGCCAAAGCTTTCAAGAATCTCCTAATCGCATCAGAACATAAGTTTGATAATCAATCCAAAATTTATTCCCGAGATGGACGATCCATTTCTACTTTCAGCGAAATCAAGGGTGTGGATATTCGGAAAATTGGTGGAAATACCGGTGAAGGTGGAGGTGGCCCAGCAATGTACTTATATCCTCTTTTTCTGCTCCTGAAGGATGCAAATCGCATCAAGCTTTTTACGTTTGGAACTGAGCAGGAAGCACTTTCAATTAGAGCAATGATCCGAGAAATGCGGGGGTTTTAGGATGAGGTGTTTACAAGTGAGGAACTATTAGAAGCAGCACGAACAAGTAACTGGGTTGGATTTATATGGCTATTTGCAATCATTAGTTTTGTAATTACCATAATTAGCATTGAGTGGCAGGATACTTTTTCTGAGTCTTGGAGAATGACGTGGTTTATAATTTCAGGAGTATCAATATTATTTGCAATGTTCGGAAATGCTTTCGGAAAATCTATTTTTCTGGATAGTGTAGAAATGGATGCCCAATCAGAAGGAGAGGACAATAATGAATTAGAAGAACAAATAGAAGTCTCGACAGAAAAAAGGGAATTACCATCCTGGTACAAGATGATAAGAAATCTTGTAATGACTGGCATGCTTTTACTTTTTTTTACAGACATTTTTGACCTTATCAAGTTATCCTCTGAGATGTTAAACTCATTATTTCTTGGAGGAATAATTTTGCTAGCAATCATGGGTATCTTCGTTAAATTCCTGAGAAAGGGGCAAAATAAGTAGAATTTTTAATTATCTAAATCGAAAGTTTCTGTAATGAATAATCCACGTTCACAAAACAAAGATCGCATCAAATCCTCCCAAAGACAGATCAATATCGCATGTCTGCAAACCCGTCCAAGACCGGATTTTAAATTAGCTCTTGATGAAGCAATAGCACTTGCAGAAGAAGCGGTAGATGCCGGAGCGGAAATTCTTACACTACCGGAATATTGCGGCGGGTTGAAAACAGAAGGTTCTGCATTTGCTCCACCATTTGCAACTGAGGAGAATCATCCAGTTTTAAAAGGTCTCAGGGACTTTGCAAAAAACCGGAAAAAATATCTGCTTATTGGTTCAATTGCTATAAAAGGTCCCGCGGAAAAGATTTTGAATCGCAGTTTTATTATTGATGATTGTGGGAACATCATCAGCCGCTACGACAAAATTCATTTGTTTGACATCACACTGTCGGAAAAGGAATCATTTCGTGAAAGTGCCACTGTTCATGGCGGTCAGACAGCCGTAATTTGCCAAACGCCTTTAGGATGCTTCGGACAGACAATCTGTTACGATTTACGTTTCCCACATCTTTATCGTGATTTATCACAATCAGGCGCAGAGATATTGTTTGTTCCTGCAGCATTTACAAAAAAAACAGGTGAAGCTCACTGGCATGTGCTAAACAGGGCGCGTGCAATTGAAAACGGTGCTTTTGTGGTTGCACCATGTGCTATTGGTAGGGTTGAGGGCGGCGGTGAAAGCTATGGTCATTCATTGATCATCAATCCCTGGGGTGAAATACTTGCTGATGGAGGAGCAGATTCAGGATTTATCAATGTAAATATTAATCTGGAAGAGGTTAACTCTGCACGAAATCGAATTCCAAGCCTGAGTCATGACAGAGCATTTGAGTTTTAGATTGGGGAAAGGTTACAAAATACTTAACAAAAATATATATCCTAACTAGATTTAATCTGTCCGATAATATCATGCAGGCTGGTATTATCTTCAACCTCAAAACTCTGTGAGTATTTTGTCTCAATCTGGTCAATAAACTCAACAATCACCACCGAGTCTGCACCACAATCCAAAATCGGCTGATCCAAATCCGGTTCCAGAGAAACAACTTTTTTAAAGAGTGCAACAATCTCATTTTTCAGTGAAGGTTTTGTTTCGTCAGTTTCTGAATCTTCCTCGTCCTGTGAACTTACTAGCCGCTCTAAAAGTCCATCAAAATGCTCTTCTGCAAAAGTTTGACGGTTTCGCAGGTGTTTTATTTTTCCACTGGAAGTTTTGGCAATAGTACCAGGTTCCAAATACAGGCGTTCACTTGGTGTGATCTGAAAATGTTTACCGACGATTTCAATGATTTGCTGATCAATGGAATTCAAAACATATTTACGGAAAACATCCATGTCTTTAATTAAATCAGCACGAACTTCCACAGCAACCGCTAAATGCTCCGACTCATTTTCTGCTCCTGAAGCATAAGCCATCAAGCATCCCGGCCGTAATTCTTCTACTCTTGAAAGCACTAGTTCGATGTCATGCGGATAATAATTTCGTCCGCGAATGATGATGATGTCTTTGATTCTGCCCGCAAAATAAAGGTTCCCCTCCCAGAGCAGTGCTGTGTCGCCGGTTGCCAGAAATGGTTGTTCTTTGCCTTTAATTTTTTGCAGAAAAATTTCTTCAGTAGCCTGTTTGTTTTCATAATATCCCTGGGCAACAGAGGGGCCGCTTACCATCAGCTCTCCTACTTCTCCTTCCGGAAGTACCTGGTTTTCTGCACCTTTGATAACAATTTCGTGACCGTCCATTTGCGAACCCAAATTGACAAGCATCTTTTTGTCTGTTTCCGCAGCATCCTCGTCCAGTAATTTAACCCGTCCTTCTGTTTCCAAAACATGCCGATCAACGCAAAGTCCATGCAGACCCGTTTTACTGCCCGAAAACATGATCACTATTTCCGCCATACCAAATCCGGGACGGATTACATCCGGCTTTAAGCCACATTCTGCAAAACGCTCATTAAATTTTTTGGTTGGTAAATAATGAACCGGCTCAGAGCCGTCTGTTACAGAAACCATGCAGGATAAATCGAGTTGAGCAAGTTCGTCATTCGATATTTTTTTCATACATAAATCGAGGGCAAATGGTGGAACGTAGCTGTGCGCGCACTTGTACTTTGACATCGCAGTGAGCCAGCGCAGGGGCTTCCGGATGAAATGTGCAGGTGTCATCAAAACCACGAACCCTCCGGAATAAAGTGCCCCCATCATTCCCGCGGCTAAACCAAAATCGTGAAAGAGCGGCAGCCAGACCACGGTTCCGTTTTCCTCTTCCAGCTGCATAAATTTGCGGGCTTCTTCCAAATTTGACATCAAATTACTGTGCCCAATCATGATGCCTTTAGGAGTTCCTGTACTTCCGGAAGTGAACTGTAAATACGCAGTGTCGGTAGAATTAATTTCGGGTTGAGAATATTCGCCATCCTTTTCTGCAAGAATTTCTTCTGCAGACGCAATTGCAAGTCCGGCAAAAACTTTTTGCAGTTCCGGAGGCAACTGGTTACGTAAAAAATCCACCATCAAGTTTGTTGCAACCAGTAAACTTGGTTTGCTGACTTTTAAAGTCGGCAAAAACGTTTCCAGATAGGCCGCCATGTTTTGCGGTCCTGCTGGTTCTGACAAGGGAACTGCAAGAATTCCTGCATACAAACAGCCGTAAAAAACTTTGACGAACTCCAGACTGTTGGGAAGAATAACCAGCACGCGCTCACCTTTTGCAATTCCGCGTTTTTGCAGGGCTGCGGCAACCTGACGAGCAGCGTGGTCATTTTCCTGGTAAGTCATGGAACCGGAAGTTCCGCTGCCGACAACCGGTTTCTCTCCATCTTCAAGGAAAATAACACAGTTTCTGTCCGGATGCTCCATTGCCCTTTGTCGGGCCACTTCTACTATGTTTTTATATTTGTCTGCTGGCATAATTATCTATGGGCTGATTGATCTGCAAATTGAATTTATTTTTCTTTGCTGCACAGTTTAACACATCCAAGAGTGGCCTCAAGAAAAAATGTTCAAAGACTGAGAGCTATATAGAAAACGGTTTTCGCTTATTGGATTAATTTAACTAAAAACTCCAATGAAATATCCGCTACATCTTTAAACTCCCGGTCGAGAATGACTACATGTCTTGATTGTTCCATCCAGTGAGATTCACGGACTGCAGATTGAACTCCCTGTAAAATAATGTCACCGCTATTTAAATCTACAGTTTGATCCAAATTTGCCTGAATAATCAAAATAGGTTGATATATTCGAAACAGACGGAGCTTAGTTTCCGACTGTAATTTCAAAAGTTGAACCCCTGCTTTTAAGGGATTGACTTTGTAACCCTGCCATGGCATTTGATCGCTGTTCTTTTCTATTTTCTTTGGGATGGCAAAAACAAAAGGTGAGGCTATGACCATTATAAGTTTTCGGAGGAAAGAGGAAGCCAATCGCATGGCCGGCGCATAAAGTAAAAGACCTTTTATTTCAGGATGTTCACTGGCTAAGTGAAGAGCAAGTACAGCTCCAGCTGATTCTCCTCCCACAAATATTTGAGAACATTTTTCCTTTAATTCTAAATATGCTTTTTCACTGGCTTCAAGCCATTCTGTGCGTGAAGTCTCATTCAGATTTTCCGGTGTTGTTCCATGACCTGGAAGCAGGACTCCTGAAACAGTAAATCCAGCATCATGGAACCGTTTTGCCAGGGGTCGTACCTCTGCCGTGGTTGCAGTGAAGCCGTGCAGCAGAAGTACTCCGATCTTTCCACCATCCCAAAAAAATGAATCTCCTTCCAACTCTGGATTGAGCAGGTGATGCTCACCAGTATCTGGTAATTTCAAGAATTGAGGATTTTTCTTCTTATTTCTCATTTTCTTTCCTGACTTCGATTGTTACGCAATAGACAGAACTGAGTAATGTGTTTTGTCTTGATACAATTTTAAGAAAGATATACAATTCTTTGTTTTATTTATAAATCCAAAACAGTTAGAAATTTAAGTACAGTTTTTTATGATTCAAGTTCACTCACTGAGCAAAAATTTTAACAACTTCCTGGCAGTCGAT
>ERZ651768.2153-NODE-2153-length-13958-cov-14.044881_pt1 | contig 13958 bp, 9 predicted proteins | sample MGYA00514754_ERZ651768 | MGnify/ENA metagenome assembly ERZ651768 | reverse complement strand
AGGCGAAGGCCCTCGGCAGTCTCTAATGTCTTTACTACGAACAGAAAAAACCCCGCTACCGCGGGGTTTTTTTTATTTTACCTGAAATTTCCTAGGCGTCCCCGCACAACCAGTTAAGCACAACCGAATCACAAGCTCGATCTGTTGTATCCGATAGCGTCGCACATCCGCTCAAGATCACAACCGCGGCTATCAATGCAAAGGCTGTCTTCCTCATGATCTTCTTCTCCTTGTAGGTTTTACCGGAATCTAACACGGCAGATCGCCAACTGCTAGGTAGGCTCCTCACGTCGGGTTCATTCGTATCGCGCCGTCAAGTCGTATCACTTCCCCATTCAGCAACTCATTGTCTATGATGTGTTCAACCAACGCAGCGAATTCATCGGCGTCACCTAATCGGCGCGGAAACGGTACCTGGTTCGCCAAAGAAGTCTGCACTTCCTCCGGCATGGCGTGCAACATAGGAGTACCGATGAGCCCGGGCGCAACCGTAACCACCCGGATTCCGAATTGCGCCAACTCGCGGGCTGCCGGTAAGGTTAACGCAACCACTCCGCCTTTGGAGGCACTATAAGCTGCCTGTCCGATTTGACCTTCATAGGCGGCCACAGAAGCTGTATTGATGATAACTCCGCGCGCACCGCTTTCCCCTACCGGGTCCAGCTGCTTCATCTCCTCGGCTACGAGACGTATCATATTGAACGTACCGACAAGATTGGTGCGAATCACCTTTTGAAAGAGATCCAAATCATGGGGGCCTTTACGGCCAGATATCCGTTGTGCCGGGGCGATCCCCGCACAATTGACAAGCACCCGTGGCGCCCCAAGTTCGGCCACAACCCTTTGAATTGCCGCCCGAGCCGACGATTCGCTCCCTACATCGCATTCGATACCGAGCCCGCCGAGCTCTTGAGTTAAGGATAGAACCGGCTCTGCCACGATATCAAGCGCGGCCACTAGGGCATTACGACGCACAAGCCTGCAGGCTGTGGCCTTACCCATTCCAGACCCCGCCCCTGTCACAACAACTGCTTGTTCGGTTAGGTCCATCGATGTTTCCGTCGTACCTTCAAGGCGTCTTATAACAGAAATAGTCGACTAGGGGACTTCCCCCTATACCTTCGAAACGTTAACCTTCGAGAATCTTTCAAAACATCGCGCTAGAAATGCTATGAACGACCAGACTGTATCTTCTGACCGCGAATCCATGGATGTCGATGTTGTTGTGGTTGGAGCGGGACCGGCGGGACTCGCAACGGCCTGCCGCTTGATGCAACTATCCAACGAGAACGAGCACCCCTTGTCTGTCGTGGTGCTAGAGAAAGGTTCGGAAGTCGGAGCGCATATCCTATCCGGTGCTGTTATTGAAACCACCGCACTAGACGAACTGTTTCCAGACTGGTCATCCATGGGTGCGCCGCTTGAAACCTCGGTATCTCGTGACGAGATCTACTTCTATACAAGCGCGCAAAAGGCCCTCAGATGGCCCAATTCGCTCGCACCACAGCCGATGCACAACCGCGGAAACTATATTGCCAGTCTCGGCCGCTTAGCGCGATGGCTTGGCGAGCAAGCGGAAAACCTGGGGGTAGAAATTTACCCTGGATTTTCAGCCGGCGAGGTTCTGATCGACAAGGAAAACCGGGTTGTTGGTGTTGCCACGTGCGATATGGGCATAGCGGCAGACGGTACCCGGAAGAACACTTTTGAGCGGGGAATGGAACTGCGCGCCAAATACACCGTTTTTGCGGAAGGATCCCGCGGCCATCTAGGAAAAAAGATGATCCAGAAGTACCGCCTGGATGAGAATATAACACCTCAGCATTTCGCAATCGGGCTCAAGGAATTATGGGAAATTGACGCTGCCAAACATCAACCAGGTCTGGTGGTGCATGGTGCAGGATGGCCTCTTTCAGAGAGCAAAGCTTCGGGCGGCTCCTTTCTATACCACTTTGAGGATCGACTGGTCACCCTGGGTCTGATTGCCGACCTTAGTTATACCAATCCGTATCTAAGTCCATTTGATGAATTGCAACGCTACAAGACTCACCCTTCGATCGAGCAATTTCTAAAAGGTGGCAAAAGAATTGGATACGGTGCCCGCGCCATAACCAAGGGTGGTATCAATTCACTGCCAAAAATGTCGATGCCGGGAGCGTTGCTCATAGGCTGTGATGCAGGGACGTTGAACTTTTCCAAGATTAAAGGCACCCACACGGCCATGAAGTCGGGAATGATCGCAGCAGAAACATTGTTCGATGTTTTACGAAACGACGATCCAGGAGGGCGCGATTTGACCGAATACCATTCGGCCTTTCAGGACTCCTGGGCGTATTCGGAGCTTTATACCTCCAGAAGTTTTGGCCCTGCTCTTCATCGTTTTGGAACCTATCTCGGAGGCGCGTTTAACTTCGTCGACCAAAACTGGTTTCGCGGTCGACTGCCTTTCACGCTGAAGGATCGATCGGAAGATCACGCAAACCTGTCGCGCGTGGACAAAAGCAAGCCTATTGACTACCCAAAACCTGATGGTGAGCTTACATTCGACAAAAATTCATCGGTGTTTCTCACCAACACTCACCATGAGGAAGACCAGCCTGTCCACCTACGCCTGAGTGATACTTCACTACCGCTTACTACAAATTTGCCCCGCTGGGGAGAACCCGCCCAGCTATACTGTCCAGCAGGCGTGTATGAAATTGTTGAGGACTCGGCAGGCCAGCGTTTTCAAATAAATGCCCAGAACTGTATTCACTGCAAGACCTGCGATATTAAAGATCCCAGCCAGAACATCACCTGGGTCACTCCAGAAGGTGGAGGAGGGCCAAACTATGCAGCAATGTGAATCTGTTTAGTCGCAGAAACTCCTCGCATTTTGAAAAATACCCAGCCACGGCGTAAATTCACCCCAATCACTCGGATGCCATGAACAGTTAATGGTGCGAACCATTCGTTCTGGATGAGGCATCATGATCGTGACTCGTCCATCTTCGCTGCAAAATCCTGTGACCCCACTGGCTGAGCCATTTGGATTGGCTGGATACTGCTCCGTAACTTGGTCATAGTTGTCGATGTACCGCAAACTCACCCGATTTGACTCACATAGTTGGTGTTGATCCGAGGGGTACTCGAAGTGCGCCCGCCCCTCGCCATGCGCAACCACAATCGGCAATCGACTCTCCTCCATGCCAGAAAACAATATTGATTTACTGTCAATGATTTCGACCATTGTCAATCGGGATTCAAATTGCTCAGATCGGTTACTGACAAATCCAGGCCAGGCGTCCGTCCCGGGTATCAGTTCTTTCAGTGCTGCAAGCATCTGGCAGCCATTGCATACGCCGAGCGCAAAAGTGTTTTCACGGGCAAAGAAAGAGGTGAATAGATCCCGCAATTTTGGTTGATACAAAATCGATTTGGCCCAACCTAAACCAGCTCCGAGAACATCTCCAAAGGAAAATCCACCACAAGCTGCTAATCCGGAAAATTCGAGAAGGTTCTCACGACCCTCCAAAAGATCCGTCATCGTAACATCTATTGCCGAGAATCCCGCCAGGTCGAACGCCGCCGCCATTTCGACATGCCCGTTAACTCCCTGCTCTCGAAGAATTGCAATTCTCGGCCCTTGGCCCGAAAGAATCGCCGGTCCTATAGGTTTTGATTCTAAAAGGCGAGGCAAGTCCGAATGTAATCCGGGATCGGACGGGTCAAGCAATCTGCTGTACTCCTCTTGTGCGCATGCCGGGTGATCCCGAATAGTCTGAATTCTCCATGTCGTCTCGGACCAAAGCCGATGAAGATCTCGCTCACATCGGCGATACAGCGGATGCCCCCCCACCGTAAAGGAGATATCACTATGAGACGGTTCCACCTTGCCGATGACTTTACAGTGACTTTCAAGATGATGTTCCTTCAAAACTTCGAATACAGAATTGACCTTCCTCTTTTCTATCTGAATAACAGCCCCAAGCTCCTCGTTGAAAAGGACTGCCAGGGGATCTCCGTCTCCAAGGTCTACTTCAACACCGCAACGGCCGGCGAACGCCATTTCGGCAAGTGTGACAAACAACCCTCCGTCGGAGCGATCGTGATATGAAAGCACATGGCCTCTATGCATGAGCTCTCGGGTTGCAACAAAAAAGTCTCGAATCACTGCAGTTGACTCGACATCCGGCACTTCGCTTCCCACCTGACCATACACTTGAGCGAGAGCCGAACCACCCAGCCGGCACTGTTCCGCTGCGAGATCTATGAACACCAGTACTGACTCCACATCGGTACGCAGAACCGGGGTCAAGGTTGCGTGTATGTTTGATACCGGTGCGAATGCAGTCACTACCAAAGATAACGGGGCGATCACTTCACATGATCCACTATCCTCCTGCCATCGTGTTGCCATCGACAATGAATCTTTTCCGACTGGGATCGATAGTCCGAGAGAATCACAAATATCAAGCGCCACCGCACGCACGCCATCGTACAAATCGGCATCTTCCCCGGGCTCTCCCGCGGCCGCCATCCAGTTGGCTGACAGCTTCACAGTAGACAGCTCATCGACACCAGCTGCTGCCATGTTTGTAACGGCCTCCGCGACTGCCATCCGACAGCTGGCCGCTGGGTCGACCAAGGCGACTGGAGAGCGTTCACCAATTGAAATCGCCTCACCATAACAACCGGTAAAACCAGCCGACGTTACCCCAACATCAGCGACAGGTACCTGCCAGGGCCCAACCATAGGATCACGCACAACCCGTCCACCTACACTGCGATCTCCAATCGTTATCAGAAATGATTTATCCGCTACACCGGGTAGCCGCAGGACCCGTTCTACCGCCTCTTCTATCGTAATGCCAGCACGGTCAAACGCTCTTTGTGTCCGTCGTCTTCGACGGCATTGCCTGTGCATTTGAGGTGTTTTCCCAAACAAAAATTCCATATCGAGCTCGACTGGACGACTGTTTCTCACGTCAATCGAATGCACTCCCTGTCCTGCAATATGTCCATCGCGGACAACCAGCATGCGCTCCGTCGTTGCGGCTCCAACGATCTGGCATGGGCAACGTTCCCGTTCACAGATCCCTTTGAACTCTTCTAATCGATCAGACGAAACTGCCAATACATAACGTTCCTGCGCTTCATTGCACCAGATCTGCATTGGCGACATTCCCGGATCGTCATTCGGAATTTCCCGCAACTGAATCTCTCCACCCCGCCCTGCTCCCTGCAGAAGTTCCGGTAGTGCATTGCATAATCCACCAGCTCCTACGTCATGAATCGACAGAATGGGGTTCGAGTCACCCAGCGAAACACAACAATTAATAACCTCTTGGCAGCGCCGCTGCATCTCTGGGTTGCCTCGCTGCACGGATGCGAAATCGAGCAACTCACTGCTCTCTCCGGAGTCCACGCTAGAGGCAGCTCCACCACCTAAACCAATCAACATTGCAGGGCCACCGAGGACCAGCAACTTGGTACCGGAGGGTATTTCCTTCTTATGGATGTGGCTGGCTCGGATATTCCCTAATCCACCCGCAAGCATGATCGGCTTGTGGTATCCGCGGCGACGATGGATGTCGCTGTCATGGTCACAGACCTCCAGGGTTCGGAAATAACCACCAATGTTGGGTCGGCCAAATTCATTATTAAAAGACGCAGCACCTATTGGCCCTTCCAGCATGATCTGAAGAGGTGTTGCCAACCGAGGTGGATGACAGAAAGATGCCTCCCAAGGCTGCATAGCACCAGGCAAGCGCAAATCGGAGACAGAGAACCCGGTAATGCCGGCCTTCGCCCAACCTCCCCGGCCCGTAGCCCCTTCGTCACGTATTTCTCCCCCCGAACCTGTGGCTGCACCAGGTAAGGGTGAAATGCCAGTCGGATGGTTGTGGGTTTCGACTTTCGCAATCAAATGGGCGGGTTCGACCAGTGTCTGGTACTCGCGGGTATTCACAGCTGGTAGAAACCAGCTACCGTCGCTGGCCGCTATGACCGCTGCGTTGTCCCGATAGGCGCTGAGCGTTCCGTTCTCTTTACCTTCCTGAGTTGCCTGAATCATCTGAAACAGTGAGCCATTCTGCCGATCACCATCAATCTCCCATGACGCATTAAAAATCTTGTGGCGGCAGTGCTCCGAATTCACCTGCGCAAACATCATTAACTCAACGTCCGTCGGATTCCTTCCCAAGCCACGGTACCCGTCGATTACGTAGTTCAGCTCGTCGTCAGAAAAAGCAAAACCGAATTCACGACTTGCTTTAGCAAGGGATTCATGGCCGCCGTTAAGAACTTCCATCCACTCTAATGGCGCAGCATCCGTCTGCTGGAAAATCTGTTCAAGATCAGAATCATTAACAATGACCGACTCGGTCATGGGGTCGTGGAGAAACGCTGCGATTTCCTGCCCACCGCAGACACTAGTGACTTCAACCTGCCAGACAATGCCTCGTTCGACTCGTCGCACCTGACCAAGACCACATCGGTGAATAATGTCTGTCGCCTTCGTCGACCACGGCGACACCGTTCCGAGGCGCGGAAACGCTGTGTATTTCAAGGTGTCTTCTGAGATGTCCTCAACACCGGGTGCCGGTGCGGAGCCGAGCAGATTCTCGAGAACGTGTCGATGACCTACGGGCAGCTCACCCTCGAGGTCAACCAAATACAGGAAATACGCGCTCAGGTTCGCCGCTGAGGGTACTCTTTCACGAATCGAAAGGAGGCGCTTTTGCAGGCGAAACGCGGATGCCGCTGGTCCGCCTGGGAATATCAGCACTGCTTAACAACAAACGCTCGGCGTTCAGTCGCCAATTGGCGTCTCCAAATCAACGCCCAATCGGGCAGCCACCTCCTCATACGCTTCAACCACACCGCCCAAGCCCCGCCGAAAGCGGTCCTTGTCGAGTTTCTTCCGAGTTTCCATATCCCATAATCGGCATCCATCGGGCGTAAATTCATCTCCCAGTAACAATTCGCCCTCGAAACGCCCGAATTCGACCTTAAAGTCGACCAAGATCATCCCCTCAGACCGAAACAGCTCTCCAAGCGCATCATTGACTTGGAACGTTACTTTCTTCATTACCTCTACCTCACCAGTAGAAGCCCAACCGAAACTTTGGATGTGATAATCGTTAATCAACGGGTCGTGACGGGCATCATCCTTTAGGAAAAACTCGAACGTGGGGGGATCAAGTTCAAGACCGTCGTCGATTCCATACCGCTTGCATAGCGAACCGGTAGCGATATTCCGAATGACACACTCCACTGGGATCATCTCAAGACACTTAACCAGCGACTCCGTATCGCTCAGCAATTTCTCAAAATGGGTAGCAACACCTGCACTTTCCAATTTCTCGAGTACGAACGCGTTAAACCGGTTATTTACCATGCCTTTGCGATCTAGTTTTTCTATTCGTTCCCCATCGAACGCCGAGGTGTCATCGCGAAACTCCATCACCAGAAGTTTCGGATTTTCAGTCAAAAAAAGAGATTTGGCTTTGCCAGAATAAAGAGACCCGGTTCGTTTCATTGGATTTTCGGAGGATTGTGGTAACTGAGCTGTCCCAAAATTCAGAGAACTCCCGCTATGGTCATCGCCGCCTTCACGGTATCGTGATAACTACTATCAAGCTCAATTAATGGTAATCGAATCCCAGCGCCAATGAGGCCCTGCTGAGACACAGCCCACTTTGCCGGAATTGGGTTCGACTGCACGAACATCGCCGTGTGTAAGTCCCGCAACTGCCCGTCAACTTGCAGTGCAGTTTCTTTATCACCCATAACCGCGGCTGTACACATCTCGTGCATCAACCGGGGCGCAGCATTTGCGGTAACAGATATTGTTCCTTGGCCACCAGCCAGCATCAGCCCACAGGCTGTGCCGTCCTCGCCAGAGTAGACCGCAAAATTGTCCGCGGTTCTTTTGATCAAATCTGCGCCTCGATCAAGATCGTTCGTCGCATCCTTAATCCCCACAATATTATCGATCTCAGACAGACGCAATGTGGTGTCGTTGTCCATGTCCACGCCGGTACGCCCCGGTACGTTGTAAAGAATTTGTGGTACAGCGACCGCCTCTGCGATCGACCTAAAGTGTTGATACAAGCCCTCCTGTGGGGGCTTGTTGTAATACGGCACCACCAGCAGGCACGCACTTACACCCGCTTCTTGGGCGCTTCGGGTCATCACGATTGTTTCTTCCGTTGAGTTGGATCCAGTGCCTCCAATAACGGGTATGCGGCCGGCCACAGCCTTTACCGTCCTCTCTATTACCTCCGCATGTTCACCATGATCCAAAGTTGCCGACTCGCCTGTGGTGCCTACCGACACAATAGCATCTGTGCCTTGCGCCACGTGATGCTCCACCAAGCGCTCAAGTCCTGCCCAATCAATCGAGCCATCGCCGTTCATGGGCGTGACCATCGCAACCATACTCCCTGTCAGCATGCGGTTCCTCGTTCTGAGTTGAAAGCTTCCTAGCTCTATTGCTCTACGGTGATGTTACTTTCATGGTCCCGCCGTGACAAGAAAATTGCAACAATTGTTACGGGAGACAATTACTAAAATGGGGCCCATGATACTGCTCATTTAGCCTATACCTTGCCGAGTCAAACACTTGACTTGCTTCGCTCGTTTAGGAATTTTTCCACCACTTGTACATCATCATCCTGGTACCCGAGGCGCTTATAAAACCCTCGAACCGGCAGGTTGTCTGCCCGAATCATGGCTTGGATTTTCGGTACCTGGCGCTGATCCATCCACCCTTCTGCGTAGGACATTAGAGACCGGCCGATGCCGTTTCGCTGCCAGTTTGGATGGACTGCTAAGTAATATACCCAGCCGCGATGTCCATCATGTCCAAGCATGGCGCTACCAATCAGCTGACCGGCAGAATCTGCTACAACTAACTCCGATGACGGCGTGGTTACACACAGGTGTATATCCTCCAGTGGGTCGTTCCAAGGTCGTAGCAGCCCACACACTGACCATAGCTCGACCAGGTCGTTCTGATCCGCAGGGATATATTGACGAAGGCTTGCTGCCCTAGCATTCACGAGGGTGAGCCCTCATCGCCCGACCTCACCAAAACTTTGCCCTCAGCTTCTGCTACGCGTACACCATCTTGATTTTCACAAACAGCTGCTAATTCAACAATGCCACCATCGTGCTTGATCTTATCGATCTTACCGGTAACACTCCATTTTGTGTTCAGTGTGTCACCCGGGCGTACTGGAGCAATAAAACGACAGTTGTGTTCGAGAAACCCGATTGCAGTGCCCGCAAAGTACAGGCCGATAGCAGTCGACATTAAAGCGGCTGTGAAAGGTCCATGGAGTATTCGAGTCCCGTATAAAGAGTGGGTTGCAAACAGTTCATCAACATGTAGAGGATTAAAATCTCCAAACATGCCGGCAGCCGTCACCAGGTGTGTTTCAGTGACGGTCAATCGATGTTCAAATACATCGCCAGCTTTAATCCTGTCATAGGTAACGCCAAAAGGTATGCGCATCGCCTTAGTCTTGCCTCCTTATTTTCTCCGACCCGAATAATCGAATATTCACTCCAATTCTAACCCCGCTGTGCCGACGCGACTGTCCCGCTGGCAGTCCTACCGTTTTACAGCGCCGCCTGCTGTTTGTCGGTCGAGTATTGCACCAAACTGACGATCCGTTTCCCAATCCTCCGCATAAGGATAAAATGAACTGGTGCCGGATTTCGAACACGGGCCTGAACGCAAAACCGTAACGCTTTACACTGCTGGCGGGTTTCCGGTCTCAATTAGGAGGATTCTAAGATGTCAATCTTTGAAGCGGGGCTACAAAAAAACACAGCCAATTTCGAGCCCCTATCCCCTGTAAGTTTTCTGCGACGGGCTGCGCAAGTTGTCCCGGAGCGCACCGCTATCATTGACGGAACGCAAAGATTTACCTATGCCCAATTCTGGCAGCGATCTTGCCAGTTAGCGTCAGCTCTTCGCGGACGAGGTATTGGGCACGGCGACTGTGTCGCGATCTTGGCTGGTAACACTCCGGAGATGCTGGAGGCTCATAACGCAATTCCTATGATGGGGGCGGTACTGAACTCGCTAAACGTTCGCCTCGACCCTAAAACAATTCGGTTTATCCTAGATCATGGAGAAGCGAAGGTGTTGCTTGCCGATCTGGCCTTTGCCGATGTCCTGGAAACGGTTATTAAAGACCTGAACCGCGACATCCTCATCGTGCAGATTGGAGATTCTGATGATGGCCTAAGTGACCCCAATGGTAAAACGGCCTACGAATCTTTGCTTTCCGAAGGTTCAAGTTCCTTTGTGGCGGATGAACCGCAAGACGAATGGCAAGCATTGTCTTTGCTTTACACATCGGGCACCACTGGCGACCCCAAGGGCTGTGTCTATCATCACCGGGGCGCCTACCTAAGCGCCATGGCCAACATGAATACCGTCGGATTGAGCCGCGATTCCGTATACCTTTGGACTCTGCCGATGTTCCACTGTGATGGCTGGACATTTACATGGGCTGTGACCGCAGCAATGGCAACCCATGTATGCCTGCGGCAAATGGACCCCGGAGTTATCTTTCAACTCATTCGAGAGGAAAAGGTATCTCATATGTGTGGCGCCCCTATCGTACTCAATATGCTCGCTAACGCGCGGGCCGATCAAAAATGCACCTTCCCTCAAATCGTTGAAATCTCAACCGGCGGTGCTGCACCACCCTCTGCAGTAATCGAGGCAATGGAAGAACATGGGTTTCGAGTCACACATTTGTACGGGCTCACCGAGACCTATGGGCCAGCAACGATTTGCATTCCACAGGTGGATTGGCCAGAACTTTCGACGACACAACGATCAGCAAAGATAGCTCGCCAGGGTGTGCACTACGGAACCCTAGAAGGTGGAACTGTCAAAGACCCTGAAACAATGGAAGATGTTCCCTGGGATGCCCAGACCCTCGGCGAAGTCATGGTGCGTGGTAATACCGTGATGAAGGGGTATCTAAAAAATTCCGCAGCTACCGATGCATGTTTTTCTGGCGGTTGGTTCCACAGCGGAGATATCGCGGTACGTCACCCTGACGGCTACATCGAAGTCAAAGATCGTTCCAAAGACATCATTATTTCGGGGGGGGAAAACATATCCAGTCTGGAAGTAGAGGAAGTGCTTTACCGGCATCCTGACATCCTTGAAGCTGCCGTTGTTGCACGTCCTGACCCAAAGTGGGGAGAATCACCCTGTGCCTTTGTGACACTGCACGATGGAACGTCCGCAGTTGAGGCCGAGATAGTTGATTATTGTCGTCAACATCTAGCCCACTTCAAAGCGCCGCGCAGCGTGGTTTTTGGTCCCTTGCCCAAGACTTCTACTGGCAAAATACAAAAATTTCTATTACGCGATCGTGCCGCGACACTTGGAACGTGAAACTGTATCAGGCACTTAAACGGTCCTCGCTATTACGACCTAGCGCCTAATTATCGCTGTGCTTCAACACAGTCGGTACCGTCGCTACAAGGGTATGTTCCCGTGTTTACGCCAGGGATTTTTTAAGCGCTTCCGTTCCAGCATACGCAGCGATCGACAAATTCTCACTCGGGTATCCCGCGGCAAGATGACATCGTCAATAAAACCTCGGTGTCCCGCATAAAACGGGTTGGCAAATTTTTCCCGGTAAGCCTCGGTACGAGCGGCAATTTTCTCTTCATCTTCACGATCTTCACGGAAAATGATCTCAACCGCGCCTTTAGGACCCATTACTGCAATCTCTGCGCTTGGCCAAGCGAAATTGATGTCTCCCCTGAGATGCTTAGACGCCATCACATCGTACGCGCCACCATAGGCTTTACGGACAATTACCGTCACCTTAGGCACTGTACATTCCGCGTAAGCGTAGAGCAGCTTGGCACCGTGCTTGATTATCCCACCGTATTCTTGATTGGTACCGGGCAAGAACCCCGGAACATCGACCAATGTCACAATCGGTATGTTAAAAGCATCGCAAAAACGAACGAAACGGGCCGCCTTAACAGAGGATTGAATATCGAGACATCCAGCGAGTACCGCCGGCTGATTGGCAACTACACCGATCGTTGCGCCACCCATACGAGCTAAACCAATCACTATATTCCCGGCATGGTCGGGCTGCAATTCAAAGAAATCGCCCTCATCAACAATCTTGAGAATGAGTTCTTTCATATCATATGGAGTGTTTGAATTATTCGGCACTAACGTATCGAGTGATTTCTCTACCCGCTCCACTGAATCCTCGCTTTCCCGATTTGGCGCCTTCTCACGATTATTTCCTGGGAGAAAATCAACAAAACGTCGAACTCCCATCAGTGTCTCGACATCATTATCAAAAATGCCGTCGGCGACTCCCGAACGTGTTGAATGCGTTACCGCTCCACCAAGCTCCTCATGAGTAACACTCTCGTGCGTAACAGTTTTAACCACGTCAGGCCCAGTAACATACATATACGATGTATCACGAACCATGAAAATGAAATCGGTCATGGCTGGAGAATATACGGCTCCACCCGCGCACGGCCCCATAATGATTGAAATCTGCGGAATCACACCGGACGCCATTACGTTGCGTTGAAATATTTCGGCATATCCTGCCAACGAATCAATACCCTCTTGAATTCGGGCGCCGCCCGAATCATTCAGACCGATCACCGGCGCGCCAACTTTCATCGCGTGGTCCATAACCTTGCAAATCTTTCCCGCATGGGCTTCAGATAAAGAACCACCAAAGACCGTGAAGTCCTGGCTGAAAACGAAAACATCACGCCCACTGATTGTCCCGTAACCCGTGACCACCCCATCACCTGGAACAGTTTTATCGGCCATACCAAAATCAATGCAACGATGCTCAACAAATACATCCCACTCTTCGAAGGAGTCAGCGTCTAACAAGACCGTGAGTCGTTCGCGTGCTGTCAACTTTCCTCGTTGATGCTGCGCATCAATGCGCTCTTGACCACCACCAAGTGCAGCAGCAGTACGCCTTCGTTCCAGCTCGAGAGCAATTTCTTTCATGGCACCTGGCGCTCTCCCGTGCCCTCCAGCAAATTCAAGATCTTTCCAGCGGCCACGGTAATCGGCGTGCCAGGGCCAAATATCGCTGCCACACCTGTAGATCGCATCTCTTCATGATCCTGCGGCGGCACGACGCCCCCTAGGGCGACCATAATATCGTCCCGCTGTTGCAAACGAAGTGCGGTCATCAACTCAGGAACTAAGGTCCTGTGGCCGGCTGCCTGGGAAGATATACCAATGACATGTACATCGTTTTCAATCGCCTGACGCACTACTTCGTCTGGAGTTTGAAATAACGGACCGATATCCACGTCGAATCCCAGGTCAGCAAACGCGGTTGCAACGACTTTTGCGCCCCGATCGTGACCATCTTGCCCCAATTTCGCTACCAGCATCCGAGGTTGTCGTCCGTGCTGGACGGCAAATTCGCCCACCTTCTGGCGCAGTTGTATGAATTCACTATCTTCAGTTGACATCGCTCCATATACTCCGGAGATCGAACGAATTTCAGCCCGATAACGCCCAAAAACGTTCTCAATAGCATAAGAAATCTCGCCTACGGTGGCACGCTGCCGAGCTGCGTCGATCGCGTACTGTATCAGGTTCTCGCTCTCATCTCGGGCAGCGTTCTCTAAGGACGAAAGTGCGGACTGGCAGTTTCCCTGATCTCTAATCTTCCGTACTTCCTCCAATTTTCTGATCTGCGAGGTTCTTACCGCATCATTGTCGATGCTGAGGATATTGACACTTGATTCCTCATCCAACTGGAATTGATTCACACCTACGATAGTTTCCTCTCCTTGGTCGACACGCGCTTGACGCCTTGCCGCGGCCTCTTCGATTCGAAGCTTTGGCACACCGTTAGCAACCGCCTGCGTCATACCGCCCATCTCCTCGACTTCCGCAACCAACTTGCGGGCCTCCGCAA